>SDBV01002951.1_pt1 | contig 25354 bp, 18 predicted proteins | sample 2277081 | NCBI WGS metagenome assembly SDBV01 (sample SAMN10402039, study PRJNA504765) | marine sediment metagenome | isolation source: marine sediment core GS10_PC15, 223 cmbsf | place: Arctic Ocean: Southern Knipovich Ridge | collected 2010 | reverse complement strand
GTCTCCCCCCTTTTCTTCCTCGCGCTCTTGCCGCTGCTAAACCGGCTTTTGTTCTTTCAACTATCAATTCCCTTTCAAATTCAGCAAGAGAGGCAAAAATTCCAAATACAAATCTTCCATTTGCTGTTGTCGTATCTATTTGAGCTCCAGCTCCAGTTAAGACTTTAAAACCAATATCTTTTTTTCTTAATTCATCTACAAGATTGATAAGATGTTTTAAATCTCTTCCCAATCTGTCTAATTTCCATACTATCAACGTATTTCCTGGTTGCAATGCTTTTACACATGCCTCTAAGCCAGGTCTAGCATCTTTTCTACCGGATGCTTTATCTTCATAAATATAATCTGGATTAACTCCAGTTTTGATCAAAGCATCTTTTTGCAAATCCAAAAGTTGAGATCCATCATTTTTTGAAACTCTAACATAACCAATCAACATTTTTAACCTCATTTACAAGAAAACAATAAAACATAGGGTATAATCTTGCTTTGATTTTTTCAATGAGTTTTCTTGTTGTTTTATTAAAAAAATGAACTGTTTTTTGTTGTGTAAGAAAAACGTCCGTTTTTCTTGTTATCATAAAAATAAGATTTGCCTAACTGAGAAACTTAACTAGTTAATGAGTTACTAACTTCTTAAGTTATCAACTTTAGAACTTACTAATCTTTTAGGTAATTTTTAGCCTTTCCGAAACTGCCTTTAATTATGAAAGAATCAATTATTCTATATTATTTCTTTTCAAAAAATGCATTAAATTTGTCTAAAATTTTTTCAATTTTACGCATCAGAAAAGAAGGTTCTTCTTCAGGCTCATAAGGCTCATATTTAAAAGAAGGTTCTCCTATAGACTCATAACCGAATCTCATAGTTCTTGATCGACTCATTAATTCATCAATATCTTTTATACCTATTATTCCGTTAAACATATTAGTCATTGAAATTTCAGCCTTAAAAGCATCAATTATCCTTTTTTGGTGCTCAAAAGGTATTTCTTCTTGATTCAAACTATCTGTATTCAAAATATTATGGATATCACAATTCAATAATAATCGAGCCTTTATATATAAAAGAAATTTGTTAAATTTGGGATTATTCCATATCATCCTCCTACCTATAAGCGATACATCTGCAATTTTAAACGATTCATCCATAGTTTTTAAAAATCCATCAACAATAATTGTGATTTTGCTTAAAATATTTTGCCAAATTTCCAAATCTTCCCTATTGCCATATTTTTTAATAGCTTGGAGAGGGTTATTTGATAAAGTAAATAAAAAATCTCCTATTCCAGGCGGAAAATCTTTTTCACAATTTTCTTCAGAAAAATCAAATGATTCTATAGCGTTAAAAGCTGATTGCACTTTTAAAGATAGACAATTTTTAAGATCAGCAATTTCTGTCAATTGATCATTTATAAAATTTGCAAATCCTTTAGCGACTAACTGTTCCCTCACAGAGTTTCTTCTATCACCTTCTTTCAATTGTTTATTTACAAAATTAGAAACATCTTCATCTGGCGACCGCAGCCCATGCCTTTCATGGCAAAAAATTCTAGGGTTATCAAGCCTGAACTTCAGACTACGTTGATAAGCCCTTTTCTCAAAATACGGCATTCGGTTAACTCTTGCAGCGTTTCTTAAAGCAGAACTCATATTTCCCTCATCATAAATTAATAATACTAAAGGTATAATAATGTGAATCAAAAAAAGCAAGACTTGAGTTATACCCTAAAATAAATTCCATGATTCATATATATACTATTGAATATATTCGTCATATAATATATAAATGTGAAATAGATGATATATAGCAAAAATCTTGTATTTGTAATATAGGCCGATTGATATGCTAAGCATATAATTAAAATAATTTTAGGAGTTGAAAACATGAAAGAAAAAAAGAAAAAAGCAAAAGTTATTTGCTTTAGCAATCATAAAGGAGGTGTTGGCAAAACATCTTCTGCTTACAACATTGGAGCAGGATTAGCTAGAAAAAAGAAAAAGATTCTATTAATTGATATTGATCCTCAAGCTAACTTAACTATCTGTTGCGGCATTAGAGATACAAATAAAAACATTTATTCCGTTTTAACAGGTAGTTGTTCTATTGCGGAATCAATTTTAAATATAGGAGTAAATCAAAGTTTAGTACCAGGTACATTAGATTTGGCAGGAGCAGAGATCGAATTAATTTCTGAACCCGGAAGAGAAATTATTCTTAAACAGGCAATTGAAGAAGTTTGCTATTTATATGATTATATTTTGATCGACTGTCCCCCATCATTGGGTCTTTTAACAACAAATGCATTAACAGCGGCTGATGAGGTTATTATTCCTCTGCAAGCGGAATTTTTAGCCGTAAATGGTATAGAAAAACTTATTGATATAACAGAAAAAGTAAAAAAAAGATTGAATAAATCATTAAAAATAGGCGGAGTAATTATTACACGTTATGATGCTCGCAAAATATTAAACAGAGATATCGCTAATAAAATTGAACAATATTATCAAAAAGAAGTTTTTAAAACTAAAATTAGAGAAAATATTTCTTTAGCTGAAGCTCCTTCAAATGGTCAGGATATATTTCGTTATAATCCAAAAAGTACTGGAGCCGCTGATTATGCAGCTGTTTGTGACGAAATATTAACTAGGAATTAATTTATTTGACAAGATAAGCTATATATGTAATATGTATGACATATGTTGAACATATGTTATATATACATATAAATATATGCAATTTAAAACTTAAAATTAAGAGAGGAAATAATGGCTAAGAAAAGTTTTGGAATGGGGATAGACGCAATTTTAGGTACTCCAAAAACAAAAGAAACTCCTGAGATAAAATTCAAAAAGAAAAATCAAACTACTTTTTATAAAAGCTGTTGTCTTCAGATAGAAGATTCTCAACTGGAAAAATTTAAAGCAATGGCTTATTGGGAAAGAATACATCAAAGAGATTTGCTAAAAAAAGCTTTAAACATGTATTTTGATTCTTTAGATAAAATGCAGCTTGAAAATGCTATCAAACAATATAAAAATCGGCAGCAAAATTTAGGATAAAATGGAAGATGAAAAGAAAAAAACTAGTTATACTCAGATAAGTCTTCATTCTATCAAGAATATTTTGGGACGAGTATCTGAAAAAAGCTTATTTAGCAAACATATTAATGAAGTCAGCGATAAACTTAGAGTGCCCCTAACTGGTATAATTGATAGATTTGGCGTCGACTTAACAGAGATACAAGCAAGAGTAATGGAAGGACTGTTAAGGGGCTTCACTGAAACATCATATAAAGGAAATCTTGAACCAAAAAAGAAAAAAGAAATTGAAGATCAGTTTGATGGCGAATTACCCGACATATACAAGTATATAAGCGAAATTCCTAATCTTAAAGTAAAACAATCCCAAATTATTGATTGGAGTGGATTGCCAAAAAAAGGAATTTCTACATGGGCAAGATCTGTTGAATCTTTGCATTTTTTGGGAACTCGACAATATTGTTTTTATTATGATCGTTTGGCATTGGATGAAAAGGGAAACCCTATTAAACAAAGAGACGGTCGATGGAAGAAGGAAGATGTAATATCTGTTGACACCTTATTTAAAATAAAAGAAATCCGAAATAAGCAAACTAATGAATTAGAATATTATGAAGTTCAACCTAGTACACTATTTTTAGATCAAAGAGAAAGTTATTTTATGATGGTCCCATATAATTGGAGAGAAGAGGTAAAGCTTTATTTTGGAAATAAGAAAACCTCATCATATACTTTTATGTTTCTTCTTTTTTTAAGATATCAATATGAAATAATGAGACGAACAAAAAAATATCACCCCCCTTTCAAAATAAAATGGTCGCCCCAGGAAATAGCTACAACAATAAATATGCCTGAGTCAATATATAAACGTAAAAAAAAGCGAATGAATGAAATTTTAGAAAACGCATATATGGTAGCAAAAGATTTAGGATATTTATTATCCTATGAAAGAACATCCACTATAGATATTTTAATCTTAAGTGATAACAAATATTTTGGTGATTCAAAACCTAAGAAACCCGTTGAAACTCTAGATTATAAAGTCTCATTATCTGCAAATTTTCTTTTAAGAAAGTTCTATGAAACCAGAAAACAAATTGATCAAAACTATAAAGAGCCCGCAGAAAAAGATAAACAAAAACAATTATTTTATTTTTCTAAACTTCTAGAAGAGAGAACAGAAGATGATATAAAACAATTGATAGAATGGGCTTTTAAGAAAAATTTTTGGTCTACTCGCCTAAATTCCCCTAAACAAATTTATACTTTATTTTCTGATGCTTGGATTGCTATGATTACATCAGATAAAGATTACCTAAAAAACAATCATAAAAAATTAGCTAAACTTCTAGAACAAAAAATATCAAATTCTAAAAATTTCTCTAATAAAATAGCCCTTTCTGCTTTAAATAAATATGTTGAAATAAGAGATGGCCTTCATTCACTGTATATTGATTATGATGATAATAATTTCAAAGAAAAAATAGAGGAAGCTTTAAAACTTCGTGGCTTTACAGAAAGTTTTACTTAGGCGATTATTGCTCTTGAAAATGTTATCCTCTCCCCTATCAAACAAATGACTCATTTCTCTTATCTTTTTTTTCAATTAAATAAAAACGCAGTTTAATGCGGAAGCTTTATATATTATTTCTTTTAATACATATATAATAAATATACAAAAGGTTTTTACATAGATAAAGCTGCGACAGATTGTCGGTAAAAGTGCGACAGATTGTCGGTGTAAATGCGACAAATGGTCGGTAAAAGTGCGACAAATGGTCGGTGTAAATGCGACAGATTGTCGGTGAATGCGACAGATTGTCGGTCAAAGTGTTAATTTAGAAATAAATCCCCTTTCACAACATCCTGAGAAAGACTTTTTGATGACTGTCTAATTGTTGTATATAGCACTATATTTTGCTAATATCATATATATAGTATAACTCTATAAACTCGTCTATACGGTTATGATTGTCACTGTATTATTTATGATTAAATATTATATATAGGTAAAATTTAATTAATATGTTATATATGGCATATTGAATATTTGAAATATAATCGATTTATATGGCAAATACGTAATATGTTATAAATTGATCTCAAGCGGGTTATATTGCATATGGTATACATGCTGTATATATGGTAAATATCAAATATAAGGTGATATGAAAAAAAACGATTAATAATGTAAGTTTTTGAACTAAAGGTTTATTAAATTATTATAAAAGGGGGCCATAATGAAAAAGAACATAAATAGCGAAAACAAATGGTTAACAACTGTAAATTCTCCAGAAAAAATTGCATTGTTTTTAAACACTTTTTTGGAAGAAGGGGACTCTCAATTATTTCTCTTTGCTCTTTACAGAATAGTTGAAACGCAGGCACAAAATGATCTTGATCAAAATGAACATAGTTTGAAGAAACTTCTATTACCTAAATACAAGCTAATTATTTTGGAGTTTATGGAGTTGTTTTCTAGTATGGGTCTTTATTTTTCTGTAAAGGTCATTTAATGAATTTATGCTGAAAACGCTATAGGTGATATAGGCGATCAATAGTATATATATGTCATTGTTGTTAAATAAAATATATTTTGCATTAAGTTGTATATATTATATATATGGACAGTTGAAAAAATACAGACTTAATTTATTTAAATCTACATGTTTTCATTGAATCATGTTGGCTAAAAAAGGTTATTTTTGAAGGATTGAAACAGCTTTAGACATTCTTTTGGTTTGAAAATCAGAAATGGTAGCTTCTAAAGATTGAAGTAAAGTTTTATCAATAAGAAGCTGCAACTCTTCTTGAGATTTAACTATATTATTTACTAAACTAATTGAACTTATTTTTTGTGCCATTTTAATAAAACTCTTAAGTTATTTATTTTAATTAATCAACAGTTGCTTTATAAGATGATTTTTAATAAATAACCTAGAGAAAAAACATGGCAACAATATCATTGGAAAAAAAAGCATCTGAAGAATTATTTAGAGAAAATTTAAAGGTTTTACCAAAAATTCAGCTTGAAAAAATAGCTGAAGTTTTCTGTCTTCAAAAAGAAAAGATAACCCAACAACTGTGTTTTGATACTATTTATGATGCCTGCAAAAAAAAACAATGGACAACCATAGATCAAATACCAAAAGAAACTCTAGATGAAATAATAAATGGTATAGGTCGGTCATTACTTTTAGAATCTTTATGTACTAACGAAACTAATCTTTCTTTTGACCTGATAGAAAGAAAAATTGCAATGGACTCTAGAGATTTAGAACAAAAGCCAGCTATACATTATGCAATAACAAGATTAAAACATAATGAAGAATCGATCAAACTGATTTCTCTTTTAGCTCAGGATCTCGATATTGAAAATATTGATCATTGGATCTCTTTTCGAGAGTTGAGTGAGAATATTGATTCTATTTTAGATAAAAAAAAAGAAGTGAAAACTAAAGAAGTTGCAATACTTAGAGAAAAGTTTGCAAATTGGTTGCAAAATAGAGCTCATTACGAAGAAGCTTTTCAAGAGTTAGAAAAAATCTATGAATTTTATGAAAATTTGAAAAGTGAAAATACTGATGTAGAAAAAGCAAGAATATTAACCAGTTATGGCACGATTTTAATGAATAAGTCTGAATATGAAAAGGCGCATAATTCATTTGAAAAAGCACTAGAAATAAGAGATAAAAAATATGGATCTGATCATCGATTAACACTTCAATCAGCATCTTTTTGGGCTCATAGCATGTTCGTTTTAGCACAAGGAAATAATAATAAAAGTAAAATGGAAGAGGCTGAAGGGACTCTTTTAGGAGTTTTAAAAATAAGAAAAGAAAAATTTGGAGTAGAGCATTTAGATATAGCTGAATCTTTGCTTGATTTAGCTACTATTGATTTTTTTATATGGAAAGAGGATAAAAAAAACTTGCAAAGGTTAAAAAGTTCTCTCGGAATGTATGCTAAAAGCTATGAAATAAGAAAAAATATATATGGAGATCAGGGGCATCCTGATGTAGGGGATTCATTATACAATTTTGCTAATTGTTTATTTGAATATGGAATTAGATGTGATATAAGCAAAATGGAAGAAGTGAAAAAAATGCATGAAGAGGCTTTCGAGATAATGAAAAGATTTTATGGTAAAGGTCATTTATTAGTGGCTGCATCATTAGGCATGTTAGCAAGAACTTTAGTTTTATTTGGAATGGAAAAAAAAGATAAAAGTTACATCGAAGATGGTATAAAAAAACAAGAAGTTGTGATTGAGATAATTCGAGCATCTTATGAAAAGGAGAACCCTTTGTTGTTAACTCAGTCATTGGAGAATTTAGCTTTATATTCATCTGAATTAAAAAAAGATGAAGCTATAGAAAAACAGACAGAACCTCTTGAAGTACAAGATGTTTTAAAAATGGCAGCTCTCTTAGACTCTGACAAAAAAGGTAAACGCTGCATCTTAATGTGATGTCGGAAAATTAATAATAGGAGAGACTTAATGGCCCCCAATTTTAAGACTATCTGAATCTGAAAGTCTAGTGTAAAATAAATCTATTATCTAGGAAAAGAAATGAACAAAAGCTGAATGTTCGGAACAATAGTGAACCCTCAGTCTTGACAACGGGATTACCTTAAAGATTAAATTAATATTTTTTTTAGCTAGAGAAATAGCTAATTTAATCTTGATTTTTCTTTGCAAAAAAAAGATTTTTGTTTGTTAAAGTGAGTATGAATAAACATAAATATAACCCAAGATTATAAATCGAAATTGATACGCCAAATAAAGACCAAGAAATTTTGGAGCAGGGGATAGGGGAATAGAAAATTAAATTTTCAAACGAATTTATATCAGTTATTTGTGTTGCTACTTTACAAGGATCTTTTAAAAATCCATACTGAATTAATGTATGGTAGATAGAAATGACTATACCTATTGAAAGAATAATAGCGATTGACCAAAAAGCATATTTTTTGAAAGAAGATATAACAATCCCCAGGAAGGAGAAAATGGCAATAAGAATATAAATAAGTCTTTGTAAATTACAGAATAAGCATGCTTTTGTATGCCCAAAATATTCAAAAGAAAAACTAAGGATTAATATTAAAATGGATAAAAATAAAAGGATCAATAAGTAAGAAAAAGATAGGGCTGTACTTTTGTTTTTTGTCATCAATTTATAAAGTTTAAAAAACCCTTCCTTAAAAAAATACGATAGAAGATACCGAAATATAAAGTAACTCTAAAAAGAAGAAAAAACAAAAAATTATAACACGCAATATGCAAACTAACGTTTGCTTGTCTGAAAAACCAATTTCTTTTTTAACATTTTTTAGTATTATTTAACTTAAAATATTGCTGCATCCAAAATAAACTTAGATCTAAAAAAAATTCGGATTTTGTTTCATTTCAATTTTTACTTAAATTGGGACATTTTAACTTAGCTGAAATAAGACATTACAACTTTGGACCTACATTATTAAAATTTTTCCTTTACAAAAAAACATTTTTTGAATGATAATGTTTAATTATTTTTTTAAGGAGAATGTTATGGGTGATATTAAAATCAAAACAAATATTTTGCCAAACGAATATAAATGTGATGTACAAAATGAAAAAATGAAAAAGCATAGAGAACATATTAATGTTAGAGATGTTCTCGAAAGTATGCAAGAAGATGATCCCTATGATTTGGATTTAGAATTTAAGGCACAACCACAAACTTCGCATAAACAAGGAACATTAGCAACTATGAGATGTTCTTTTAGTTGTCCAGAATCTGGCGGTTGCGGAGCTGGGTGTAAAGATAAGTAGAGACGAGTTCCTTTAATGATACTAGAATCTGGTGGTTGCAGAGCTGGGTGTAAATAGGAAGTATTTAGTTCGATACTTGCTAATGATATTGAAAGTTTAAATATATAAATGCGTTATTGAAAAGTTATGTAATTTAATATTTATGCTTAAGGAGGGTAAATGATTTTAGCAAACGACCTCTCGCTTGTTATAGATGTAATTCAAGAATTGCAAGATCCTGTAGAAGTGAAATCAAAAGTCTTACGTTTAGCGAATGCTCATAACAAAGGTTTTGATAAGGTCTCTCATGGGTGGAAAGATCTATCATTAGCTAATGGATATCCTTCTCTCCTTCTTCTTTTTGGAGTTTTGCAGAAAGAAATGTTAATAAAAGATGATATTGCATATAGGTATGTTCTAAAAATAAAGGAAATAATTGAAACAGAAGGAATTTCTGATCTTTCTATATTCAATGGTGTAGCAGGAATTTCTTTTGCTTTAAATCAAGCTTCTTGTGAAGGGAAGCGTTATTGTCGTATGTTAGATGTGCTTCATATAGTTTTGATTGATGGGTTAAAAAAAAAGTATTTAGACCCTATAAGAAAAAAAATAAAAAAGAGATTACCGATTCCTTCATATCTTTACGATTCTATTTTAGGCGTTTGTGGAATTGGAAGATATTGTTTAGAACATCTTTCTCTTCCTTGTTTTCGAGAACTTGTAGAAAATATTGCTAAAGTTTTAGTGGAAATGTGTAAGCCAATAGACATTCATGGCCATAAAGTGCCGGGTTGGTATATCTCTGCGGATGATCCGCTCAATGCTTTATCAAAATCTAAGAATGTACAAGGGAATTTCAATTTGGGCCTTGCTCATGGAATAACTGGAATTTTAGCTTTTCTCTCAATTGCTACTTTGCGTGGTATTATGATAGAAGGTCAAAAAAAAACAATAAATTTAATTGTCAAATGGATTCGTTCAAAATCTTTTTTACTTAATTCTGCTATTCGATGGCCTTATTGTATATCTTTTGAAGAAGAAATTCAAAATATTAAAAAACAAAAAGTTGAAGCTAAAGATGCTTGGTGTTATGGGGTCCCTGGAATTGCAAGAACTCTATTCCTTGCAGGAAAAGCTTTATGTGATGAAGATTTAAAAAAATTTGCGATTAAAACTTTCCGTGGAATTTTTTTACGTTCGAAACAAGAATGGAATTTATTGGGCCCTGGATTATGTCATGGAGTTGCAGGTTTATTATTAATCACAAAGGAAATGTCCAAAGAAAAAGAGTGTGCAGATCTTATTTCGGATGTTGAAAAATTACATAAATATCTTCTTTCTTTTTACGACCCTAAAAGGTTTTTTGGTTTTAAAGCTATAGAACAAATCGAACCTGGAAAATATGTTGAAATTGATAAAATAGGATTTCTCGAAGGATCTGCGGGAATTCTACTTACCCTCCTATCTATATCTGAACATAATTCGGAATGGCATTTACCCTTGTTAATTTATGGATGAACCAATATTTAAAACAGCGCCTTTTTTTTTATTGAGAGTTCCTCAGTGGCCAATTGAAGTATATGAAGAGATTCTTTCTTCTGAAAACATGGTTGAAACAGTACTCAATTATTTTGAGACGAATGAGCAATTACGAGAAGCGATTTTAATAGCTTCTCCTTCTTTATATCAGTCTTTGAAGCAAAAACCTTTTAAAGACCCATTTAAAATTGCTAGTAGTCTGCTTAATTATATCTCTCGCATATCTACACGGACTACTCCTTTTGGTCTATTTTCCTTTGTTACATCTGGTATTTGGGCCCAAAGAACAAAAATTTCATTTAATTTGAGTAAAGTTTGCAAAAGAACTAGGCCTGATATGGAATGGCTCTATGTTTTTATTAAAAAGTTATATCAAAGTGATAATGATTTTTCTATGCTATTAGTAAAAGTCAATCCATTAATACAATTAATTGATGAAAGATATTCTCTAACTTATATACATACTGTAAAAAAAAATGAAATTCCCAAAATTGTTACTATTCGAGCCTCAAAACTTATCATGGCCATATTCAGACTAACAAAAAACCCTCGAAAAATAGCTAGTTTGTTGGAAGAATTAAAAAAATCAATACCAATACTTGAGATAGTTAAAATTCAACATGTCATAAAAGAACTTATATCACAACAATTTCTTGTTCCAGGTATTTTGCCATCTCTTTTAAACATTTCTCCTATACATGATTTTTTAGCCAGTGTTCCATCACCTGAAATAATCAATGATGTTGTTAAAAACATTCAACATTATGATAAACTTCCATTAGGCAAAGGGGAATCTTTTCTTCGACAATTACAAGTGGATATGGAAGCTATCGTGCCAGCAAAAACATTTTTACAAATAGATTCAATGTATGAAAAAAGAACAGTTCCAAAGATTTCTAAAATAGTTTCTAAAGAATTAGAGGAAGCGGTTAATCTTCTTTGGAAGATTTCTGCATGTGAGCCTTGTTCATCTCTTTTAAATGCATATCATATAAAGTTTTTAGAAAAATATGGCGTTTCTAGAACAATTCCTTTATTGGAACTTTTGAGCTATGATAAAGGACTTGGATCTTTTGAAGATCAAAAATCACTTGAAGTTAAATCAAATCCGAACTTTTCTCAACAATGGAAAAACTGGCTTAGCAATGCTTGGCAAGATTGTTTGTGCAATAATAATAATGAAATTATTATTACCGATACATTAATAAATAAACTTTTTGATCTTGCCAAAGAAAAGCCACCTAATCCAGAAAAAGCTTCTCTTTCTCTAGATATTTTTTGCAAAATTTTTGCAAATTCAGAACTAGATATCAAACAAGGGAAATTTCTTCTTTTGCTTTCTCAAGTTATTAATCAGGGTGGTAGCACAATGGGACGATTTTTAGATATTTTAGGGAATGACATAAAAACCAAGCTTCGTGATTTTTTTAAAAAAGAAGAAGAATTAGAACAAAATGCGCTATTTATAGAGGTATCTTATTGGCCAACATCAGTCCGCAGTGCAAATGTTGCTGTTCAACCATGTCTTAGAAATTATAAACTTGATATTATAGGTGGAAAAAAACTAAAAAATTCTTTTTCTTTAGAAGATATCTATGTAGGAGTTACTTTAGATAAATTTTACTTAACTTTGAAAGATGGGAAAAAAGAAGTTATATCTTGTTTTGGGAATTTGCTTAATCCGACTTATGCTCCATTACCTTTAAGATTTATGCGAGAAGTTGCCCTTCAAAGAAATAAGGGAGTGGAAACTTTTTCTTGGGGGGAAATTAGAAATATTGGAGTGTTTTTACCGCGTGTTCGTTATCAAAAAACTATCCTTTCTCCAGCACAATGGCAATTTGATTCAAAACTTTTTGTGAAAGAAAAATCGGATGAAATAATTTCTAAATTTACTTCTTTTGCAGAACGATGGAACTTGCCGTTTCAATTTTTTCTTGCTCGAAATGATCAGTATCTTTTACTTGATCGAAGACGTTCTCTTTGTCTTCGTGAAATTGTAAAAAAAATAAAAAGAGGGGAATCGTTAAGATTTATCGAAAATATTAAAAATTTGTGGGTGAAAAGCGATAAAGGATCACATTTTTCAGAATTTGTCATTCCATTATTAAAAAATCGGATTTATTCAAAAAAGAAAAAAATAAATTATCCTATAGCATATTGTCCTATATCTTTTGAAAATAGATGGAAACTACCAGGTAGTGAATGGATGTTTTCTAAATTTTATTTAGGAAAAGAAGAAATGAATCGTTTTCTTGTAGAACATCTTACTCCATTTGCTGAATTATTAAGTAAAAAAATGAAATTACTAGGGTGGTTTTTTGTTAGATACTATGATCCAGAGCCACATTTGCGATTTCGTGTTAAATTATGTGATTCAAAGGCATTACCAGAATTTTTAGCATTACTAGAAAAAAAATCTAGTCATTGGATGAAAAACAATTTAATCAAAGACATTTCTTTAGCTAGTTATGAAAGAGAGGTCGAACGCTATGGAGGACTGGCTATTATTGAAACAGTTGAAGCTGTGTTTTGTGCGGATAGTTTTATTACGATTAATCTCTTGAAAGCTTTTTTAGGAAAAAAAATTATACTTGATAAAGTTATTTTACATACTTTAAGTACACTAAATTTTTTAAAAAATTTTAACTTAAGATCTGAGGATATTATTTCGCTTTTGAGTAGTTCCTTAAATGATAAAAGCCAGCTTGAAGGATTTCGTAAATATAAAAGGCAATTAAATATTATGGTAAAATCATTTGAAAAAAATAATACATTAGTTATATCAAATGAAATGGGGTTATTTAGAGAAATATTTGGATCTCATAATCAGGCTATGCATTTATTTGTTAAATTATCTAAATCCTTGCCGATTAAAAAATTATCTTCAATATATAACGATATGTTACATATGCACTATAATCGATTAGGGTGTGATATTATCGATGAAAAGCAAGCGCGTCTCTACTCCTATAAAACGTTATATCAATTGAAATTCAATGCATAAAACGATTTACAAGATTAGGATAATCGGAAAAGAAAAATCTCTTATGATAAGAACAAAGGCCAACATGAGTAGTTAGACTTTATAGAGTCTCTCTTTAATAATATCTCTATTTTTAAATTTATTTTAGAAAAAAAAAGAAGATTTTTATGTCAGTTGTAGGAATGAAAGGAATTATTGTTTCTGTAGTAGTAGATAATTTTGATAAATTATCAGAAGAAACGGCAATGAATCTTATTGAAGAAACTATAGTTCCTGTTTGTGAAAATAAAGGAATAAAACTTTCAAACTATGGAAATCATGCAGGAAGAGGTTTTGATGATCTGGGACTAGCGAGTCCATTCAGAAAATATCAGTCTTATTGTTCCCTGAGGTCTCTTTCTTTTTTGGTGTTTTTAGCAAAAAAGGAGCTCTTCCTTAGAATCATTTACTTCCATAGGGGCAGCGAAATTATCAAACCACCTATAACTTTACGTGTAATTTCCCTTCTTCCATGTGACAATTCTCGAATAACACGATCTTGTTGCACCATTGAAAGATCTGAAAGTTTAGGATATTTGTTTTCCCAAGCTCCCCGAAATCTTACTATAATGTCATTTACTGTTGTAACAGGATCGTTCCCTGGTAAAGTAATTATACGCGCTTTAATTGTATCGGGGCGACCTGCATCTCTTTCGAATTTTATTCGCCTATTAACTATATTTCCAGCCCCATAAGTATAATCAGTTTTTCCTATAAGTAGAGTAGTAATGGCCATATTAAAGTCCTTGGTTATAGTTGTTAAAAACGAACAAGCTTATAACGAAATAAAAAAATAAGGTCAATTTTTTCTTGCTTGATAGCACTGGCAACTATTATGATAACATCACTTATCAACACTTTTTTTACACCCTATGAGTTTTGAATCTATCTATCAATTTGAAGATTAGTCAATACTTTGACGAATTGGCCAAGAACGACTATATTTCAGGAAATATAAATTTCTATTTTACATTTTTCTCCAAAATAAATAATAATGGCATAATTTTTTTAATTTGTTAGACATAGGAGGTTTTATGGCTGCAATAGGATCAAAAGGAGTTACTATTTCTGTAGGTCAAGTCTATGACTTTGATAAACTTTCAGAAGAACAGGCAAGTCAATTTATTGAAGAACAAGTTGTACCTGCTTGTGAAAATAAAGGGGTAAAACTTTCCAGATATGGAAATCATACTGGCGGAGGCAGTTTGGTTGCAGTAGAAAAATATGATGAAGAAAAACTGGAACACAACTTATTTAATGTGTCGAGGAGCCAAAGCGTATTTGCTCCTTTAGATGGTATTGTTGTTCCAGCAACTCAATATAATACATATTCATATGGATTAAAGCATACTGTAGAACAATCTCAAGGAGAATATATTTCTAATGGAGATTTGATTGGAGCAATGCTTCTTAAAGGATATGCAGCTAGATTTGGAAAGCAAACTGAGGGAATGGCCGTTAATTGCGAATTCAAAGCAAAAGTTTTGGTAAAAAAGTAATTTTTTGAGTGTTTTTTATGCCTATACAATTTGCACGTCTCGAGATGGTAAAACGAAGCGCAGGAAAAAATGCCTGCCAGAAGTCTGCATATATAGGCGGATATAGAATACATTGTGAGCGAGATGGAAAAACTTATTATTACACAAATAAAAAAGATTGTGCATTCAGTAAAATATTTCTTCCTAAAAATGTAAATAAGCAGTTTACAGATCCTGAAAAATTGTGGAATGAAGCAGAGAATAAAGAGACAAGAATTAATTCTCAAGTTGCTAAAGAAGTCTTATTAGCTTTACCAGATCAACATGAGATAAGTTTAGAACACAAAATACAAATGACTTGTGATTTTGTTAGAAAATATTTTGTTGAAGATGGTTTGGCATCTCAGGTAAGCATTCATTCTCCTGGTGAAAAGAAAGATAATAATTGGCATGCGCATATTTTGGTAACTACTCGGAGATTTAATGAAGAAGGATTAAAACTTGATAAAAAAGCACGAGATACTGATGCGAAAGTTTGTAAAGGACGTGTTGTAGATGGTCGTTCATGGGGTGAGTTATGGCGAAATTTTCAAAATGAATATTTCGAGGAATTAGGATTAGAGTTAAGGGTTGATCCTACTGGCATTGTAGCTCAGAAACATTTAGGACCTATAAGATTTAGAGCTCAAACTTTTGATTTGTTAACTGATAATGAACAAAGAATAGAGAGAAATTTTATTGAAGCTTCCAATCCTAAGGCTATCCTTGAGAAAATAACTGAGACTAAAAGTATTTTTTCTAAACAGGATGTAGAAATATTCCTTTTAAAGCATGTTGCTTCTGATAAAATCAAAGAAGTTAGGAGGAATTTTTGGACTCAAGAAACGATATTGCAACTTACTGATCCCAAAACTCGAAAAATTTTAAATAAGTATACATCAAAGAATGTGCAACGAGAAGAACATAGAATACTTCGTTATTCGGACAGAATGTATGCAAAAAAGGCCTTTTCTATTAAAGATGAGCATAAACATAGGGTCTTGCAGAAGCGCCCCTTAAACGGCGAGCAAACGAAAGCCTTTAATAGTTTGTTTAATTCAAAACGTTTTTTTTGTATCCAAGGAAGCGCTGGTACAGGCAAAACATTTTTGTTGAACGCCATTAGAGAAGCATATGAAATGAAAGGCCATACTGTTAGAGGCTTGTCTCTTACGGGAGAAGTGGTTAGGGATCTTAAATCAAGCGGTTTTTCTAATGCTGAAACTTTACATAGGCTTTTATTTTCTTTTCACCATGGTTCAAAGAAATATCAAAATAAAGAGATATGGATAATCGATGAAGCTTCTATGCTCGATAATAAAGTTTTTCAGGAAATTTTGGGTTTGGCGTGGAAACAAAATAATCAGATAATACTGGTTGGGGACTCTCAACAATTGTCATCTGTAGCTAGAGGGGGGATGTTCAAAATCTTTTGTGACAGATATCAAGGTGCTATTTTAAGTGATATAATGAGACAGGAAAAAAAATGGGGCAGAGAGACTTCTGTAAAGTTGTCTCAGGGGAAAATGTCTGAGGCAATAAATCTTTTAGTTGAAAAAAAGGCAATTCATTGGAGTAATACAAAAGAAGATGCCATGATTTCATTGATAAAACGATGGGATTCAGATAAACAAGCTTTTCCAGGACAAACTTCTTTTATTATGGAGCAAAGAAATAGTTATGTGCGAATTTTAAATGAGCTTGTTAGGCAGGTTCGTATTGAAAGAAAAGAAATAGATGCTCAAGGCTTTAAATGTGAAACCTTTTTAGGAAGTGTTTATGTAAGTGGGGGAGATAGAATACAATTCCGAGTAAATGATACTGAGTTGAAAGTTACAAATGGTCTTCTTGGAACATTGGTTAAAGCTGAAAAGGATAAATTTGTTGTTAAAACAGATGAGGGGAGAGAAATTGAATACAATCCTCAAAAGTTTTGTAAATATCAATTAGGGTATGCCGGTACTTTTCATAGAGCGCAGGGTAAGACCGTAGATAGAACATATGTTTTGCATAGTCCATGGATAAATAGGAATTTGTTTTATGTAGGATTAACAAGACATAAGAAAAACGTCCATTATTTTGTTTCGAAAGATGAAGTTTCTTGTTTAACTAGTTTAAAATATCAAGCAGGAAGATCAGGGGACAAAGAATCCTCTGTTCAATACAAATCTAATGAAGAAAGACAACACAAAGATAGTGGGTCTTTTATCAATCGTTTATGGAAAGATACCAAAGTTGGTCTTCAGGATTATTTTTTTAAAGATAAAGATTTTTATAAACCTTCAGAGTTTGTTTTAAATAATGAATTTAAAGTTATTCCTATTTCTGCAACAGAAGAAAAAGACTTAGAAAAACAAAAGCATCCAGCAGAGAACCCTATAATATCCTTTGCAAAAGAGGAAATGAACGAAAAATTAATAAAGGACTATTTTTCTTTAATGGATGAAACTCAAAATTCAAAAGAGTCATCACAAATAGAAGCTCAATCAAAGAATATTGATATTAAAAATACAGCACATTTTCAAACTTGGCAGAATGCAGTAAGAGAAAGAAATAAGATTGCTTATGAAATAACAAAGAACAAGGATAATTCAAAAATTAAAAATGAACTTGGAATAAAGGCTTATTCACATCTAGAAAAACATGCCAATAAGCATCAAGAAATGATGAATAAAAAAGATATTAGTTCATTAAGATATTTTGATAATGAATCTTTTAATGAGAAATTAAAGGAACATGTTGATGAAGTTTGTAGCAGATTGTTTCCGGAGGGTCCAGCTCAATATAGTAGTAGAGAGGCTAGATTCCGTCCAAATAATTCTCTTTGTATTAGTCTTTCAGGATCTAAAAAGGGATTTTTTTATGATTTTGTTGAGGGGAAAGGGGGCAATCTAATTTCTTTAGTAAAACATGAGCTTAGTTGTGATTTTAAAGAAGCTAAAGAATGGATTTTAAATGCTATTGATACGCCATCTGATTTACAAAGGTTTCAAAAAATATCTCAAAGAATGCCTTCCGATAAGAAATGGGTTAGTGTAAAACCTGATAATAATAAAGTTTCTGAGGATATTACGAAAAACAAATTTTTAAATTTCTACAAGGAAACCAATAGATATGCCTATAAGGATTTTAGTGGAGCCTTACTTTACTATACAGTTAGATTTCAAAGCTTAGAAAACCCAAAGAAAAAAATAATTCTTCCTTTAAGTTACGGTTATTATAGTGAAGATGGTAAAAGTACGAAATCATGGCGTTTCAAACAATATAGTGAAGAAAATAGAACTTTATATAACCTGCAAGCTTTAAAAGACAAACCATCTGCAACTGTACTTATCGTCGAAGGAGAAAAAACAGCAGATGCAGCTCAAGAGGTTTTTCCTGAATATGCTTGTTTGACATGGCCAGGTGGTTCTCATGCAGTTTCCAAAGCTGATTGGTCTTTATTGCAAGGAAGAAAAGCGATTGTATGGCCAGATAATGATGATCCTGGATGTAAAGCAGCAGATAAGCTTGTTGTGGAACTGAAAAAGAAAGGATTAACAGAGATTAGAAAAGTAAACACAAGAGTTTTAGATAAAAAGTTTCCTCAAAAATGGGATCTGGCAGATCCTTTACCAGAGGGAGCTTCCAAGAAAGATTTGGATGATTTGTTAATTTTATCACATAAAGAAAAGCCTTTGTATCCAAGCTTCATTACTCATAAACAAAGTATTATTGAAGCCTTTATCGATGAACATAAAAGGATCAATCATTTGGAATATGTAGAAAAGAGAATGGATTTGAACAATAAGGAATTTAATGAGAAGGATGTATATAAAAACTATATGCTAAGTGTAAATTTAAAAAGTAAAATTGAAAAAGATTTAATCGATAGGGGATTGAGTGGGGAAATGTTAAATCAATTAACTGAACAATCTTATAGACACCATCTTAAAAATGGCAAAATCCCACTTTCTAATGAGTTAGAAATAATGAAAAATACGATAGTAGATTTGAGGAAATATTTTGAGATTTCCAAAGAAAATAAAGAAATGGATAATTATAGTATGGATAGATCTATCGAGAAAGGAATAGATATTTGTTTAAATAAAAACATGCAATTACAAAAATCTGATATTAAAGCATTGAAAGAAGATACCAAAGAATTTTCGGAGAAAATTTATCAACAATATTCGATTCATGAAATGAACGTGCAAAAAGAACAAACATTACAAAAAGAATTTACTAGGTAGGCTTTTTTTCATATTCGTGTTCCTTTTTTTTAATGTTTTTTAAGTTTACACGAATGTCCACTTCAAAAGTGGACTAAATTTTGGGGAGCAGGTCACTGAGGTTATTCAATGAGTTAAAACAACATTTAAAAGAGAACTTAGAGCTATACAAAAAGATAAGTAAGTTATAAAATGACACAGGCGTCTAGTTGTTGAAATTTATCTTGTATTATTTGAATGCGTGGATGATCTTCTCCATAAACTTTTTTGCACATTGATAACAATTCTTTAAATCTAGTTATAGCTTCTTTTTTTTGATCCAAATCAATTAAAATTTCAACTAATTGTTCGAGCGCTTCAATTATTCGAGGATTGTCGTAACCAAGTGCTAATTTATATGTTTCAAATGATCTTTCAAGCATTATTTTAGCAGATTGCTTTCTTTTAGAAAGATACAAAAGCCTAGCTAAGCCTTGGCATATCTCAGCTTCTATCAAATCATTATCTTCGTATTCTACATTTTGAAGCATGTTAAGTACTTTTTGATATATTTCTAAAGCTTGATTATTCAAGTCAAGAAAAGAAGCCATTTTAGCTAAATCAATCGAATAGTGAATAATCTTTTGTGCTTTTGTGGTATTAAAGATTACTAAAGATTTTTGAAAAGAGACATTAATAATGGCTTGAACTTCTTTTTGAATTTGACTTTTAATTTCTATAACATCTATCGAATGATATAATTCGACAAGCCTTTGAAGGAGTAATTCAATATCTTTTCCCTCATATTTGTTTATTAATATTTCAGATGCTTCTTTGTATGTTTGCACAGCTTCTTTTATTAAACCAAGATCAGCAAAAGCACCGGCACCCTCCTTCAAATTTTCAACTAGTTTTAAAGGGTCTTTATCACCATAAAAGTCTTTTGATTTTTCAATGAGAGTTTCAAGGCTTTTTTTAGCTTCTGAATCATTAGATGTACAAAGAATGACTACCTGTGTGAGCGACAATTCAATCTCCAAATCTTTTAGAAGCTCGATAAAATTGTTATGAGTTATTTCAATAAGTGTTTTTAGTTTTTCAAGATCTGATATAAATGATTTTAATTCTTCACTACTGCTAGGAGCCTCATTAAACTGTTCTACTTTGTATCTTCTTAAAGAAATGAAACTTTCTAAAAGATCTGTATCTTCATAACCTTCAAGATATTTTTCAAGCAAATTTGTAAAGGCCTGAAAAGATTTTTTCAATTCAGTTGTATCTTTTTTGTTATTGGAAGCAATTTTCAGTAGCTCTGATAGTTGCATCCTAATATTTTGGAAAAGAGCTGAATGTTCTTCATTCTGTAACTTTATAATTTTTAAAAGATTTCCCAAACTTTGTTTTATATTTTCCCTAACGGAAGATGGATCACCCGATTTTTTTGAGAATTGTTCAAGTTGCTCTAAAGCTTTTTTTAGTTCTGAAACTTTTTCAAATAACATTCTATTGCCATTATCGCCTTTAATATCATGTGATTCAAGTTGTTGAGTGAGATTGTCAAGAGTTTCTTTCAATAAAATTGTTTTTTGTTCAACGTTTGGAATAATTTTTGTCAAATTTGTTTGTATTTCAATAAGATCTGGATTATTTCCAAAAGATCTTTTGGCCATTTCTAATAATAAAAAAGCTTCTTGAGAAAGCCCCATTTTTCCAACAGTAGCAATGATAAATCCTATTTCATCAAAATCTTTATCTATCATTGCATCATTTAATCTGGCAAGGAGAACAAATGGAACTCTTTTTAGAGGGAATTCTAGTTGTTGTATAGGAAAAACAAATGAAGGATTTCCTGATATCAGATCTAAAGAATATTTGATTGCCGGGTCACGTCTACTTAGAGTTCTTCTAGGTGATGTAAGGCTTTTTTTATCAATGTATATACCTATTTCTTTAAGCATCTGGATGTCCCAAGTTATGCAACTATCAGGTGCTATCTTTCGCAGCCATTTACCTTTGTCATATTCAAAAAATAATTCAGTATGTTGAGGAAAATATCTTTTATAATCGTGTTCAATTTCAAAAACTTGGACGGTTTCATCATCATGAATAAGAGTACAACTATCAAAAGATGAATCTTTTTTATTTTGAGCTTTGAATGATTTGGTTTCGGGAAATGACATCGTTTGAATGCATTCTGATTTATAGTGCAAGATAAAAACTATTAATCTTTTCTTTTGACCAATTATTTCTTTCTTGTTTTTGTAAAATGAAATGATAGCCTTTTTTACATCTTTTAAATCTTTTAAAGATTCAAGAGTTTTTTTTATAACAAATGGTCTAATAACGCTTTCTTTAGAAGCTCCGCTTCCAAGCCTACTAAAATAGACTTGTGAATTTCCATCTTCTTGTTGTTCTTTTTGCCAATTTGCTAAATTTATCATTTTTTTAGCTACATGACTTTTGACTAACCATGACTTCATATAATTTGAAGATTCAAAACAATATTTAGTTATGTCTTGTACCATTACAACAGCAGATTTTTTATCAGCTATTCCTGTAATATGAAGTTTTGTCATGAAGTATTTACTATTTTCAATTCCCTCTACTATTATGCAACCATGTTTCTCTATTGAATGGGTATCGATAAACTTTGATATACGATAAATATAAGGATGTTTCTCTAACCAATCCTTATTGATGGATTTTGATATAGGACTAGAAGTCCCTCCGGCCATGAGAGTGACTAGCCAATAATCAGAATCTATGAAAACTTTACCATAAGGATCTTCTACTTCAACTCTATTCTGGGCTATCACTTTTTTTATAAAAATCGTTGGGATACGTTTCTTGTCTTTTTCGTCTTTTTTTAGATCTACTATATCAAAATCCTTAAAATATCTAGTTTTTTGTTTTGCATCTCCTTTGAAAGTTGAAAGAGCAATATATTTTTGCTTAGGTCCTATTTCATGCATTGATGAATATCCACCAAACTTTTCCACATTGTAACGGGCATAAAAGTCATCATTAAAAATATTAGTATTATCTAAAGAAGGTAGATAAGATACATTCAGCGTTCTATCAAAAACTTCCCAAATCAAAATATTTTCTCTTGATGTTCTTGATAAGAGAGTAATTATGAAATTCCTAGTTGGATCTTCCACTTCTTTAATACGGGTAAATACATAAAAATTACAAAGACCATTTTCATCAATAATTGGAAATAGACTCTTTTTGAAAGATTCAATGATAGAATCAAATGAACCTTTTGCTAAAGTAGTTATATCAGCAGTAATATCAGTGATTTTTCTCTCTTTTGTACTATAACTTAATAATTCATATTCAAAATGAGAGCCTTGTCTAATTAGGCTAATTTCATGCCCATCAGTAAACCAGCTTTTTACTAATTCATTTGTTGGAGCTTCTTCTTGTCTTTGACAGGTATCAGTAAAACCTTTTGTATCAACTGCTGACATATTATTTTACTAGCAACATGAATCTATAGAATCTTTAATAAGAGGAGCTGTTTTTTGTACCGAAGCATCTGATGCTTTATAAAGAGTTTCTTTCTCCTTTACAGTTTCTGCTATACAAGCTCCTACAAATGGTAATGCTACCGGCGCATATGCTGTAGCAGCTGCGGTTGCCGCTATACTTCCAGTAATTATACTAGCATCAACAGAAGCTCTTGCAGCTTCTTTAGCTAAAGGCATAGCTTCATCAACTATAGCTTTCATCTTTTCTCTTTTAAGTTTTTTTGCAGCTTCTTTATTCATTTCTTCGAGTTTGGGATCGAATTCTATTATTACTCTACTTTTGCTTGGAACAGTTGCTGATGACGACATATTATCCTCCATATGGTTTGATTTTAAAATAAAAGAACAAATTTTATAACTATTTAATTTTTAAAGTAAGCAAAATATTTATTAAATTTTATTTTTTTTATTTTCAACTATCAAAATCTGTTTTTTCTTCTTTTAGCGATTCAAGCACTTTTTCAAAAAACTCACTAAAAGTTAATTTTATTTTTAATCCTTCTTTTTCTGTTTCAATTTGTTTTATAGCAGCTTTTGATTCTTCTGTTATTTGATTTTCACTTAAATCTAACTCTATTATAGCACAGTCTTTTAAAAGCTTTTTTAATATACGGATCCTTTTTGGAGCATTACATTTTACTTCATTTGAATGTAAATCAAGATGTGTTAAGGTTTGGTTATTCTCTAGTGCTTGTAATAGACAAATCATTACGAAAAAGCCTAGTTTATTTGAGCTTAAATCGAGATGAGTAAGAGTTGAATTAGCTTTTAAACCTGTTGACAATGATACAGTTTCTAGAAACCTAAGATTATTTCCTGATAGATTTAGATAAGTTAAAGATCTATTAAATCGTATAGCATCTGCTAAACATATTGTTGATACATTGCCACCTAATTGATTTTCACTTAAATCAAGATGTTTGAGAGAAGAATTAATTTTTAAAGCAGAAGCTAATACTCTTATTGCCAACCCTCGAAGTTTATTAGATCTAAGAATAAGGTGAATAAGAGTGGTGTTGGTTCTTAATGCAATTAAAAACCAACATGCATCTGATTCAATTTGATTGTCACTTAGATCAAGATGAGTGATGGTTGAATTAGTTTTAAATGGCTTTGCTAATGCTACAATTCCTTTTCGAATGTTACAAGAACTTAAATTCAACTTAGTAATAGCTGAAGAAGTTTCTAATGCCTTAGAGAGCACTATAATTCCTGCTTGTATTGGATGTTCCTCTAGAGCTTTAATATCGCGCCTATTAAGAGTTTTATTCTCGTTGGCTTTTTGTAAAGTAACTCTAAAAAAAAGAGGCATTCCTTCTAACTCACTTTTTTTCATCTTTGTTAATTTAAGCTCTGAAAAGCAGTTTGCAAGTTCTAATTCATGTAGAAATTCTTCACTTTTGTCTATTTGATTTAGAATAGACCTGATTAATTTAAATCCTGGAATGAATTCATCATCCTGAAGTTCAGCATTTTTTATTATCTCTTTCATTGAGGGATAAAAAATTTTAAGTAAAAATTTACAAAAATCAGAATCCAGTGTTTTTACAATTCTCACAAGATTTTCAATTCCAAATGCCTTTTCTAATGTTTCTTCACTTACGTTTAAAGATCCCTTTGTAAATATTTTTACAGATAGAGGGATATCTAAAACCAGTGCTTTTAGGCTTTTATTATCATAAGCTTCAAAGAGCTTTAAATAAGGAGCTTTTAAACGGATAGTTTTCAACTGTGGACAATCTGAAATATCTAGATATTCCAGCTTTCTAAACATTAAAACTTCTTTCAAACCTTTTTCAATGGCCGTGAGGTTTGAACATTTATTTAAGTAAAGTTTTTGTAATTGAAAACATCTTTCAGCTACTAAAATTATAGTTTTATCAATTACATTTGAACAATTATGAAAAACTAACACAAGTAGATTATCATATAAAAAGGAGTTTAATTCTTCATGACTTGAAAAAGAAAGATTGATTAGCCTTATTTCTTTTGATCGTTCAGGTGGGAAAGAAACTGAATTTAACGAATTAAGACGTTCTTGCGCTATCAATCGATTTTTTTCTATTTTTGCTAATGCTGAAGCCTTTTTGAAATATTTTTGAGCATCTTTGATCAATCCATTTTGCTCAGCTAAACATCCCAATGTAAAATACTCTTGAAAAACAAGTGGTTCTTGGATTATTTCTTCATGGTTGTTAGAAGAAAATTCTAAACAACTAGAGTTTGAAGAACTATAGCAAGAATTACAAGCGCTCATAGATTTTCTTTATATTTTTGGGTTTATTAAAAATAATATTTGAAAGTATATATCATAAAGCGAATCTTAATGTCTAGGGCTTTTTATCTAAATGTGGGCGCAATGTGATAATGTCACTACTAAAACTTTTTTGAAATGTCACCTATTGATGTTATTATCTTCCAAACTCTTTCAAAATTGGAGTAAATATGGAGATTATAAAAATGAGTTCAAAAGAACTTGAAAGAGGTGAGGTAATAGCAAAGGTTTTAGATGGGATGTTAAGTTGTAAAAAAGCAAAAGAGCAGTTAGCTCTTAGTCTTAGGCAAACATATCGATTATGTAAAAAATATAGAGAGAATGGATTTGAACAATAAGGAATTTAATGAACAGGATGTATATAAAAGCTATATGATAAGTGTTAATTTAAAAAGTAAAATTGAAAAAGATTTAATTGATAGGGGATTGAGCGGGGAAA
>SDBV01002950.1_pt1 | contig 25360 bp, 18 predicted proteins | sample 2277081 | NCBI WGS metagenome assembly SDBV01 (sample SAMN10402039, study PRJNA504765) | marine sediment metagenome | isolation source: marine sediment core GS10_PC15, 223 cmbsf | place: Arctic Ocean: Southern Knipovich Ridge | collected 2010 | reverse complement strand
GCGTATGGCCTTCGGGTACATGATGATCTATCCGGAGTATTTGACGGATGTTGCAATCTCGGTTTGTCCATCTGATCCAACCAAGGACATTAAGGACTATGTGGATGAGGTGCAAGAGGCATGCGCGATAAACGGGTGCTGGGAAGAGGACGGCGACACGGTTTTCGCGGATAATTCCTACCGCTACATTGGTTATGCCACGACGGGGATCAAGGACGACGATGCACGCTTGAGACTTAACCCTGATGGTTCGCTGGACTTGAGCTCTCGCCCGAATCTGCGATATGCGCATCAGGACATGATTAAGGGCTACCTGAGTGAAATCAACAGCCCATGTTCGGGTGGAGAATCCAGTACGCTTATCAACATGTCGGGTGTGCCCGCAAACGTACCTTGCGAGGAGTATTGGAAAGCCCACGGCATCACACGGGACTCTCCCGTGACAAAGTATATGCCAGCAAGTAACAATAACAACTGGGACGGAACAGGGGAGAGCGGTACCTACTATGCGCTCCGCGAGGGAATCGAGCGATTCGTAATCACTGACATATATAATCCTGCGGGCTCGGCGATGGGCCAAAGTTCAATACCTGTGATGTTGGATGCAATGCGGTGGGCTAACTCAGGTGGCGGAGAAAGCAGGCTTCATGAATGCAACCATTTGCCGGGCGGTTCGAACGTGCTTTACATGGACGGACATGTCGAGTTTAAGAAATACGGCCAGGGTGATGAAGGCTGGCCTATGTGCGCACACAACACCTGGTTTATTTATGTTTAGGGAAACCTCGAATCTGAGGCAATACGAGGGTTTCGGGTTATTAAGGATGAATTAGGAGTGTATCGCCACTGAGGGGAACAAACTCACGGCGGGAAAGTTCGTCCCTCTTGGCGGCTCGATGTTCTTGAGAAAGAAATAAAGTTTCTACTCCTCCTCTTCCCTGTAGGAAGGGGCTTTGTGCCGATCGCCGGGACTTTATGCCCCGGCGGTTGGCCGTTTTTTTACAAGGATAAGCACGTTGAGTTCGTGGATTTCCTTGGCAAACAGAAAAGACACAGCGCGGCATAGCGCGCCATGGGCGGCAACCAGAATTCTTTGTGTCTTAGTGGCTTTGTGTGAGAAATATGAATCTTCAACTGAAGAAAAACCTAAACATGGATGGCCATGATATTGAGGATAAGAAAAGAATCGTACGGAGAAGAACAAGGAGTCTTCTCACACAAAGCCACTAAGACACAAAGAAAAAAAGTGAGGACATATTATGCTGCTGCAAAAGAACTTACGAGGTTGCCAGCATGAAAACTCGTGTAGCTTGCACAGATTCTGGATGATTGTAGTACAGGGAAGATACAGAGAACAGTAAATGGAGGGGCCAAAATGAAGAGAGTAATAGCGGTTTTAGTTTCTGCGCGGGGCATCAGGCTCGGCTTGGTTGTGTTGGCGATGGTTATGCTTTCGGCTGTGGGGTATGCAGAGCCGCCGTCTGATGGGGAAACGCTTGCTTTTCCTGGGGCGGAGGGCTATGGGCGCTTCGCTGCGGGCGGGCGGGGCGGTGATGTTTATCATGTAACGAACCTGAATGACTCGGGGGCGGGTTCGCTTCGGGAGGGCATCGAGTCGGCCTCGGGTCCCAGAACGATTGTTTTTGACGTCTCCGGTACTATCGAGTTGAAGTCCAAGCTTGTGGTCGATAAATCCGGCCTCACTATCGCGGGGCAAACCGCGCCCGGGGACGGCATAACGCTGAAGGACCAATGCCTGAATCTTAATAATGCCTCCGACATCATCATACGCTATATCCGTGTGCGTCTTGGCGATAAGAACAAGCCTGCCGGGGATTCACCGGACTCTATCACCGTGGACTATAGTGACAATGTGATTCTTGACCATGTTTCGTCCAGTTGGGGGGTTGACGGCAACCAGGACATTCGGGGATGTACAAATTACACCTTCCAATGGTCGATAATGAGCGAAGCACTTCACAACAGTGTGCATAGTAAAGGTGGGCACGCCATGTGCGGTTCGTTCCGCGCCCCCCTGAGCAACATAACGATCCACCACAACATATTCGCCAGCAGTCGCAACCGGCATCCTACCGTGGGCGGCTCGGTCAAGGACCCAAAATGGATAATCGATTTCCGCAACAATGTTGTGTACAACCAGAGCGGACCAACCAACCTTTGCGACAACAGGGTAAACTTTATCGGCAATTACTATCGGCCCGGACCTGAAACACCACCAAATGGACCTTACGTAGCCGTGAAAGCCAATCTTCCAGATAAAGCGCAGGGCCACATGAGCGGCAACTATTTTGAAGGGCAGGATTATTATACGAAACACAACTACGCAGCGCTTGATTTCAATTATACCCGGCTCACTCTTGGTCCAGGCTACAAATACTGCGGCACACTCGACGATTGGAAAGTCGATGATGCCTACGATCTTGGCGCCTATACCCCGACCACGCATACGGCGGAGGAAGCGTACAAACTGCTGCTGGCCAATGCGGGCGCTTCGCTCGTACGCGACGCGGTCGACAAACGTTTCATCCAGGACGTGAAAAACCGGACCGGTAAACTGCTCGACTCGCAGGATGAGGTAGGGGGCTGGCCGAAACTTAATAGCAAACCCGCACCGAAGGATACAGACCAGGACGGCATGCCCGATGCATGGGAAAAAGCCAACAAACTTGACCCACGCAACCCCGAAGACCGTAACGGCGATGCCGACAGCGACGGATACACGAATCTTGAGGAATATCTCAACAGCCTGTGTCCCGAAAACCACTAAAGAGGGAGAGATGACATGGCAGTTTATAGGTTCAACCGTGTCTGCGCAATCGTGGGAATCGCTTTCTTGTGCGGCGCCGTCCATGGGGCCGACGATTTCTCGATTACGTCCCAAGCCCCGCACGAAATAGCTCCGATACGCGCGCCCTTCGATATGCCGCAATTCAAACGGCCTGTTTTTCCTGACCGTACTTTCGACATCCGCGATTACGGCGCTGTCGAAGGCGGGAAGGTAAAAAACACAACGGCCATAAAGAAAGCAATCGCCGCCGCGAACAAAGCGGGAGGTGGAAAAGTGTTAATCCCCGCCGGCAAGTGGCTCACCGGCGCGATTCATCTCAAGAGCAACGTCAACCTACACCTCGACAAAGATGCGCTCGTGCTTTTCAGCCAGGAACTGAAGGACTATCTGCCTGCGGTCTTTTCGCGGCACGAGGGCATGGAGTGTTATAAACCCTCGGGCCTGATCTATGCGCGTGGATGTGAGAATATCGCGATTACGGGTGAGGGGCGTCTGCACGGCCAGGGGAAACCTTGGTGGGGCAGCAGAGAAGGCCGGAAGATGGAACTTAACGGCAAAATGGTCACGGACGGCACACAGCGCTTGAACGACCTGTGCGCCGCGGGCGTGCCGGTCGAGGAGCGCCGTTTCGACGGGAGCGAAGGCGACTTCTTGCGTCCCTCCTTCATCAACCCCGTCGAGTGCAAAAACGTGTTCATCGAAGGGGTCACTATTCTCTACGGCCCCATGTGGACCGTCAATCCTGTGTATTGCGAGAACGTTGTTGTTCGCAAGGTTACTGTTCGGACCGAGGGCGAGTATGGCCACGCGTCCAACGGGGACGGTGTGAATCCCGACTCGTGCAAGAACGTGCTGATCGAATACTGCGACATGGACACGGGGGACGATTGTTTCACCATCAAATCGGGGCGGGCTGAAGACGGTCTTCGCGTGGGCAAGGCCTGTGAGAATATAGTGATTCGTAATTGCCAGGGCCGGCAGGGACACGGCGGCGTGGTCATAGGCAGCGAGACATCCGGCGGAATACGCAACGTGTTCATCCGCGACTGCACATTCAACGGCACCGACCGGGGCCTGCGCTTCAAGACGGCGCGAGGCCGCGGCGCCACAATCGAGAATATATGGGCGCAGGATCTTGTTATGGGCGAGATCGTCAAGGAGGCCATCATCGTCAACACGCTGAGGTATACGAAGCGTTATCCGGCGCATCCGCTGACGGAAAAAACGCCCACCTACCGCAACTTAAACTTCAAAAACATCACTTGTGAATACGCCAACCAAGCGGCCATCAGAATTGTGGGCCTGCCTGAGAAGCAGATGGCGGGTCTCAAGTTCGAGAACATCAAAATCAAAGCCGCCCGGGGCATCGAAATCCAGGACGCACGCGACATAGAATTTGTCAACCTAGATGTGACACCGGACGAAGGACCGGTCGTTCTTTTGGATCAGAGCAATGATATAACCTTTGAGAACCTGACTAGTCCTGACGGCGCGGACCCGTTCCTGGGCCTTATCGGCGCGAAGACAGGCAACATACGGCTTATCAAGACGGACCTGTCACGCGCAAAAGAGAAAATCTCATACGGCGACGGCGTGTCGCGGGACGCTGTGATAAGCGAATGAGGCCGGATGGAGAACATCGCCCTCCCAGAAAGGGTCACTTACACGTTTCAGTCGCTGTATTGCCTGTGAACGCGTGCCCCTATTCCAGTGAGGATGTCGTAGGGGACCGTTTGGGCCATTTCTGCAAGTTCCTCGACGCTTATTGAATCGTCACCATCGCTTCCTATGAGCGTTGCCTTGTCCCCTGGAGCCACGCCGGGCACTTGGGTAACGTCGACAACTATCTGATCCATCGAGACCTTTCCGCGCACGGGACATCTTTTGCCCTTAATCAAGACGTCCGCTTTGTTGGAAAATGCGTGTTTATAACCGTCAGCATAGCCCACGGGAAGGATCGCGGCCATCATATCTTCAGAGGTGACGTATGTCCTGCCATAACCAATGCTCGAACCGGCTTTGAGCGAGCGCAGCATGACAACTGGCGCTTCCCACCTCAGTACAGGCCTCAATTTTGAGTTTTCGCCGACAGCATCCGTGGGCCATATTCCATAAGCCATCAATCCGACGCGCACCATATTGAAGGTACTGTTGAGATGGTTCACGACGGCCGCACTGTTTGCCGCATGCGCAATTTCAAAAGGTATCCCTTCCTTCTCCAACTGTTTCAAGAGGTTTTTGAACAACTTCACCTGGCCTGAAGTAAACGGGTCGTTTGGAGAGTCCGCTACAGGAAAATGTGTCGCCACTCCCTCAATGTCTATGTTGGAAAGCCGCGTCATGCTGTGCATTACCGAAAGGGCTTCGCCAATGTCCACACCCTGCCGGCCCATTCCAGTGTCCACCTTGCAATGTACGGCAACAATCTTATTAACTTTTCTTGCGTATTCGCCAATAGCTTCGGCAGTAGCCAAATCTGAAATCATCAAACGGAAGTCGTGCTTTATGACCTCGGGAATGCAATCTTCGGCAGGTTGAAGCATAACGAGTATTGGCGTATCTATTCCCGCCTGTCTCAGTTCGGTTCCCTCGTCAATTGAGGCCACTCCCAGCATCGTCGCGCCGTTTGCGGCCGCCGCCTGCGCTATAGCGGTCGCGCCATGGCCATAAGCGTTTGCCTTCACAACAGCCATTATCTGGCAGTCCTTGGGGATCATTTGCTTGACCAGCCCAAGGTTGTAGGCGTACGCCTTAAGGTCAACTATCACTCGCGACGGCGTAGTAACACTCATTTCAGGTCCCCAAGGTTTAGTACTTTCCAATTTATACGCGCAAACTGGACCCCCGAGTAAACGGTCAAGGCCGCCACCGCGACCATCGCGTAAAAGGAAGCCTCACCAAGAATCTTTGCATATGTAGGCAACGCCGACGGCGCCCAGATTCCCAACAAACGCGCCACAATCACGAAAAAGAGGAATACGTACACGTACACCATCTGCACAATGACCTTCGTTTTGCCCCAGACGTTTGCGCCGATTACCGCGCCCTCGCTTGCGGCAAGAGAACGCGCACCCGTTATCAGAAACTCGCGCCCTACAATGAACATGAGAGTCCAGCCGGGAATTTCCAGTTCGGGAATCAACATCAGCACTATGAAGGCGGATACCATGAGCACTTTGTCCGCAACAGGATCCAGCAAGCGGCCAAAATTTGTCTCGAGGTTGCGCTCCCTCGCGATCTTGCCGTCATAATAATCCGTTATCGTTGCAACAGTGAACACGGCATAACCCAGTATGTAGCAAATAAGATTGTCCAAGGACACCAATCCCACAAAAGCGGGAACCATCAACAAACGGGCAACAGTTAAACGATTAGGTAAATTCATTCGATTATTGAGGGTGTATCTTGCCCCCACTCCACTTTATACCAACACCAACAGGAAAGTTGCAGCGAAAGTTCCGCCGCTGCCCCATCTTAGCAAAATCGCAAGCCAAAGAAAAACGTGCCCCAACTTTGCAAACCAAACGCCCGCTCAATACGGATAAATATTCGATAAACCCGTGCATGAGCGCGAAAAACTGAGCAAAAAAGGGACTTAGGGCTCTTCTTAGAGACCAGCAAGCAGAAGCGAGTCTTCGAGCGAAGACGTGTCTGTCCCTTTTCTTGCGGGCCCTGGCCAAAAGTGCTACGGGTTTAACGAAGACTTTCCAATAGGGACGCGACAACATCACGATCATCAATAAAGCCTGTTGCGCCTCTACGTGACAGGGAAAAGAGGCTTAACCGGTTCGGACATTTCTTTCAGCCTTCCCTCTTCCTGTTCGGTTATGGAAGTAGACTCGCAAGCAATATCCAGCGCCAGCCTGAAGTATTTCTCTACCCCCGGCGGCAACGTGGCGGTTATTGGCTGGCTTAGCGTCCACCTGAGCGCCATCGATATCCCATCTGGCTCGGGGAATACAGTGTAGAACCGATTGCCCGGTTCTTTCCGTTTCGGATCGTTTTTCGCCCATCTTCCAAGCGCCATGGCTTTGAGCGTCAGCCTTGCTACGCCTTTTTCCTGCGACTTCGCCATTATCTGGGGCCCGAAATCGCCTTTGTGATAGGCGGAGTAATTCAGTGGAAACAGGATTGAATCAAAATCGTAGCGGTCCATTGCAGCCATAGCTGCCGGCACCGAGTGTGCGGAGAAACCAAGATACCTGATCTGACCTTGTTTCTTCTTCTCTATGAGCATCTCCATAACCCCGCCCTTAACAAAAACTGCGTCCACGTCCTCTTTAACGTCAAATATCGAGTGAAGCTGGTACAGGTCGAAGTAATCCGTGCGGAGCCGTTCAAGCGAACGATTGAACTCCATCTCAGCGCTTTCCCTGGAGCGCTCCTTGGTCTTGCAGGCCAGGAAAACACCCTTGCGGTAAGGTTCCAGCGCCGGACCCAGTATGATTTCGGCATCGCCATATCTGGGCGCAACGTCGAAATAGTTGACTTCTCTCTCAACCGCCTCGGCCACTACCCGGTTGGCCTTTTCCTGTTCATGATCTTTGATAACTATCCCGCCGAAACCTATGACAGACAGCATTTCGCCGGTATTGCCAAATTCACGGCGGGGAAGTTTCCCGCTGCTTGAGGCACCGCCATAATGTCCGGTCTTACAACCCTGAAGCCCGGCTGACGCAATGCTCGCACCAGTCACTGCGCTCGTTTTAATAAAATCTCGTCGTTTCATTGTTCCCTCTTTGTCGCATCTTTGCGAAGTATCCATTTCCAAATATCCGGCCTGGATATTGGCGTAAACGTAATCATTCTTTTACAGCACGTCTGTAATAAACTCTGGTTTGCAATTGTAACAAATGGGTGCGCCTCATAATTCCGCTTATGCGCTCCCAGTTTTTCAGGTCTTGGATGGTCCTGCCTTCAACGAGTTGAAGATGACGACGAAGTTGCTGAACACCATACCGACCGCGCAGTAGATTGGCGTCAACAGGCCCGCCATTGCCAGGCTGACGCCAACTAAGTTGTACGCGAAGGCCCATCCGTAGTTGAGTTTGATCTTCCGCCGCGTATTGTCCATTTGATCCAAGAGCCGCGGCAGCGCCCCAAAATCAGGCGTCAGAAAGACGGCATCGGCGCTCATTTGCGCGGCAAACTGGCCTGAAAACACTGCCAGGCCGATGTCGGCCGCAGCCAATGACTGGGCATCATTTATTCCGTCTCCAACCATCATCACGCATTCACCAGCCGACTGAAGGGAACGTATGAGTTCCTGCTTGTCCGTTGGCGTCATTTCGCTTGAGTGGGGGATCCTAAGACAACCCCCCATGCCCCCCTTGTCAGGGGGGTAAGAGTTGAGTTGCTTCGCAACCCTTGCTACTGCGGGTTCTCGGTCTCCTGAGCAAATGCGCAGTTTCATTCCGGATTCGCGCAAGTACCGCAAGACAGCTGGCGCCTCTTCTCTGACCTCATCCTCGAGCATGATGAGGGCGCGGCAACCGTCGTCGTCTCCGTAAGCTACCAGCGACGCAGCCTCGTCACGCAGCTTGGGAGGCACGTCCAAAGCAGGGAAGGTCGAGACTTTGCCGCATCGATAGCGCTTTCCTTCATAGTTACCGCTCACGTAACCCACACCGATTTCGCGACCGGTAATCTCGAGCCCCTTGCCCAATGTCGCGAGGGCCTTGGCTAGCGGGTGCTCAATGCCGCTTTCGAGCGAAGCGATGATGTCGAGGTCGCGCTCACGCCTTGCGGCCAGCCAGTTGATCTCCCCCACTCTCATCACAGGGCCGGTCAGGGTCCCCGTCTTATCGAAGATGACTATCGTTGGACGGTATCGCAGGACGTTTCCATTGAAGACCTGAAGGCCCAGCCGCTTAACCCGGTCAACCGCTGTAGTGAGCACCAACGGTTCGGCAATGCCGAAGGCGCAGGGACATGCCACGATCAACACAGACATGAATGTCAATATGGCCGATTGGGGCGTATCCCAAATAATATGGTAAACGCCTGTGCCCAGGGCCAAGACGAGAATGATCGGCACAAACCACTTGGAGATTCTGTCGCCGGTCGATTCGTTTTCTCTATTTGAACTGAACGCGCCAATCGTGCTGTCAATGATGGTCTCGATTAAAGAACTGGGGCCTGAGTCAGGAACTTGCAGCGAGCAGCGATCAGAGAGGAGCTTCGCTCCCGCGCCGATCAAGTGTCCTGCCTGCAATTCGACACCATTGCTCTCCCCATTGATCAGACTGAAGTCAAACTCCGCCTGAGACAAGAGCACGCCGTCCGTAGGCACAATCTCGCCCCGCCGCACATAGAACCGGTCTGCCGGCCCCAGCGTTCCGGTGGCCCGATACGTCTCCTCATTCTCGACGGCACGCACTTTCTTTGGAAGATGGTCCGCCACCTCGAAAACGCGTCTGCGCAACCGGTCGTAAAAGGACGCTGTAATCAGATTGCCGGTTTCCAGCAACATTATCAACAAGCATACCACGTCGAAATAGAGGCGTCGGAAATCGCCGGTTGCGATTGAGTAGGCGGAGTACGCCAGGGCCGTGGTCGTGGACAGCACTACCAGGGTTTCCATTCGGAAACTTAGGTTCCTGAATTGCCCTAGCCCCTTTTTGATGGTGACCCGTCCGCCTAAAAACAGCGTTAAGGCGGTGAACGCGGTCATGATGCCCCAACACACGCGTTGCATCACCAACGGGATATCCCAGGATTCCGCTGAGTAGACAACAAAGGACAACATCATGACGTTGGCTGCGAAAAACCAGCCGGCCCCAAACGCGTAATAGTCTGTCTCGCCGGATGGCTGTGCGTGCGCGCCGATTCCATATCCCAATTCTTCTGTTTTCTTTTCAATACTTTCCAGACCGATCTTCATGGGATTAAACTTAATGGTCATGCTCTCCGACACGAAATTGACGTTGGCTGAGATAACGCCGGGTTGTTTCTCGAGGGTGTGATGAATAAGCCAACTGCAGGCCGGGCAAACCATTTTCGTCAGGAGCAGCCGCTCCTCTTTGGTGTGAGCGGTCGCTTCCTCGACCTGGCCGTCCTGCTCGTCCTCACCCGCGAAAATTATGGCGAGCAACTGCTCCTTTTTCCTGTCGCGTTCTTCATCGCCCAGTTCCATTGCCTGAATGATCTGGTCGACGGCCGCGCAGCCGTGGCAGCAGTAAACGGTATTTTCAACATCCGTCTCGATTTTTCGCTTGCACAGTTTGCAGGAGGCCATAGCGTTATCTCTTATCGTATTAGGAACAGCGTGACGTACACGCCCGCTCCGGTGAAGGCCAGCCACGGAAAGGCCCTATCAACTTTTGGCCCAAGCTTCCGCCCGAATGTTGCGCCAACCATTATGCCCAATTGCATGAAAAACGAAATTGTCACGCAGTATACAAACAGGAACGTTGCGCCGAGCAGAGGAGAAAGAGTGCTGACGGCTACCGCGAAGGCGTAGTACAGCATGCCGCACGGCAGCAGGCTGGCTGCAAGGCCGAAAAGGGCCGGCCCGCCAGCGCGGAACCTGTTGAACAACCGGGAGAACACGCCCCCTGAGTTCTCGCCCACGACGGCCGGTTTTTTTCTGAGAGCTTTGATGCCAGTTAGCATGAGAATCGCTGCTGGGAAAAGGAACATAAGGCACCGTCGCCACAAGGTTTTCTTATGGCCGTGCTCCATGTCTTGCTCGCTTTCCTCGCCTGATTGCCCCATAACGTGTGAATCGGGTGCGGGCTCCACCACCGTTTGGGGCGGGCCTTGCTCCAGGAACTCCGAAATCTGCGACCCGAAGAGTCCACACAAAAGACCTATCAACGTATAGCCCGCTATACGCCCCAGGTTGAATAGGGAAAGCGCCCTAAAAGAACGCTTTGCCCCCGAAAGGCAAACTGCCAGTTGCAGAGGTCCGCACATCCCCATACAGTGCGGAACGGACAGCAGTCCAAAGAGAGTGGCCCCCATTATTGCGAGCACAAGATTTGTTGGCTCGGGTATTTCCATAAACAATTTACCTCGTATCGCTCACTTGAGAAATCACCGTTTTGTCCTCGCCAAGGACCTTTGCGCAGGCATCAATACACAAAGCACAGTTGGTACACAATGATTCCACACACTGATTTCGTACGTCAAGCTTCATCGGGCAAATCGCGTCGCAGGCGAGGCAATCGACGCAACGTTGAGCGGCTGCATCGAAGAAGGTTATGACCGTATCGGCGCTTCGGCAGACATTCTGGAAGACGGCATAGGGGCATGAACTGCGGCAGAAGCGATCTTTGTACACTACGAATATGGCCACCATCACGGCGAGGATGATCGCGTGCGCAATTAGGATAGGCTGAGGAAAACTGTGGGCTGCATACATTTCCCGCTGCTGGCTGTAGGAAAAGACAAAGGTGACGGCTGCCTCAGTAAACAGTGGGGGAAGCAGCCAGGGCAACAGCCGGCGCTGCCTGTGCTCGAGATACAGATGTACAGGGCATAAGAAAGCGCAGAAGAAACGTCCATACTTTAGCGTGAGGTAGGCGATGAGTCCCAGAATCAACACCGCCAGAAGAACGACCAGATATATTCTTTCCCGCGAGATGGCGAGACCCGCGATGACCACTTCTACTTTGTCAAGATCCAGATATACGATGCGCATCAACGGCGCCAAACACAGGAGCAGGGCCAAGTACTGTAGTTTCGTTCTATTCGCTAGGGGTACTAATATCATTTGTTTGGAGAGGAAGACGCTTCGCTCCGTGGTTTCTCAGAAACTGGTTCGGGGCGACTAAACTCCGTCGCGAAGTAGTACAGGCAGATCGCCGTAAGCACCGCAGTGATAAGCAAGAGGAGCTTCCCGATAGGATTGTCGGCTATGGTGATCTCAGTGGTGTCATCCAATTCATATTCCGCACTAGTCTTCATAGTCGTTTAGCTCCTCGCGCCAGTTTTTGTTTCTTCCGAGGGTCTGAATGTATGCGGTCAGATCCTTGGTTTCCTCGTCTGTCAAATGCTTGAACGAAGGCATCACGGAGGCCGCACGCGGATTGACCCCGCGGGAGTAGAACTTCTCCCCCATGTCGCGGGGATTTTGGTAATGGGCCCAGTGCCATTCGGAGGAGTATTTGCCGCCCACACGACCCAAGTCCGGTCCCGTGCGTTTCGTCCCCAGCAAGTGGGGCTTGTCATTCACATACTCCCACGCTTCGGAGGGCGGCGCGTCCAGAGTGCGCCATCCGTAGCGCTTACCGTCGCCCGTAACATCGTCGCGAATTTGCTGGGTGTGGCAATATACGCAGCCCTCGCGCATGTAGACTTGTATGCCCCGCAACTCCGCTTCGGTATACTCGTGAACCTGCTGGTCCGCGGTGGTCGTGCGCAGGCTTGGGTCGACTAATGGGGGCACGATTGTTGTCATAATTCCGCCGAAAGCGAAAAAAGCGAATGCGCCCGCGGCGAGCATAAGCGCTTTTGCCTCGAATGCAGGTTTACTCATGCTTGAATCTCCTCAGCGGCGTCCCCGTCAGATGTCGGCACGGCTTCTTGCCCGGGCGGCCTGTTTGCCCCCAAAAGCGTTTCCCAAATGTTGTACAGGAATATGATCTGCGCCATTGCTATCACGCTTCCCGAAAACCATCGCATCATGTGGTAGGGTTTCATAGCCCTGAGCGAATCGAGGAAAGTGACCTCCAAATCCAACCAGGCCAGCCCTTGAATCACGCCGCTCACCCAAAGTACCGCGAAAAAAGGGATGGAGGCCAGGAAGGTCAATAAGAAATGCAGGTTGGCCAGCTTTTCCGAAAAGAGCGGACGTTCGACGATGCGCGGGATGACGTAGTAGACTCCAGCGAACGCGAAGAAGGAAAACGCGCCGAACAGGGCCATGTGCGCATGTCCCGGAATCCAATCCGTCTTGCTCACGTACACGTTGATCGTGCGGATGGCTTGGAAGGGGCCCTGCAAGCACGTTAGCAGATAGTAGATGGTGCCTACGTAACAGAATTTCGCCACCGCCGATTTAAGTTTCCTATCTCGTGGCGCCGAATTGAAGGTTCCCAAGAAGTTGATGATTACGGCGGCTACGGGGATGATCAACGACCAGGAAAACAGGATCGCAACCGTCTGCAACCAATAGCTGATAGGGCCGTGAATCATATGGTGCGCACCGGTCCACACATACGTGAAAGAAATGACCCAGAAGCCCACTAGACTCAACTTGTGTGAGTAGAGCGGCGTGTCCAGCTCCTTTGGAATAAGGTAGTAGGCGATACTAACCCCCAGGGGAGTGAAGATCAGGCCCACCGCGTTGTGTACGTAGAACCAACTCAAGTTGGCCTGGGCGATTCCGTTAATCCCGGGAATCTGCGTGATGAAATTTCCGGTAATATACACAAAAGCGGTCCAGATTATACTGCCCACGCAGTACCAGACACTGACGTAAAGATACTTGACCTTACGTCCGCGCAAGGTCATCACGATGTTCAATCCGAAAAGCACCCATGAGAGAGCAATCATATAGTCGAAGGGGGGCACAAGTTCGGCATACTCCAGCGCCTTGTTGCCGGGGTGGCCAAAGGGGCCTTTGCCGATTAGTATGCAAGCCACACCGCCGATGACGGCAACGTTGTACACGGCCCAGACTACCATACCCAGTTTCTGCGACCACAGCTTCGTGTGCAGAAGTTTCGGCATGATGTAGAAAAGAAGCCCGATGTTGACTTGCAGCAGCCATCCGAACATCACGATGTTGGTGTGCGCCATGCGCACGCGCGGGAAGGACAGCAGTTCGAACTCGGCAATGCTGGGCCACATCAACTTCATCGCCGCCAGAATGCCCAGAGACATGCCCAGAATCAAGTAGACGCAAGACGTCATGATCAGGGCGAATGCTGCCTTGTTATCCTTCATTCTAATCAGTCTCCTTCTGGTCTTTGGACAACTGCCTCAGGTACGCCATCGTGTCCAGGGTTTGCTGGTCAGACAGCACGCGGTCATGTGACGGCATTGGCGTGCCGGGGACGCCCAGCCGAATGGAACGGTAGAGGCGCTCATCGGTGACGGCCGCCTGGTTCATAAATTCCTTGTTGAGCAGGTTGCGCGGCAGCGGGTACTCCAGGAAATACGCATCCGGCCCTTTCCCGTTGGCCAGCTTACCGTGGCAGCCCGTGCATATGCGCGCAAAGGTTCGCTCGCCTGCTTCAGCGTCGCCTGCGGTCAGCGGCCTGTCCGTCAGGTAGTCTGTGTCGCCAACTTTTGGAAGGGGGAGCTCAGGACGCTTGAACGGCTTCGTATCAAGCTGCTTCCCTTCGGTGACATTGCGCGTAATGTACGCTACCAAAGCATCGACCTCTTGGTCCGTCAGCAATTCTTCCCAGGCCGGCATGGCCGTTCCTTGAATGCCAGTCTTGATGGAATTTGCCAGGCGATCCTGATACGCAAGCACGAACTGATGCCGGAAATTGCGCGGCATGGGATCGAGCAGCATGTTCTTCTGGTTAAGCCGGCCCCTTCCGTCGAAATTCTCACCGTGACAGCTCATGCAATGCGTCGCGAATAGCACCTCTGGACGGCGGTCGGTAGGTTTCCGCGAGATGGACTCCAAAAACAGCACCAAACTGTCCAGTTCAACTTCTGACAGCGAGTTTGCGGGGTCGTCGGTTACGAATTTCGGCATGATGGAGTCGAGCACGTGGGCGTTCGGGTCCCGTATGTGGTCCTTGACATAATCCTTGCCCCTCGCCGCAACGGTGAAGCTCAGGTTTGGACAAATCGATCCGCCCTCAAACGGCACGCTCAATCCTGCGCCTTTTAGAGTAGCCTGACTTGGTTCATAGAGTCCACTCCAGTGCAGGTCTGTTCCAGTGGCCGGACCTGTGTTATACGAATGGCAATTAATGCAGCCACCGCGCACAGCCCCGGCGCTATCGCGCCCGTAGAAAATGGCCTCGCCAATTTCCACGCTGGGTGTAGTGGGTTTGGGCCTTTGCGCAGCCTTCATCTCCTGAAGTTCAATGGGTGCCTCATTCGCGTCACGCAACCGTACCGACCTTTGGCTCATGAGGTACACCACCAGCGCCTCAAGATCCTGCTCGGCTTCTTCGCCGTCATCAAGCCAGTCGAACTTGGGCATTCTGGACGATTCGATGTTGGCTTTGGGTTCGAGCATCGATGTCCGCACGTAATCGATGGAGAACTTGTCGCCCACATCACTCAGATTAGGTCCGCGGGTCCCGGAAGATACCCCATCAATCGCGTGGCACGCCCAGCACGCTTTCTCAATGAACAGGCGGCGTCCCCGGTTGAGGTAGTCAGCCCCCTCAAGATCCCTGACGGCGATCTCGTGGCACTTGGTGCAACTGGCCTGTACCATATGTCCGGCCAAGAGTGGCTTCGTCCAATGTTGTAAGTGTCCGTGCGCGTCGGTTTCATCGAGTCCGCGACCATTACCGTCATGGCATACCGTACACCCCCACTTGTTGAGATCATGAAGAATGGCCGCCATGCCGGGCGCTATCGGCCTGTGCGTAGTCAGTGGCTGATCGAATGCCGCAGCGTCCTTGTTCGTGGCCCCAATATGGCAAGTAGCGCACCGGTCGATCAGCACCCCCTTGGGTGTGATGACGTTTTTCTGCACGACCTCGATCCGGTAATCGTCCATTTCGAGTTGCTCGTAATATGCCTTCTGGTACTGTTGCCATTCCGTCTGCATGGCCTTGTGGATTCCGCCCGCCAGCAGAACACATATTATTACGGACAAAAGGAGCAGCATGCGATAATCTTTAATCATGCTAGTGCCCCCCCGGTAAGCCGAGTTGCCATGGATAGACGAAGTCCCAGTTCGCGCCGCGGAAGTATGTTCCGATGATGATGAGCGCGACCATGAACGCGAACAGAGAAATAACAATCAGGTTCTCCAGCCAGCGTTCCTTGGCGAACCAGACCCCAACGCCGCCACGATCCTTGATGCCGAAAAAGCGCTCCACGAACATCTCAAGATAAGGGTAGGCAATCATGAGATGAGCTAATAGACCTGGAATAACAACGCCGCCGATGAAAGCGTGATAGCTGACCAGTTCCTGCAAGCCCAGGAAGTACCACGGCGCCTTGGCCGGATTTGTCGGTAGAAGCGGATTCGCGGCCCCTTCCAAGGGCGCATCGTAGAGCAGTGCCGCTATGCTGACAATGGCAAGCGTAAACGCGAACACAATGGCTTCTCTGACCACGAGCTTGGGCCAGGTGAAGACCATCTGCTCCACTTCTTCGTCCACCTTCGGTTCAATACCCTGGACGACCTCGACCAGTTGATAAGAGCGCGCCTGCTTGTACACGGAGTTGTTTTTAGCGTAGCCGCACTCCGACAACGGAACCAGGTTTTCTTGAGTGGTGTCGGCTGGACGTGCCAGGCCGCCGTCTTTGCGTACGCGCCAAAGGTGCAAGCCGACGCCAACAGTCAGAACCACTGGCAAAACAGCGACATGGAGAACGTAGAAGCGCAGGAGCGCCTCCCCCCCTACCTCGGTATCTCCGAGGAGGAGATTACGGATTAGTGCGCCGCCGGGGGCTATTCGCGCAATCTCCGTGCCCACCTTAACACCCCAGAACGCCAACTGGTCCCAGGGGAGCAAATAACCCGTGTATGACAGAAGCACCGTCAGCAGCGCCAGCACGCATCCCAAAACCCAATTGAATTGGCGGGGCGCTTTGTATGCGCCCGTCAAAAAGACGCGCAAAAGATGAAGAAACACTGAAGCGACCATAGCGTGTGCCGCCCAGCGGTGAATATTGCGCACGAAAACTCCCCAGAACACATTGCTTCGCAGGTTGAGCATACGCTGATAAGCATCGGGCAAGCCGTCGGGGCCGGTGGCAACCGATGGCACGTAATGGAACATGATCAGCAGGCCGCTGGCCGTCAGAATGAGAAAGAGGTACAAAGAGATCAATCCCAATCCCAATGTGGTCTTGAACATAAGCGAACGGCGGTGTACTTTGACCGGCTGAATGTGGAGAAAGAAATTGCTGAAAACGATCTGTGACTTCGTAAGGCCGGTGTTGTCAAGGCGATGACGGCATAAAGTACGCCAGCATTCGTAGGCAAAATCCAGTGGATTGAACCTGCGCTTTTTTTTGCCTGGCTTTGGCCCCCCGCTATCGGGAACCCACTCCTTCTTCGCCGGTTTGTTCTGGGCCATCGTTTACTCCTGCCGCTCCCCTACACTTCGAAATACGTATCCTGTTCCAACGCGCTTCCCGCATCCACTTCCACCATGTCTCCGGGAATCTTTTTTATGCTGTGCCACGGCAGCGTCTTGGGCGCAGGACCGCCCACGACAATACCATCCTCGTCGTATTGGGATCCGTGGCATGGACACTGAAAACCCGTCGTCACCCGTGCGACCGTACACCCCAGGTGCGTGCATACAAGCGATATGGCGGCCAGTCTGTTGTTGCGCCTGCGGATAAGCACCTTCTGATCGACAAAGATCAGTTCCTCGCCCTCGCCAGGCAACGCGGACATGGGAATTGCAAATTGCTTCGGCATACCGTAAGTGACCACCGGAATCATGAACTTGAAGGCGCCAAGCCCTACGGCTCCGGCCGCCAGACCGCCAGCGCCTAAGCTCAGTGCCAGCGTCAGAAATTCCTTGCGCTGCATCTCTTTCGACGGCTGCTTCACTTCTTCACTCATAACGAATCCTCTTCATCTTCGCGAAATATCTCATACTTGGCCTCCTCGAGGTCTTCCATCTGGCCGTCTTTGACCGCCCATGCGAAGAGTCCGAGAAAGCCCAGGCCCATAAGCACCGTCATACACAAGGTTATGATAGCGAGCGTCATGATTTCACCTCAACCACGCTTTGCGTGGCAAAATCCACCTGGTCACAAGACTCACAGAAACCGTCCCGGAAGCTATTAACCGACATCTTGCACGCGCCTGTCGGACATTTGATTGCGCACATCCCGCAGCGAACACACTTCAGCGGATCAAAGAGCATTATGGATCCATCCGTCTCGGGGGTCAATTCTCCACCGAATTCGCCAGCGATGAGTTTCGCTACTGCTTCGCCACCCTTGACCCGGCTAACGTGTACCATGCGCAGGCAATAGGACGGGCACACGTCCACGCAACCCCCGCATAGGATGCAGATGTTGCCTTCAAAGGTGGGCTGGATGTGGCATGCAAGACAGCGCGCTCCCTGTTCTTCCGCGATGCCCGGCGGATACTCGATGGTCGAGTTTCTCTCCGGTTCAGCGACAAGATCCACGTGCTCCTCTTCACGATCCACGAAGTCCACGTTCAGATACGCCGAATCGCGCCCATATACGTCGAGGTCTTTCCAGTAGAGCTTTCGGCTCTTCTTCATGAGCGCACTTTTCGTCAGATACGAATGGATCCCCAGGGCCGCCTTGCTGCCACACTCGATGGCATCTATGAAAAGCTTGGGCCCAAGCGATATATCGCCACCGGCGAAAACACCTTCCACCGACGTCGCGCCAGTAGCCAGGTCCGTTACGATCCACCCCCGTTTATCTATGGCGACGTCCGTGTCATTGAGAAAACCCAGGTCCGACCCTTGACCAACGGCGAAGAAAAGAATGTCGCACTTTATGACCTTCTCTTCATCCTCAAAGACAGGCGAAAACGCGCCGTTTTCATTAAATACCGACTTCACTTTCTTGATACGAAGCCCCGTCAGTTTCCCGTTTTCTATCATGATCTCATCAGGCCCCCAGCCGTCCGAGATTATTACGCCCTCGCGCCTGCCCCCTTCCCGCTCGTCCGCGGAACTGGTCATTTCGCCCAGCGCCTCGCGCTCAAGACAGATAAGATTCACTTCAGGCGATTGACACCGCAACGCACACCGCGCAACGTCGAATGCCACGTCCCCGCCACCGATCACGATGGCGCGTTTTTCGCTCAAATCCCAGCGCTTTCCAAAGTTGAAGTCGAGCAGGAAAGACAAGCCCTCATGAGTGTCTTCATGGTCGGCGTTAGGCATCGGGATTCGTTTACCCACAGCTAATCCGACACCAATGAAAACCGCGTCGTGTTGTTTCTTGATTTCCTCGAAGGAGATGTCCGTGCCAATGTCGCATCCCAGTTTAACGTCGATAAGGCCCAACTCAAGAATGGAATCGATCTCAGACTGGATCACATGGCGGCTCAAGCGGTTGATCGGAACGCCCTGGATAAGCATGCCCCCGCTGATAGGGTGGCGCTCATAAATCGTGCTGCGGTAACCGAGCCGCGCAAGGTCGTGGGCCACACTGAAGCCAGCGCAGCCGCCGCCGATGATGCCAACCGTCATGCCGTTGGGCTCGGGATCCACGCTGCCCATCACCGTCGAGTAACTAAGAGGTGTTCTCAGATCGCCGGTCTCGGGACCATGGCGTTCCGTCAAGAATCCTTTGATATTGCGGATGGCGAGCGTTTTGTCGACGTCGCTTCTCCTGCAAGCCTTTTCACAAGGTGCGCCACACACTTTGCCACAGATGGAAGCGAAGGGATTAGTTGCGCGCGAGATGGCGTAGGCTTCCCGGTAATCGCCCTGGGCTGTCGCCAAGAGATACCCGCGCGCGTCCGTGCGAACCGGGCACCCGCTACGGCATTCCACCTCATCTTCAAAGTAGTCATCAGTGGGCAGCGTTACTTCAAACAATCCGTCAAGCTTTGCGCGCCGTTCCGTCGTCACAGATCTTCTCCTGATGTCTGCAAGCAAGGTTTGTGTAAGATGACTATACCCTCCTGCTACTAACCCGTCAATCAAGGCCAATATTCCCAGGCGTCCGTGCAAATGATCGACCAAGTTTACCCAGCCAAGCGCATTCAAGCTGCCGCAGGTAAATACTCGTTAAACCCGTGCAAGAGCACAGAAAACTGAGCAAAAAAGGGACTTAGGGCTCTTCTTAGAGACCAGCAAGCAAAGCGAGTCTTCGAGCGAAGACGTGTCTGTCCCTTTTCTTGCGGCCCTTGCCCAAAACCGCCACGAACTTAACGAATACTTACTGCCGCAATGCGGTTTTAGCGCGTCCAAAGTGCTCTCCCCCCGACGCGTTACAAACCCAAAAAATCAGCTTGCCGCGGGAAGGGTAATAGTGAATTTGCTTCCAACATCCACTTCACTTTTAACATCGACCGTGCCGCCGTGCGATTCGATAATCCTGCGCACAATGGACAAGCCGAGACCTGTACCCTCGACTTCACCTAATGGCGTGTCCGTACGTTCAATCCGCACAAACTCATCAAAAAGTTTCATCAGGTCTTCCTGAGAAATCCCTATGCCGTTGTCCTGAACCTCTATCCGAACAAGCGCGCCATCGCTGTTGGCACGCACTGTGATTTCCCCACCCTGCGGCGTGTACTTTATGGCGTTGGTCACCAAATTGACAATCGCTTCCCGCAAGAGCCTGTCAATACCCCGAATAAGAGGAACATCCTCGCCAGGCTCAAAACTCAAACTATGGGCATTCGCACTAGCTAAGTCCGCATTCTCCTCCGTAATCGAAGCGATCATTTCCACTATGTCCACGTCCTCGAAATGCGCTTGTATCTCCCCGGAGTCCAGTGTAGAAAGGTTTTGCAAATCGCGCATGAAATCCTTAAGTCCGTCAAGACGAATCCTCGCCCTCTCAATCAGGTGCTTCTGTTGCTGTGTCAGACCCTCCTGAGACTCAAATTCCATGCAACGCAACAGCATAGTGACCGCCGAAACCGGGGATTTGAGGTTATGAAGCGCTATCCTGAGAAACTCGCTGCGCATCTTGGAAAGCTTGCCGAGTTTGACGTAAGCCTCGCACAATTTCTGTTCACCTTCATGCTGCAGCCTCATGATGCCCGTCAGAAGTATACAGACCAAGGCAAAAAGCAAGGCATGCACCGTAAGTACCGTCAGAACAAAACGCGCGTCGATTTGATCGCCGGATCCGCCCATTACAGCCCCTTCGGGATAATGGGCAGGTATAATTCCCTGCCACTGACCCACGATAAGGCCGGCCAACAGGCAGTAGGCAAAGGCCGCGTGCGAGTAGGCCGCTTTCCGGGACAGAAGTACACAGGCAAGGATCACGTTGAAGAGATAAAAGGCCTGGAACGGCGACTTGGCCCCTCCAACAAACCACAAGGCGCCCGTAAGAAAGAGAAAATCCAGCATGATGGTCGCATGGACCATTTTGATCCAGAACGTGTCCGGGCCCTCTTTTAGATCCGCTCTGGAATGCCGCCATATCAAGATAAAAACTATGCAGTTGTAAAAAGTCAACAACACCGACAGAATAATGACACCCGCAACATTAAGGTCTCTCACGCCGACAACGCGCGTGGCGAATACCGCACCCATCATCATCCCAATGACTACCAGAAAACGGGCAAAGGCATAGAGATGCACGCGATTGCCAAGCATTTGGTCATGACTCAGAAACGACCGCGCCTCTACGTCGTCACTCAATTCAGGTACGAAGCCAAAAGGTGAAACCCCCTCATTCCGCTTCTTTTCAGGCCCGTCTGTTCCCGCAAATGGAAATCGCAAAACAAGTCCCCCGTGCAAGTCATCACTTAAATGTCTACCGTTATGATACTTTCTATATGAAACATACGCAAGAGGGAAAACCCTTAGCGAAATCCACGGTGTCCCGCGAATTGCGTGCGCTCCCTAGCTATGCTAGACTTACCGGTCTGTGGAAAGTCTCAAACTTTCCATAAAAGCAACACGACAACAGAGGAGAGTAGAAATCATGACAAGCAAAATGACTGGCATTTTTCCCGTAGTAGCACTCGTTACAATCATGTGTCTCGCGGCTGGCTGCGCTGGATTAAAGGGGCCATCCTGTTGCGCAGACGCCGGATGGGTGAGCATTTTCGACGGCGAGACATTGGCCGGATGGACGCAACTGAACGGTACGGCATCTTACAAGGTCGAGGACGGCACAATCGTAGGCCGAACAACCGTAGGCAGCCCGAATTCGTTTCTGTGTTCGGACAAAAACTACTGCGACTTTGAACTTCAGTTTGAAGTCAAATGCGACACCGGCCTTAACTCCGGCGTGCAGATTAGGTCTGCTCAAAAGGAAGTAGAGAACGTAGATCCCAATGCAAAAGCCGACAAAAACAATAAAGAAGGCCGCGTGTTTGGGCCGCAGGTCGAAATCGAAGGAAGCCCAGGCCAGTCAGGTTACGTGTACGGCGAAGCGACAGGACTAAAATGGCTGTCGCCTGAACCAGGCAGCAAGGATCCGCTAGTCAAGGAGCACTCGCACTTCAAAAACGACGAGTGGAACCATTTCAGAATCATCGCAAAGGGTCCGCGCATCCAGACCTTCATAAACGGACAACAAATCGCCGATCTCACGCACGACGAGATATACGGCACACACCCCAAAGGCTTCTTAGGCCTTCAGGTACACGGCATCAAAGCGGACGCCGGACCTTACAAGGTCGCATGGCGTAACATCAAGATACGCAAGCTCGAGGGCTGCAAAGAAGGATCAGCGAGCAAGTAAGCTTGAGAAGCGCACGGTATATTTTCGATCTGAAAACCGTCTGCTGGAGGTAGAATCATGTCCAAAACAAGGTGTAGTGCATCCAGTTTCCGTGTGAGTATTACGATGCTCTTGCTGTTTCTTTCGTGCTGCATGGTTTCCCATGCAGCGGGCACACTGGCCTCGGAGATATTAGAAGAAACCGGTGTAAAGGGCGGCCTGGTTATTCATCTCGGATGCGGTGACGGCCGTTTGACCGCCAATTTGCGCGCAGGGGACGGCTATCTCGTGCATGGCCTGGACTCAAACGAAAAGAACGTTCAGCAGGCCCGCAAACATATCGGCGCACTTGGTCTCTACGGACCCGTGTCCGTCAGCGCTTTCGATGGCGAGCGATTGCCCCATATCGACAACGTGGCCAATCTGGTCGTGGCCGAAGACCTTGGGGCGGTACCGATGGACGAGGTGCTCCGGGTGCTGGCTCCCCTGGGTGTCGCATATATCAAGAGCAACGGCAAATGGACCAAGACCACCAAACCGTGGCCTAAAGACATTGACGAATGGACACATTACCTGCACGGCCCCGATAACAACGCCGTAGCAAATGACACTGTTGTCGCCCCACCTACTGGATTGCAGTGGGTGGGCGGTCCGCTTTGGAGCAGGGCGCACAGCACTTTGAACGGCACCTCCTGCATGGTTTCGTCAGGCGGAAGGATCTTCACCATAGAAGACCTCGCCCCAATCGCGTTTCCGCTGATGCCTGGCAAATACACACTGGTCGCGCGGGATGCCTTCAACGGGGTAGTCTTGTGGAGCCGTCCGCTCGAGAACTGGGACAACATCACGCATTGGATGAAACCAAACCCCGTACAGCTTCCCAGGCGTCTGGTAGCGGTTGGCGGCCGCGTTTACGCCACACTGGGCATATTCGCGCCGGTCACCGCCATGGATGCGGCCACGGGCGAAGTCATCAAAGTGTACAAAGGCACCGAGAACACGCAGGAGATCATCGTCCAGGACGATGTGCTGTATGTTGTCACCGGCGATCCGATGAACCCCTATGGCCTGGCCGGTAAGCGCACGAACTATCGGCCTCAATACCAAGTCTATGACGAAAAGCACTACAGCCCTTTGAGGGACCCGAAGCAAGACCCGCAATTCGCCGTCCTTGCCGTTGACTCGAAAACTGGCGCCCTGTTGTGGAAAAAGACTGGCCGGGATTCAGGGGAATATGAGGCGATGACGCTCGCGGTCAATGACGGCATGCTGGTGTACCAAACCAAGACCGAGTTGGTCAGACTTGGGCTGGCCGATGGAAAAGAGATATGGACCAAAGCCGCTCCAACACGCATGGAGGCCCGCTCAAGCATACCCAGCATAAATGGTTCATCGCCCACTTTGGTTTTGGCGGACGACGTAATTCTGCGGGCCGGCACGGATAACCTCATAGCCTTTTCGGCCAGCGACGGAAAGGAAATGTGGCGAAGGCCTACCTCGACAACGTATTTTTCTCCGCCCGATATCTTTGTGGCCAAAGGCATTGTATGGTCTTACCCGTCCACGGACGGCTACGACCTGCAAACTGGCGAAGTTGCCGCTTCCCGCCGCATCACGCGCGACGGACCAATGGGCCACGACCGATGCCATCGCAACAAGGCCACAATACGCTATATGATCAACTCGCGCTCAGGCGGCGCGGACTTCTCGGAGTTCGACGCGGACTTTTCCCTGGCCAATCCCTGGATCCGCGGCACATGCAGCTTGGGCATCATGCCCTGCAATGGCCTGCTCTACGGATCCCCACACGCGTGCTCATGCGTCAACGAAGTCAAGTTGAACGGGTTCTACGCATTGAGCGACACCGGGTATGACTATGTAGAAGAGAACATCCTCGTGAAAGGCCCCGCTTATAAGAGCGAATCAAAGCCGGGCGTCGGCAACCCTCAAAAGGAATGGCCCACATATCGTCAGAACAGCGCAAGGACAGGCAAGGCGGGCACCAGGCTGCCGGCGGATTTAGAGCCCAAGTGGAAGGTCAAAATCCCCAACCCAACCGCGCCGGTCATCGCTTCCAAACGCGTGCTGGTGGCGAACAAGGACGCGCACACTCTATACAGCCTGAACAGCGTCAATGGTAAGACAGCGTGGACCTTCACGGCAGGCGGCAGAATCGACTCGCCGCCCACAAACGCCGGTGGACGCGTATTATTCGGCTCGGCCGACGGTTGGGTCTATTGCCTCAACGCCGAAACAGGCGAGTTGGCATGGAAATTCCGCGCCGCCCCAAACGACAGGGTAACCGTGGCTTTCGGACAGGTTGAGTCATTGTGGCCGGTACACGGAAGCGTGCTCGTACTCGACGACACCGCCTATGTAGTCGCCGGAAGACAGAGCTTCATCAACGGCGGCCTTTATCTAACTGGAATCGATATTGCGACCGGCAGCAAAAAGTACGAAACGCGGATCGCGGGGCCATACGGCGAAGATGGGGAATCGGTATTCGATTTGCCTGAGGGCGTAACGGCAGAGTCCGGGGTGCGAGTTGCGCGCCAGATCAAGGGAAACATGTCCGACATTCTGTTGTCAGACGGCGAAACAATCTATCTGCGCCATATGGCTTTTACCTGCGAACTCACTCCGGTCGAGAGGAAGGAGCACATGATGACCGTGTCGGGTTTCCTGGACGGCTCAGGACACCACCGCAGCTACTGGACCGTTGCCAAAGGCCTCATCTACGACACAACACTCGGCAACAACGTCGACGCTGATCTGCTGGTTATGGAGGGCCAGGAACTATTCGGCACAAGGATCAGGCGCTCAAACCGTTCGCCCGAAAACAAGAATGGGCCGGAACGCGGATACGCCCTGTTCGCAATGACGCGGGCCGAGAAGCAACAGGCCAAGACCCCGCCAAGAAAACCTGCCGCTAAGAAGAAGCAGACGGCAAAGGCCGCCGCCAATGCTCGAAGGCAACCAAAGAGTTCCTATAGTGGGATTTGGGAAACAGGGATTCCCGTAATAGGCAAGGCCATGCTCAAAGCCGGCGACTCGCTATTCATCGCAGGCGACCCAGGCGTTTTCCCCGAT
>SDBV01002949.1_pt1 | contig 25368 bp, 52 predicted proteins | sample 2277081 | NCBI WGS metagenome assembly SDBV01 (sample SAMN10402039, study PRJNA504765) | marine sediment metagenome | isolation source: marine sediment core GS10_PC15, 223 cmbsf | place: Arctic Ocean: Southern Knipovich Ridge | collected 2010 | reverse complement strand
CGCTGGCTAGAAGCCGACTGCTACGCCGAATTGGCCAAACGCGGCTGGAAACAACAGAAGATCGCGGAAGATTGTGGGATAAGTCAGCAAACCGTCTCGCGGTTTTCTGCCTGCGCCACACTTTACGCCCTAGGGAGTAAGCGGCCTTCATTTTGGACCGCCTACCAGGAAGTACGCACCGATAAGACCACGGCGGAACGGCTTGTTGCTTCCAACGAAAACGAGTGGTATACGCCCGCAAAGTATGTCGACGCGGCCAGGCTGGTACTTGGCACGATCGAGCTTGACCCGGCCAGTTGCAAACGTGCCAACAAGATTGTAAAAGCAAAGTCGATCTACACCGCGAAGGACGATTCACTTCATCAGCCATGGACTGGCCGGTTGTGGCTGAATCCGCCTTACGGACGACTGGCGGGAGAGTTTATCAGAAGACTCGTTCTTGAGTACGAGGCCGGCGAAGTCAAAGCGGCAATCGCGCTGGTCAACGCACACTGCACGGACACCGACTGGTTCACGCCGCTTTGGAACTATGTACTGTGTTTCACCGATCATCGCATCGACTTTGATAGCGGTGACCGCGAAAAGCAAACCAGTTCAACGCATGGCAGCGTGTTCGCGTATCTGGGGTCGGAAACGAAAGCATTCAAGGCCGCTTTCGCTGAGTTTGGCGCAGTAGTCAGGCGAGTGAAATGACGATCCGAAACCTAGACAAGTTCGTTGACTCACTTCAGGACTGGGCGATTCTTGACGGATGTTTCGGATCAACCAGAATAAGACCCTCAGACATTGATGGCTTTGTCGAACGCAGGGGTTCCTGCCTGTTCCTGGAAGGCAAAGGACAGAACGCCCCTTTGACGACTGGACAAGCCATTGCGTTTTCGACACTAGCAAAGCAGGGCAACACAGTAATAGTGTTTTGGGGGAAGGATCAGGCGATATCAAGGATGCGAGTTATAACGCAGTCTGACCCGGGAATTGTGAAACCGAGTTCGCTTGAGGATCTTCGTAGTGCCGTCAAGGCATGGTACGAGAAAGCGAATCAAAGGTAACTGTCCAATGCCCGCTGACCACCTATTCACCCGAGAACCATGATCGAACTCCCCACCCTATATCCGCATCAGATCGACCATAAGGATCGTACCCGGTCTGCGCTGGCACGACGCGGGCGGGTGATTCTGAATGCCCCTCCGGGCGTGGGCAAAACGCGAATGGCCAAGTGGATTCTGGCATCGAGTGCGAATAGGACACCAACCACGACTCAGACAGGGCATAGCCTCTTCGCTGTCCACCGACGTGGCCTTGTGGACAACGCCATCGGTTCATTTGGGGAGGAGCCGGTACTCCCGCATGGCGTTATCATGTCCGGGGAGGACACGGCCTACGGCAGGCGAACTCAGGTTGCGTCGATTGATTCGCTGTTAAGTTGGTTCATTGAAGACGGCCACTATCATACCAAACTCACGTTCGATCTGATCGTTTACGACGAATGCGATTCGCACCATCAGACGCTTGCCAAGTTTCTGAAGTACCACGATGCCCGCCGCGAAGAAATGGGGCTACACGAAGCCTACCTGATCGGCCTTTCGGCAACACCGCAAGCGAAGGGGTTGGCCGACGTCTACAAGGAAATCGTTGCCGGACCCACCACCCAATGGCTGATAGACAACAAGTACCTGTCGCCATTCACGTACTTCCGGGCGACGGAGGGGAATCTCGACAAGCTCGTGCTGCGTGGCGGGGAATTCACGAAGGCGTCTGAAGCCGAGGCAATGTACGGGCTGTCCGGGGCCCTGGTGCGAGACTGGAGGAAGTTTGCCGCAGGCCGCCCGACAGTCGGGTTCTTTCCCCGGCGGTCGCACGCAAAAGACGCCATGGCCCAATTGGAAGCGGCCGGGCTGCGGGTGGAGTACGTCGACGGCAACACGCCAGACGAGAAGCGGCGTTTGATCTTTGGCTGGCTCAACGATCACGACATTGACTATTTGTGCAACGTCCAGGTTGTTGAACGGGGGACGGACATTCCGCGAATCGGGTGTCTTCAAATGTGCGTGACCGTGGCGTCCAGGCGCCGCTGGCGGCAGTTGATCGGCAGGGGTTCCCGGTGTCATCCGGCGAAAACAGATTGCATCGTATTGGACCATGGAGGCAACATCAATCGCCGCCTGGGACTCTTCGAGGACGACCCCCAATGGTCCCTGGACATCACAACGAAGGACCCGGGGGAAGTCGGGGTTAGGCCAACGATTGAATGCCCCAAGTGCCAAGCGCTCTATCGGGGCGGGCTGTGCCGGAATTGCGGATACGAGCCGACGCCACGCGAGCGACGCGCCCAAGGGCTGCAATTCGACGGATCGGAATTAAAGGAAGTCAAGCGAGAAGAAAAGAAAACCAGCGTCAAGAGTGCCGAATCCCTGATGATCTCCTCGCTCTACATGGCTGGACGATCGGGCCGAACGTGGCGGCAGTGCGTGGGAATATTCAAGAGCAAATGCGAGGAACAGGGCACGCCGCATCGCGTTCCGAGAACCGTCACGGTGGACGAACACCGCTACGAGATGATTCTCTACGGGTCGGACGATGCCAACCGGCGAGTGTCCGTGCTGTATCCGTTCGTGAATGGTGAGCACGGTGGCGAGTACTTGATTCCAAACACAGAAACCATTGAGGCTCCGTATTGAGGTCGGTGAAGTGGACAAGGGACAGTTGTACTAACTCAAAGAGACAGAGAATCTATTCCATCGGTCGACTGACTGAGTAAGTCGTAAAACTACCTGGAATGTCTTAGGCGAGACCGAGCCGAAAGACCGGGAGCCCGCCCTTGTTGAGAGGAGGACCTTACCCTAGCAACGGTGCAACAGGTGACAGCCGGGAGAGACCGGCACATTTAACCACGGCGACTATTGACATGAATCAGCCCGAAACCTTTCAAGAGTGGCGGAACCTGTGGCATCAATTAGCCAGGGAGCTTGGCTTCCTTCTTTATTACAACCTGCAAGACGGGCTTCCAGTACGCACACGGGAGGTATGGAGGTTGTGCGACCAGATGCGCCGAGTCTATTTGAGGCTACAAGTCGAAGCGGAGGCAGGCACAAGCAGTTATTGCCAGGCCATGTTAGACGCAATATTTACAGAGGATGACGACAGAAAGTAAAGGACAAGAAAATGCTAGAACTACGCTACGCCACCCAAAAGCCAACCGAGCCTGGTTGGTACTGGTGCAGGAACAAGGGAGATTATCCCGGCCAAATCTGGGAGGCGGTTGCCCACGTAGTAAGGCATTTAGACGGCTTCCATTTATCGTGGATGACCTCAGCAGGTAACGTCGGGATATTGCACGAACGCGATTGGTCGGATGACACCGAGTGGGCCGGCCCAATCTGCCGGCCCGTGAACGCCAGTGAGTTCCAGGGGCGTCCGCTCAAGAGGTAGACAAGGAAAGGTTGTACTGATGAGCGGAAAACGCGTCGCTTTCGATCTGACGCCTGCAATGACCGAAGAGCTCGCCCGCATAGTGGGCATGACTGATTTGGGCTCCCCGCCAGAGGTGTTCCGACGTGCGTTCACCCTGCTCCGAATTCACGTTGATGCAGCCGCACGAGGTCGGGAGGTCTACATGGTGAACCCTGACCATCCGAACGAAAAGTACATCATCACCTTGCCGTTTAACGTTCGACGGGAGTCAGCATAGCCCCTGATCGGGCAACCGGCAGCCAACGCCGGACAAGGGAGTGGATGACGATGAGTGACCAACCACGATTACTTGACCTGTTCTGCGGAGCCGGTGGGGCCGCCATGGGATACCATCGGGCCGGGTTTGAGGTGGTCGGCGTCGACATCAAACCGCAGAAACGGTATCCGTTCGAGTTTCACCAGGCAGATGCGATGACGTTTCCGCTGGATGGGTTTGACGTGATTCATGCAAGCCCGCCGTGTCAGCGATACACAGCCTTGAATGGGCCGCACTTTGACCGAAATGAACATCCTGACTTAGTCGGCGCGACTCGCAGGCGATTGGCCGGGAAGACATACATCATCGAGAATGTACCTGGCTCCCCCTTAGTGCGGCCCTTTCTGATTTGCGGAGCCGCCATGATGCTACGGCTCAAACGGCATCGGCTTTTTGAGACGAACGCGGACGTTTTCGGGACGATGTGCTGTTGCTGTCGCGGTCGCGAGATCATTACTGTCGCAGGAACCGGCGGCAGACGAAAGAACCGCAAAAGAGACGATCATGGAGGAGCATGCAACAATCCCCGCAACGTCGCCGATGCTCAAGATGCCATGGGTATTGACTGGATGACCCGCAAGGAATTGTCCCAGGCCATCCCGCCAGCCTACACCGAATGGATTGGAAGACAACTTGTGAACCGATTGCAACCAAAAGCAGGCGAACGCAGCGTATGACACCGGGCGTTCCCAGCGGAACGCAACGACAAGAACTGTGAGACCCGTTTCGGCGGGGTAAAACTCGTCCGGATTAGATTGACGGCCGGGCGGGATGTCTGCTGAAAGTCGCTTACAACTCGATTGAAACTACGGCGATCTTAGCCGGTGGTATGCGCGATGATAACCCCTAAACAAATTGCGGATTACCTCATTCAGAACCGACGCTCAACGCGGACACGGAAAGGGAAGCCCTGTCCTGTCTGTGGCCATATGGACAGCCACTGTCTGCGGATGGATGACGATTCCGGTGCGTTGTGTCCCAAGACTGACGGGACCGGAAGTGAGAAAAAGTATGGCGAGTATGGGTACCTGTACGTGCTGTCTCCCGGTTCTCAGCCTTGCTTGCCGCCGGTAAAGAAAGTACGAACCAGGACAGATAAGGAAATGGACGCTATCTGGCGACCACGTGTGACTCGATGGCGAGAACAAGGCCGGGGCGAGCTCTACCGCTTGGCTTCCGGGATTGGTGTAAGCGTGGCTGCCTTGAAGGAACTGGGCACCGGTTGGGACGGCAGGGCGTGGACGTTTCCAGAGCGGAGCGGACGCGGCGCGAGCCGCGCGTCAAGAACATGGATAGTCGGAGTAAGCCGGCGGTTTGAGGACGGGTCGAAACGTTGTGCCACTGGGAGCCGGAGAGGGCTCACATACAGCGATGGATGGGCAGAACTGCCCGGGCCGGTCTTGATTGTCGAGGGGGCGTCGGACGTCGCGGCCGGAATCACACTTGGCGTGGCGACGATCGGGCGTCCGAGCAACGTCGGCGGACGAAAGATGCTAACGGACTTATTGCGACACTCCGAGCGGAAGGTGATTGTGATTGGCGAGCGGGACCGGAAGGAGGATGGGCGATGGCCGGGAATGGAAGGGTGCAGGTCGATTGCCGCCGGGCTGGGAAAGGCGTTGGGAAGAACCATAATCGCGAGGTTACTGCCGGACAATGCGAAGGATCTCAGGGCGTGGCTGAGGGGCGCAGGAATTGATACACGCGATACGGAGGCGTGTCGTCAAACAGGTAAGAGACTCTTGGACGCATTCTGAGACGTAACCCCTAACCCCAGAGGAAATCATGAACATCGCAAAAGGAAACACGAAAGTCGACCGCATCGGCATTCGTTTGGACGCGGCTCGGGAGAGGTCGGCCACTTACCGGAAGTTGGCCAGGGCCGCCGAAGAAGACGAGAGCGGACTGGAGACATTGTACAAGATGGCCGTCGACGAGGATCGCGACAATCGGATCGGTGCTTTTGACAAGGAGGTGCGAAATGAACCGTCCCGGCTGACCTGACGCGGCGGCGCGAACGAAGATGAAAGATGAATATCGAGATGCCAAACCGGCAAACGCCAATCGAAGGGAGTACAAGCCATGAAGAGACGTTGACCAAAGACCGACATCCAGTCGCGGCGGACTTGATTGGCGTCTCGTCGTCGCGGCTGGTTTTGACCCCGTGCCCGGGGCGACTAGGTAACAAGACGAGCCGGAATGACGCTTCGGCTAGGTATGACGGCGAGGCTTGTTGACGTCGTGGGTTCGACTCCCGCCGGGGTCCTTGAGTACGTTTGAAAAGGCACTGACTTACTTGGCTCACCAAAAGGGGACGCGCGATGAAAATACCTGTATTTTTCCTTGACGCCGGCGATGACATGGGCAGCCAGGCGATAGGAACGGCAGCCGATATGGCGGTAACCGAGGCAAACTTCCTTGCCAACATCCAAGTTGCATTGGATATGCTGACACAAGACGGGGATGGAAGCCAGATCACCTTCGTACTGACGCGGCGCGACATGACGAGCGACGAGTTAGCTGCCTTGCCAGAAGAGTAGGGCGACGGGGTCACTTGAGTGCTTTTGACAAGGAGGTAAACGACTGATGGCAACCAAGATCGCCTGGACCGACAAAACGTGGAACCCAGTTACCGGCTGCACGCCGATTTCCCCTGGGTGTCAGAACTGTTTTGCCAAACAGATGACGAAGCGCCTGCAGGCAATGGGCAGCCCGAAGTACGCCGCCGGGTTCGACACGGTCGTCTGTCATCCCGGCACGCTGGAGATTCCGTTGCGGTGGAAACGGCCGCGGCGGGTGTTCGTCAACTCGATGAGCGATCTGTTCCACGAGGATGTGCCGGACGAGTTTATCGACAAGCTGTTCGCCGTGATGTCGTTTTGCCCGCAACATACGTTCCAGGTCTTGACGAAGCGGCCGGAGCGGATGGCGGAGTACCTACACAACCGCGATTGGAGCGAGGCCGCAAACTGGGTCCATAACAAGTTCATTCGGCGTCTGGACGGCCCGTTGTATCTGGCCACCGAAATCGTCCCTCCCCTCCCCAACGTCCACCTCGGCACCAGCGTCGAGAGCCAGGACTACGTCAGCCGAATTGGGGACTTGCTGAAGTGCCCGGGTCTACGGTTCGTCTCGTTCGAGCCGCTGCTGGAGCCGGTGGACCCTAAAGAGACGTGGGATCCAGACCGGATGTACTGCCGCCAATGTGGCCACATCGCGGCAAAGGATGAGCCGTACGAAAGTGACGATGGACCAGACGATCCGGATGAGTCGTGGCCGATTTGTCCCGAGTGCGGAGGCACGAACCTCGGTGGCTACGCGTCATACAGCCCGATAGATGTCATGCTACTCGCTGACTGTCCGTTCCCGCCCATCGACTGGGCAATCATCGGCTGCGAATCCGGCTCCAAGCGGCGGCCGTGCGAACTCGAATCGGTAAAAGGGCTCGTCGACCAATGTGATGTTGCCGGCGTGCCCACCTTCGTGAAGCAACTCGACGCGCTACGTTGTCGTTGTGGCCGCGTCTACTTTGTTGGGGAGCCGTTCAGGATGTGCCCAGAGTGTGGAATGCACGAATGCTATCTCAAGCCGTTCGTATCGACAGACCCAGCCGAGTGGCCGTCGTGGGCGTGGCAGGACTTTCCAGAGTCAAAGGAACCGACGCGATGAAAATCTATGTTGCAAGTTCATGGCGAAACGATCATCAGCCTGGCGTAGTTCACGACTTACGGGAGGCGGGCCACGAAGTCTACGACTTCCGCAATCCGCGAGAAGGCGACAACGGATTCCATTGGTCGGACATCGACCCAGGTTGGGAGACGTGGTCGCCGGCGCGGTATCGCGAATGTCTTGAGCATCCGATTGCAGAGACGGGATTCCAGTCCGACATGGACGCACTACGGTGGTGCGATGCGGTTGTTGCCGTCCAACCGTTCGGCCGTTCCGCGTCACTCGAACTGGGGTGGGCTGTTGGAGCCGGCAAGTTTACGGTTCTTCTACTCTCGGCCGGGGAGCCGGAACTGATGGTCAAGATGTGCGACCAAATCTGCCTTGGGCTAGGACACGTACTAGTCGCGATCCAGGAATACGAGGATGCTCTAGCGGGGGAGGAACCGTAGCGATGAGCAAGCTGGGAAAATGTCGGGTCTATAACTGTGTCTGTGGGGTCAGACCTCACCGTCCGTTGCGAGCCGAGGATACGGTCGCCCAGCCCTTTCCCAAGCCGTGCGACCGATGCGGCCGGAGCCTGGTTGATCGTCCGTACGTGATTGAGGACCTCGCTGTATGTCTCCGCGACATACAGCGCACGATCTAGATGCCCCCGGATAAGGACAAATGAGAAGATAATCGCATGAAGAACCAGACAAGATTTAACTGGGCGTGCGTCTATTGTGGAAAGCGAAACATCGACTCTTGGCGGTTCCAATTCGATGTACCCAAGACTTACACGTCGACGATACCTTGTCAGAAGTGTGGGAAACTAAACTGCATCACGTGGCGCCTTATCGTATCGACCGCTGAGGTAAAGGAGGAACCGTAGCGATGGCTACCTACAACAATCCACGTACGACCGTCGTCCATTGGATTCCCGAACCGGGGAAGTACTGGCCCACAACAACGGCTTGCCGTTGTCTTGATAACCAGATGCCGTCCTGGAGGCGTCCTATTCTGAAACGGAGGACTGAACGATGATCCAGAAATCTTTCCCTGACCGCACCCCCGGCGTCGACGACCTCGGCGTCTGCCCCGACTGTGGCCGTGAGTACGTCAACATCAACAACTGGCACGCGCTTTGCCTATCGTGTTTAGACACCAAGCAAGTTCCCCGTTTCTCATTCGCCGAGCGCATTCAACTGCGGGAGGAAAGGTGGTTGGCCACATGGCCCGAAGCGCATTGTGCCAGCAAGACCATCCGAAAGAAACGCTTTCGGTTTTGGCGCATCGACGGAGTGGAGGGCGTGTTTGTGGCCACTGGGAGCCACCACAAGCCGATAGACGAGCCGTGTGTTGCCAAGCCGCCCGAGGTGATTGCGGTCGCGGTGCGTCCGATGAGTTTCTTGTTAAGGCGATTCACGCCGGTGGAGGAGACTTAAAAATGACTAAGTACTCAGCTCGGAAAATGACCCGCCCCCTAAATCTCCCCGCCGTTCGCTTTACATCACCCGCGAACCGGGCCGCCGCGCTCCGGCTCGCGGAAGACCTTGAGCCGTACGATGCCACCCTGGCCGAGCGGTTGCGCCATTTGGTCGCCTTGGCAGAAAGCGCCCCACTCAGTCGGCGGCTCGAATATACAGAAGCGTGGCGCGATGGCTGCCCGACGCCGGAGGAGATCGAGAAGCAGAAGACAGAAATCCGCAACCGATGGCCGGAGGAGCGAAAAGACAGCGAGACATTCTGACGCGGTTTGATTTGATTCGCCCAGCCCGGGGCCGACCTGTGAGCGATTAAAGAAAGGAATGTCCCTATGGACCCAGCAAAAGACAACTACACGAACTACACGGCAGCAACCAGCGTGCTTACGGTGGGCGAAGTGCTCGAAATTGCCCGCCGCTTTATTGCCGAGACGGATGCCTTCCGAAAGAAACAGCTTCGGTACTCCGCCGAACTGGTAGAGCACACCACCTGCAACGTCTGCGGCCGAAAGCCGACGGTGACAGTCAACGGCTACGGCGGCGAAACCATCGTAGTCTGCCCGCACCTCTGGGAAGCCGTCAGGAACCACGCGACACTCGCCAAGCCTGATTGTTTATCCTCGCAGCCTTCCTTGCCGTTCGCCGCTGTACGATTCGAGGTGTTCGACGATGGGCCAGCGAGGTGGTAGTTGATTCGCCCAGCCCGGGGCCGACCTTGAAAGGAACGAAAATGATTGACCTACCAGCCGGCAAAGACCTGCCCTACTGGAAGACCGGAAAATCGTCGCCTGAATCGTGGGTTCAGAAAGCGTGCCAAGAAATCGAGCGCGCCGGCGGAACGGTGAATCTATGCTTGCCGTCCGCGATGCAACGCGGTCGTACGGCTCACGTGATTGGCTTTTCGGTAGATGGAGACGTGTTCAAGCTCGTCTGGCCGGTCCTTGAACATGACGCCGAAGACATCGTGGTTGCGAAACGGCAGGCGGCGACCATGATGTACCACGACGTCAAGACCCGGTGCGTAGCCGCTCGCGTATTTGGAGCGCGATGGGCATTCACCGCCGAACTATGCCTGCCAGACGGCCGGACGGCCGGGCAACTGTCGACCCCAGAGCTGACCGACGCCTTACCACGGGTCGCGTTGTTGGTTGATGACAGGACTGATTGATTTGATTCGCCCGGCCGGCGGCGCGACCTGCACAACGCGAACGAAAAAACATGGCACAACAACTATTCACGAACTTCGGCGTGTCTATCGGCGAAAAAGTCGACCTGGCAATCCGCGTTCTCCAGTGCTATCAGCCGCGCAGCGAACCCTACTACGGTTGTTTTTCCGGTGGCAAGGATTCATGTGTTATCAAGGAGTTGGGCCGACTGGCGGGCGTGAACGTCGAGTGGCACTACAGCGTCACCACGATTGACCCGCCGGAACTCATGCGGTTTATCCGAAAGTACCATCCCAACGTGACTTGGGACCGGCCGCCCAAACACTTTTTCCGCGTGTTGGAGGAACGCGGGTATCCGCTGCGGACCACCAGGTGGTGTTGCCAAGAGTTCAAGGAAGGCGGCGGCGAGGGACGAGTGAAAATCCTTGGCATTCGTGCGGCAGAGAGTTCAGCCCGGGCGAAACGGTGGAAAGAGCTTACCCGGTGGATGCCGTCGAAAGCCGTGCTGGCCTCGTGGTGCGTCAATCCGATCCTGCGGTGGACCGACGCCGACGTGTGGCAGTTCATCCGAGAACGCGAATTGCCCTACTGCGAACTGTACGACGAAGGCCACAAGCGGCTTGGCTGTATCGGCTGCCCGATGGGGGGTGCAAAGCAAGTACAACGTGACTTCGCCCGGTGGCCAGTTTACGAACGGGCGTGGCGGCGTGCGTTTCATCGACTATGGGAGCGACGACGGCCGAGCACGGTCACCCGGGGCAAACGCAAAGGGCGACAGTGGCCCGGCTTTCCGACAATTACCACCGCGGATGAGTTGTTCGACTGGTGGAAGTCGGGCGATGCGTGCCCCGACAAGGGTGATGATTCGTGTCAGATGGGAATGTTTTGAATTCGCCCGGCCGGCGGCGCGACCTACGAAAGGAACTGAATGCGATGAAAATGGCCAAAGCCACCAACGATGACATGGGGCGGATGTTCAACTTTTTCGACAACCTAGACGAAGTACTGGGAGACGCCGAGTTCGGGGAGATAGTCTCTGCCGAGAGATTGGGTGCCATCGTTAAGAAGCATTGGGGCAACCATGGGCCTGGCGTCGGCGCGAGTTGGAACCGTGTGCTGTGGGGGATGGACACGCTGTTGCGGAACTGCACCGACCCAGAGGCCGATACGCTGGAATGGCGGGCAGACATCCGGGAGTGGCTCGAAGCGACCGGCGACGGTCGCATAGTGGCCTCAAGTGATAGCTGATTCGCCCAGCCCGGGGCCGACCTATGAAAGGACGAAAGGAAGCCATGGCGCGTCGGATCGATCCAAAAGTAGGCGAGAGGGTTAAGGAGCTGCTGGCGACCGGTCTGACACGCCGAGAAATCGCTCGCCAAGTAGGTATCAGTAAGGGGACGGTGCGAGCCATGGCGACGGGGCAGTGGTTCAAACGGCCGGCAAAACGGCCGGCAAAACGTCGGGTAGAATTCAAGCCGCCGAGCGGCCCGTTGGTTTGGTGTTCCCGCTGCCGAGCGAATGTGCAGAAGCCGTGTGTGGCCTGCGGGGCGCGTCGATGGAAGGCGGGGCAGAATCAGAAATGAGCCGAGACCGCAACAAACTGCAACGTCACATCGAAGACTGCCTCGCGGCCCGTCACGAGATGCGAGAGTGGATCAGCCGTGCCCAAGCATTGTCGCCGTTCATCCAGGTGACCGAGTCAGATTGGTGTCGCTATGGGCACCTGCCGCCCCACGCTTGGCTATATGAGCGTGAGTTGGACGAAGGCGATTTTGGGGACGACTGGGAATGGGGCGACGAAACATGGGGCGCGCCGGAGCTGGAGGAACACGACGACTGGCCGCTGCATGAAAGCGAAGGCAACGACTGGCGATCGCTTGAGGAGGACTGGGAAGAATACCAAGAGCCGCTGGACGCGGAGTATGGGAATTGCCACTACCCGGCAGAACACGTCCGCGACGCACGTGCCTTGCGTGAGGATTGATGTTGATTCGCCTAGCCCGGGGCCGACCTGCCAGTACAGGTGCTTTCCCAGCAACGGCCCGGGCTAGGCTTGACTTTGCCGGCAAACGAGAATAGACTGCGGTGGGATAGCGACCTGTACTTGGGCCCTACCGGTGCCGCTGCAGTGAGCTATCCCTTCTCTTTCGGCCCCATCTTCCCACTCTGGGCCGTCCCACGCAAATTCACCCTCGCACCCCTCTTGTGGGTGCTTTCTCTCGCCGGCCGTGTTCTGGCCGGGTCTACCAAGTTTCAGGACGGCGTCATGTCGTGGGTTCTCCGCGCAGACCCGTCGAAATCCAACGTCAAAGGAGTTTGAAAATGGATTGGGCCCTGTTTTTTGCCGCGTTGTTTGATGCGTTTATGAAGTGCCGCGAAAACCAGACGAAGGGCGAGATCGAGGCTCGTCTAGACAAGCCGGGGTTCCGTGAGTATCGGGTCATCCGTCGTGCCGTGAGATCACAGGGCTTGCCTCGTGTCGAACGTCGGGCAGCCACTAAGGAAGCGTGGGAAGACTTATGCACAATATCAGAGGAGGAACGCTCGGAACTGGTGGAGGAGGCTGAGGCCACATACGTGGCGTCGAAGTCGCCCACCACTGTCGCCGAATAGGAGCCTGGCATGAGACTCACACTTGCCGTCATCACCCTGCTGTTGATATTCTGCCGCACGGTCGTCGGGTTGGATTGGCCACACCAGGTGGCGGTCGGGCAGTTACTCATCCTCGACGCACCACCGAACGTCGCGTGCACTTGGGAGGTCTCCGGCGAAGACAGCGAAGGCGCCGACTTCAAGCCCGTCTGGCGCGAGTTCCCGGGTGCGGTGGTGGTGGAGACCGCCGTACCGGGGGCTGTCACGGTGAGCCTTACGACCGACGCCCAGCGGGGTCTGCGGAACGTGACGTGGTGCGTGGGTGTGGGCGAGGAGACCGATCCTCGCCCAGATCCAGTCCCCCCGCCCTCTGGGAAGATCTTCGCCGTGGTGATCGAGGAGACGGGCGACCGGGACAAGTACACCCCGCAACAGGTTCAAGCTTTGATTGCCAAGTCCGACCTCGACTACATGAAGAGCAAGGGCTACCTCTACCGCCGGGTTGACCGAGACGTGGTCGAACCTGACGGACAAGGTGGCGACCGGACGCCGCTAGCGATCGCTTCGTTTCTTCAGCGGGCGAAGGGGCAAACATTACCACGCCTGATTATCGCCAATGAATCGGGTGCGGTGCTCTACGACGGCGTGGTTGTGGACGAGGCGTCTGTGCTTCGGACGTTGAAGCAGTACGGGGGTGATTGATGGTTGATCCAGACAGACACGACGGTACTAGTCTGTACTATGTGCCGCCTCCCCCGCCCTCGGATCATATAGGACCTGAGAGATCGGGGCTCAGCGGGTTTGCTTTGTCGGTGTATGTCCTCTTTGGTTTAGGGTTCTTTCTCTTTGGTTGGTTTTTCCGTGGAGGAGTTTAATGGCCGATCTTTCTACTATCCCTGATGGCGTGAAAACCGGCTGCCTCCAACGCACCACCACGCTTGGCGCAGAATTCCCAGTGATGTCGGACGTGATGGACATCCTGCCTCGTTCTGAGTGGCGAGCCAGGCTGGGGATTTCTCTTCGTCCGCACGTCCCCATCATCCACAACCAGAACGGCGAGGGTTCGTGCGCGGGGAACTCCTCTGCTCTGGCCGGGATCGAGATCCTTCGTTCGCTGGCTGGCCTGTCGTTTGTTCACATTGCGCCGTCCAGCCTCTACAAACAGTCCGGAAACGGTCGGGATGCCGGCAGCGGGTTGGACGAGAACCTGCAATGCCTGAAAAACGTCGGGTGCGTTCCCGTTGAAATGTGGGGTGGCGAGCTCGGCTGGAACAAACCCTACCCGCCCGGATTCAAGGAAGAGGCGGCGAAGTATCAGGTTGACGAGTGGTTCGACCTGGGCACGTTCGAGGCGTTCATGAGTGCGTTATTCTACGGCCTGCCTGTCTCGTATGGCGTCTTCTGGGGCAGCGGCGGTCATGCCATCTGTGCGGTCGAGCCTATCTATGAACAGGGCGAGTGGGGATGCGTGTTTGCAAACTCGTGGGGTCGAAATTGGGGTGATAACGGCTTCGGAAAGATGTGGGAACCGCAGATTACTCGTGGCATTGAGTACTTCGGCGGTTGGGCTGCCCGAGTAGCCACTCACTCGACGGGAGCGTGATGTTCCATTGCGTCTGTATCCTGGCGTTGTTCTCAGCACCCACCGAAGAGTGGCCCGTGCTGTGGCCCGTGCTGTGGCCCACGGTGCCGCCGGTGATTCAGAGTTCGGCCAGTCCATTTGAAGAACTGAGAGAGTCGAGCGTCGAGAAGGAATACGCTGCCCCAATACCCGACTCGCTGGTCGCTTACGATGTTCACGAATTGTCCGACGCCAGCGGCAACGCGGTGCAAATCGTGCTGGAGAAGCTGAAGCCGGAAGAGACGTTGGAGCGGTTGCCAGGCCCGACTTGGCAATGGCCTCACGTCGGATGTCCAATGTGTGTGGGTAATGCCCTCATCAGTAAGGGCTTCGATGAGCAGTACCTCAGAGGTCTCACCTACAAGCAATGGGGAGTCCTTTGGGACAATGTTCACAATAATCCAGACCTCGTAAAGGGAAAGCCGCAAGGTGAAGGTTACATCGGGTACGAGGCGGGCGGTGGCTATAGCAGTCGACCTCGGTTGTTAGAGAGGTTGCTAGAGAGGTTGTCTGGGAGGTGGAGACGATGAAGCATAAACGACTGCGTAGGATGTGGTGTCGCATTGTTGGGCATAAGTGGGAATGGGAAAAGACCATTCATTTCAAATTGTTTGGATTGGCGGACATGCACGGCCCCTGTCTACGGTGTGAGAGTAAATGATGTTGATGATGACCCTGATGCTAGCCTGCCAAGTCCTGCCTGCCGACGTGTCACTCTACGCCCCAACGCCAGTCGAGGCCGTCGAGGCGATGCTGGAGCTGGCCGAGGTCACCGAGAGCGATATCGTGTACGACCTCGGCTGCGGGGACGGCCGTGTGCTCGTATTCGCGTCAAAGCTATACCGCTGCCGAGCGGTCGGCTACGACATCGACCCAGTGTGCGTGGCGGCGGCTACCCGCAATATCAACGCCAATTGCCTTTGGGATCTGGCAAGAGTCGACGAAGGGGATGTGCTGGAGGCCGATTTCAGCCGGGCTACCGTGGTCACTCTGTACCTGATGCCGGATTTGTTGAGGGAGTTAATGCGGAAGGGCAAGTTTGACACGCTGACCCCAGGAACGCGGATCGTCTGTTTCGAGAAGCCGATACCCGGTGCCAAGCCGTCGCGAAAGGTGAAGGTGTCGGGCCATACGTTGTATTTGTACAGGACGCCGCTCGTTGCAATCAAAAGCACGGGCAGCACGTGATGTGACTGACGGCGGGATGTTCCCGCCAGAAAGAGAGAGTCGTGATGGTGGAGTTCGTACTAGCGTTGGTTTTGGTCGGTCCGGTCGATCGTCCGGTTGTCGGTGCCCCACTCCGAGTGGCCGCGGGCATCGTCGACGCGAGACCGGTTCGCGGTGTGCTGAAGCGGGTTGTGAAGGTGCGGCCCGTTCGGCGACTGTTGGCAAACCGGTGCCCCGTTCGCCGGGCGGCGCGTTTCGTTAGGCGGCGATGAAGAGGCCACCGAGAAGCACGCTTTGAAGTGGAGTAGCCAATGACCACTCTATTCGCGGCCATGATACCCGTCTTGTTCGGTTGCCTGTTCGGTTTCCTGATTGGTTGTGCCGTTGGTGTCTTCGCCGAGAGGCGTTGGCGGATCAAGGCGAACAATCGTCGTCACAAGCGACTGTGGCGCGGAGTAGACATGGACGGATGACTGATACCGAAGCTAGCCGCATTCACGAGCGAATGGATGAAATCGCCAGGGACATGGGCGAAGTCAAGGTGTCTGTCGCTCGAATGGTTGCGACGTTCGAGTTGTTCCAGACCCGCGTTGTGCAACTCAACGCCGTGGTGAGTGGCAATGGCGAGGAAGGGCATTCGGTCCGGCTAGTTCGTCTTGAAGAATCGCGAAAGTATTCGTCGCGATGGTCCGCGATCATGAGTAATGCCGTTGTAGGTGTTACTGTTGGCCTAATCGTCGGGTTGGGCGTGGCGTTTTTTGGAAAGTAACGTGGTCGCGTACAACTACTTTTTGACAAGGTCGTGAACGGAAAGTGATCCATGGACATCAACGCACTCAAGGCTGAGCTGGCTGGCGTGCATCCTACCACGGGACCGTATGCCGCCGACAACGCGGTGGCCGCCAACCAACTAAACAAGGTCAATATCGTCCGTAACCGAACGAGCATGACTGGTCGGGAAGTGGCGGCAGAGGTAGTCAACGCAGAATACGACGCACTAACAGAAGCCAAAAAGGGTCAGATCTTGGCGCTCATAGCCAGTGACGACATCGACCCATTTGGTTTTGCGGCGAACGTCGTTACAAATGTGTTTGGTGCAGGCTCCAGCACTGTTACCGCTCTTGCGGTAGCGAGAACGGAGACCGTAAGCCAGGCGGTTGACAAGAGTCTCGGTGACGTCCGCGAGGGCACGGTAGCACAAGCGAGGGCACTCTGATGGCAGATAAGATTTATGTTGCCCGCGAGACGCCCGTTGTGTGGGGTGATTCCGGCCGCGACTTGGTAATGACCCTCAACAATCTGGCGGCCGATGCCGTACGCATCGGGGCTCGAAAAGATTGGGGGGCCGGATCGACGTCCGAGTGGTATACCTGGCGACTGACCGTGCAATTTGAGACGGCTCCGGTAGTTGGGGAGACCGTCAACGTGTACTTGTCCTGGTCTGACGGCACTGAGGAGGATGGCCAGCTCGGTGTGGTCGATGCAGCGGGTGACACTAATTCGATAAAGAATATGAAGCTGATTGGTCATTTAGTGGTGACCAGTACCGATGCCGCCCACGACATGACGGCGAGCGGAATTTGCCGTATCCCCGAGCGGTACGTATCGCCAGCGATTCACAACGACGCGGCCGACAACCTCAAGGCAACGGCCAACGTGAGCGAATTTACCTTGACGCCGATTCCACCGGAGTCGCAGACAGCATGAGTGTGTATATCCCCGATTGGTCTGAGGTGCTTGCCGTTAGCCATAGCCGTGGCGCGGACTCGGAAGCTCCGCACCTCTGGGACGGATTGGTTGGCTGTTGGTCGATGCTTCAGGGCGGGGGGAAGACTCTATACGACATTAGTGGATACGGAAATCACGGTACTCTCACCAACTTCGCGGACATCGGTGCGGCCTGGGTACCGGGCAATCCTAGGAGCGGTGGATATGCGTTAGACTTTGATGGTGCCAACGATACTATTGCTCTCTCATCATTTAACGTCGGAACGGATGCCATTACAGCAAGTATCTGGGGTAATTGGTCTGCCGTTCCTGATGACATTCTGTTTGGTAACAGCGTAGTTTCAAGGTACACCCTATATGTCGCGGCGACGGACGTATTGTTTAGAACTGCTAGTGGTTTCGTGAGCGTAACACATAATGGTGTTACCCAAGGGATCTGGTATCATTTTGCCGTGACGCGAACTGTTGGCGGGGCGGTGGTCTTTTATCAAGATGGTGCTTTAATAGGAACCGCCACCCGAACAGGTGCTCTGGATGACATTGATTCGATCGGTTCAAGAGGTGATGGCGTTTTCGAGATGAACGGCATGTTGAGTGATCTGTCTGTTCACAACCGTGCCCTCTCACCTTCTGAAATCCAACTCCTCTACGAACGCCCCAACGCGATGCTGAACTTGCGTCGGCGGGTGTTCCCAGCGACGGTGGCGGCGGGCGGGGCGGGAACAACCAATCCCTTCAGCATGGGCGCGGTCAATCTCTTTCAAGGCAAATTAGCTGGATAATCAGGAGCACAAAATGACCATCCACGAAATCGAAAACCTCTCGCATGCCGACCTAAAGGCACAGCGGGTGGTGCTGCTCAAATTGCTCAAAGCAGTTGCACCGGAGGAGGTGGCGGCTCGCTACCTTCAGGCTCGGACTGACGCCAAGCTGCGGGACGAGAAGCTGGCCGAACAAGCCAAGCTGCTCGCCGTGATCCAAGAGGGGCAAGAGGCCATGAAGCAAAGGGAGGCCGCGGCAGCCGTAGCAGCCGATGAGCTAGCTGTCGGCCTGACGAACGAGATCGACGACTTGCGGTCTCACACGAAAGAGTTAGAGAAAGCAAAGGTGCTCGATGATAGGGCATTTGCTGACACCACGAAAGGCCTCGAATCGCAACACACGAAGTTAGTCGAACTGCACGAAGAGGTCCTGAATGTTACCCGCGACGGCTTCAATAGTGAGAAGGAAGTCTGGGGAGTCGAGAAGGATGAGCTTGGGGACCGGATTGCCGACCTCAGCCACCGGTGCGATCGGCTCAAGTATCAGGCTCTCAAAAACAATGAAGTTCTGAGCAGCATCGCCAAAGCATCGGCCGACGTTTTGGCGGCCACCGCAATCGAAGCCGCTGATAAGGGTGAATAACGATGTTTGTTCTCGGTGACTTCACGACCGCAGACACGCTCTACTTGCCGTTTGATACGTACGACTCGAATGGGGCAAGTGTAACCATCACCGGTCTCGCTGTCACGGACGTCGAAATATACAAAGACGGCAGTGTCACGCAGCGGGTCAGCGATAACGGTATCGCGCTTCTCGATACAGACGGCATCGACTTTGACGGGGCAGTCGGCCTGCACGGATTCAGCGTCGACCTTTCCGACAACTCGGACGCAGACTTCTATGTCGCCGGTTCCACGTATTGGATCAACGTCAACGCGATCACCGTGGATTCACAGACTGTGCGGTTCACGTATCATTTCACAATCGGGAAGCTGCTCAGGCCCACCACCGCCGGACGGACGCTGGGCGTTGACGCCAACGGCCGCGGTGATGTGGGCAGTTGGCTCGGCACGGCGGTACCGGCTCCAACTGTTGCAGGCACACCCAGAGTTGAGGTTGTATCGGCGTTGGCTGCGTTCTTCCAGGACTGCTTTACCGTCGACTCGGGTGAGGTGTCTGGAGCAGAAGTCAGTGGTTCTCTTATCCTCGAAATCGCGAAGGTGATTTGGGACAGAGTGCTTAGCGGGTCCACACACAACATATCCACGAGTGCCGGGCGACGGTTGCGTCAAGTTGAGGCGGCGGCCGTACATGCGAGCGGAACGATAGCCGTCGTCACGGATGGACACACATTTACACTCGACGGCGGGGCGGTCGCGACTGCCAACTACTACATCGGGGACCGCCTGGGCATTACGGAAGGTGTGGGAGCCGGCCAATCACGACTCATCACGGGGTACACTTCAGGCAAGATCTGTACGTTGGACAGTGATTTTGCCGTCAATCCGAATACGTCATCGCTCTATGACGTGGTGGCTGCGGACGTCCATGTAAGCCTATCCGACGCCGATCTGGCTGGTGGGTTTGTTGCTGTGTACACGAACCTGACGACGATCACTCTGGATGCTGGTGCTGTTGCCACGTCCAATTATTACAAGGACGCGAAAATAATCTTCACGCACGGTACCGGGCAAGGGCAATCAGCGCAGATTACAGCTTACACGTCGGGCCGAGTTTGCACTTTATCTCCCGCGTTGATCGTGGCACTCGACACGACGACTAGCTGGCACATAACCGCCAATGCTGGGACAGAGAATCTAGGCGGCATGAGCACCGGTATGAAAGCGGAAGTACAAGCCGAAGTAGATGCGGCGTTGGCTACTTATGATGGTCCGACAAACGCCGAGATGGAGGCCCGAACGATTCTCGCAGCGGCGTATTTCGACCCAACGGCGGACGCGGTGGCAAACGTGACGCTCGTTGGAACGCTGACCACCTACACAGGAAACACGCTCCAGACTGGCGATGTGACCACGGCGATCAACGATTTGGCCAACGCCACGGATGGACTCACGGCTCTCAAGGCCGTGATCGACATCATCGCAACGGATACAACCACTGACATCCCGGCCCTGATCGCCACGGCCCAAGCGGACCTAGACACGATCACGGGCACCGGTGGGGTACTGATCGGAACCGACGTGATGGACCGATCCGGGACGCTTGATGTCAACACCAAGACACTCACGGCCGGGGCGATCACAGCTACCATTATAGCCGCTGCTGCCATCGACAACGCCACCTTTGCGGCCGACGTTGGATCGACTGCTTACGCCACGAATATCATAGCTTTGGCTGTTCGCAAGGCCCTGGACGAAATCCACATCGACCACCTGCTGGCCGTGGATTACGACCCGGCAAGTAAGCCTGGCGTGGCCACTGCGCTCCTCAACGAACTCATCGAGAGTAACGCGGGCGTGTCGCGTTACACGGCCGCCTCCCTGGCGCAAGCCCCCAGCGGTAGTGGGGGCGATGCTACGGCGGCCAACCAGACGTTGATCATCACCCACCTGACCGACGTCAAGGGAACGGCGTTTGTGAAGGACACGGACAGCCTGATCGACTTGGCTCACACCGGTGCAGATGGGGACACGCTCAAAGGCCTAAGCGACCAGATAGACACACTCTCGGCACTCTCTGGTGGAGGAGCCTTCACGGGCACTCTGACGATCAATGATGGGGCTACCGCCTTGCAGGGAGTTGTGGTGAACGCTCGCCTCGGTGGCGTACTGCAAGCCACTGGCACCACTGATGTCAATGGCCAGATAACCAACTGGGCATTCGATGCGAATACTTACGATCTTGCCTCGCAGATCAGTGGTTACCAGCCGAGTACAGATACCCTCACGGTGAGCGCGGACGCCTGGACAAAGACTATTAGCCTAACGATCATCGCGATTAGCGCTCCGCCTAATGCCTCGACAACAACTGGAGTGATGACGGTCTACGACGAGGAAGGAAGCGTCGAGAGCGGCGTCACGGTAACCGTGCAGATCCTCGCCGGGCCGGGTACTGATGGTATCGCCTATGACTCGACAGAATGGGCCGAGACGTCTTCCGCCCTGGGGGTGGTCGAGTTCGCCGGGATCATACTGGGAGCTCGATACAAGATATGGCGGGGAACCGCGAAGGCCGCGGCAGAGACGTTCACGGCGCCCACGACGGGTGATTCGTTCGATCTGGCTGAAGTGATTGGGAGGGGATAGCAAAATGGATTCACGGGAGACGGATGTGGCTGCCTACGTTCGAGACACTTTTGCCCGGGCCAATGCCGCAATCCGACAGTTTGCCGTAGCAGCAACCGCTGTCTGGAATTCGGTGGATTGGCACCCTGGCTGTAACTGCCAAGACTGTAAACGAGGCCGATCGCAGCGCGGCCAAGCCAAGCCAAACCAAGCTGAGCCAAGCTGAGCGGGAGGGGGTAACGTGTGCCGCTGTACTACGCAATCAACGAGTGGCTGTTGCGGTTTCAGTACGACTTCGGAGCCATGTCAATCTCGCGTGGAATGATGATTAAAGCGACAGCGTAGTCCAAGAGAGGTTGAGATGAGCGTAACCGTAGCCGCAAGCCGAATGCAGCAGATAGCTGAGGCTCTGGTCTTGTTGCTGGACGTTGCAGACGCTGCGAACGAATTTCTCGAAACTATTGGAGCCGAGCGAGTCTATACGACGCTGACCGGTCTACACGAGGTCGGCGATTCCGTGGTCACGTTAGTGGCCCCTACAATAACCAGACGGATGAGGAATTCCAACGGCACCTATTCCCGCTTCGTGGTGGTCGACATCCTGGTACGGGTTCACCTGACCAATGACGTTCGGGACGATCTACCGACGATGGACAATCGGGTATATCTAGCTGAGCTGATAGACAACTACCTCGCAGCCGTTGCAAATTCTGAACTGACGTTGCCTAACAGTGTGATCGGCCAGTACATCGAGCCGACGGACGAGCGCATCCCTTCCGACATCAGGGATGGGCTCGGCGTGCTGTGGGATAGTGATGATCTGCTGGAGAAACGACAACAGACAGTGCTAGTTCGGGTGGCGTATTGGGTGGACGAGGATTACTAATAATGACTCTTGCCATAGGCGATAGAATTGGAGTTGAGGTAATGCGTCCTTCTGATGACGGTAGGGTCGTGAGGTTTTTGGAGAGCGGAACGATCGTTGCTATCGGCGAGCCGTATTGCATTAAAGTGGAACGTGACAACGGTGGGGTTTTTGAAGGCGATGTCTTCATCGGCACCAGTGAGGGGAAGCTGACCAAGTTTAACAGGGAACGTAAACAGCTGTTATCCTCCGAAAAGATCATCGAATTGGCACAAACAACCCGGCGAACTATGAGCGAGATCACAGCGAAAGTGGTTACCATGGTTGGGTCGGGGTTGTCAAAAGAGCAGGTTGAACAGGCGATAGAAGACTGGGCCACAAGTGAATGGCCCTGAAGACGAACGAAGGTTGGGCGACCTCGAAAAACAGACGCTCTATGCAGCGTTTCAGGATCTACGCGAGGCATGGCTTGAGCTTGTGTTAACGATCGCGTATTCACTTGGTATTGACCACGTCTGCTCATGGATGGCGCGCATGATCCGCCGATTAACCCCCAGTGGATGAGAGCTATTGAGGATGATACCTGCCCCTACTTATGATATTTGACCCAGAACACCTGACCAACGAGGAAGAGGAAGCCATTGACGGGTTCTGCCGTGCGGCTGGGACATCACGCGAGACGATTATCAACATGCTGGCCGAACTTGCAAGGGCTGGTAGGGAGGGTAACCGAGCGGGCGTACGTTTTGCAAAGGAATTCGAGGCAGCACGCAAGCAGGTAGACAAATGCAGCAAGGCCGCCAGAAAGGCTCTGAAGGCCCAGCGGAAGCGTCGTAATCCATACGAGAACAAAACATAGCAGCGAGGAAGTTAATATGACGTGGATTGATTGGGCGACTGTTGCTTGCGTGGTCTATGCCGCCTTGCTTTCGACCTTGGTTGCCGTCAGGCAACAGCTATGGATCAGGAATCGGCAACACAGAAGGGACAAGGTTGCCGAACCAATCCAAGCCGGCGACCCTGTCTATTGGGATGGGGCCTGCCCCGTATGCGTCACCAAGACAGACCTTGTAGCCCCAGCAGCCGAGTCCGTCCAGTCTGCCGATGCTGTCGATCGGGACGCCCACCTCGCCGCGGTGTTCGGTGTGGCCCTGAGCGATTCCCAGCCGGTAGACCCAGAAGTGACGAAATGAGCAAATCACTATTTGAGTCACACTTCGAAGCGTTCGGTTTCCGCGTGGCGGACGAAATCAGAAGGAAGGTGTATAGCATCCTGACGGGGAATGAGATCAGCTTGACCGAGGCAGCATTGCGAGAAATGGGGGAGGCCGGCAAGCGAGGGGCAAAGGCTGGCCGGGGACTTGCGGAGACTTGCCGGGCAATCCAATCGAACCATCAGGGCAAACGAAAGCAAGGCATGCGGAATAGCTACGGGACGAAATGGGGTGGGAAATGAGGCCCCCCGGGAGTGGTGAAATGATCCAAGCAAAGCTAACCCCCGAGCAAGTTCAGCGTGAACTCGAAATGATCGAAGAGGAGCATAATGACGCAGGCAAAGCGGCCGACGGTCGGCGAGAGATAAAACTGAAGAAGTTGCGGGCCAGGTGTCCGCATGCAAAGAACGGGTTTGGCAGGTGTGACGTTTGCCTGGAAAGGATGAAATGAGGTGTTACGTGGATAACGAGGTTAGCGATGCTCTGTTCTTGATCGGACTTAGGACTCTTAGTCGTTTCACGTTGGCTATCAACATGCTGCCCCATGAGCACGTGCCGAACACGAAGCCGATTTATTGTCCGTGGTGCGGAACGCGATGCTGGGACCTGAGCCCCAGCGTTCACAAGCCGGGCTGCGAGGTGGTTCGTATGCTTCGCAGGGCAGAGAGAGGGCGTATTGCCAAATGAGCATACCCGTAAGGATAGAAATACCGGGCGTGTCGATGCAGGAAGCAACGGAAGTTGTTCGCATCCTCGCCAAAGTGGCGGCAAAGGTTCCGTTTCCAGAAGGCCGAGAATTGCGGTCTGTTCTGCTGCGTGCTTGGAGGCGGGACTATGGCGCGTTGCGTTTTTGCTGTCCACGGTGGTGGGGCGTATTTCTCTGGCAGGGCGAACCGCCAGCAGATCAGGAACAGCCGCTACCTCCCCCTCCACCTCCGAAGAAGTCAAAAGGATCCACGGAATGAAAATACTGAAAGACATCCTACAACTGCTCTGCCTGTTCCCTTTGTTGGTCTCGGCTTGCCTAGCCCTGATCCTTTTTGCCCTTGTCATCCTTGTCGCACTCGCCGCAATTATGGTGTTGTTGGGTGCCTTCGCCCCGGTGGCGTTGGTCTCGCTCGCCCTGGCTTCGGTCAGTGGCGCCCTCAGTAGGTTGGGCCTCCCGCTGTGGTGACCCACTACAACCCTAGCCCTGATATGTGAGTCGAATGAAAATCAGAGACCGGATCAAATCACTGTGTCGCACGAAACGCACGAAACGAGCCGCAGAAGACGAGGCGGCAGCGGTGCTGGTGCTATTGTTGCTCGGCGCGGTGGTGCTGGTGGCAGCGGCCACGAACGAACCAGAACGAAAGCTTTCGTCGGGGCTGGAGGGGTATTGAGTGAAAATTCCGGATGAAGCACTAACGACCGCTGCAGAAGTCATCGTATTCGACGTGATGGGGCGGCAGCTTTGGCGCAAGACCGTAAGCGAGAACGATCGGTTTAGTTTATCGTGGCGAGCATGGGCGAGACATACTGTACAGAATGCTAAGCGAAAACCAAGGAAGGACTCGAATGGCCATTGGGGCCGATGGGCAGAGTCGGTCGCAGTCGGGAACCGAAATCGGAACGTGCTGAAGGGCCCAAGGTTTCGGAAAGCTGGTGCTCATAGCAAATCACAAAGCCGCGGCTGGGTGCAAGCGGCCTCCAGGATGGCGACGATAGCACGACGATCGCATGCCCGCCTTCAGGCAATACAGAGAGACCCGTGGGCGTTGTGGGCGGAAACGGTCGGCAGCAATGCGGCCAAAACAAAAGGAGGACGCTACGCCAGACATAAAGAAGAGCACAGTACTTGAACTCATCAGGTCGCAGGAGTATCGCTGCGCACTAACAGGGCTACCACTCACGCCGCAAACCGCAAGCTTGGATCACGTCGTCCCGTTGTCTCAAGGCGGCTCGCATGCGATTGAAAATTGCCAAGTGGTACGGGCCGATGTAAATAGAGCAAAAGGCACGATGAACAACGAAGAGTTCATTGGGGTATGCAGGGCTGTCGTCTCGCACAGTCAAGGGACGGAGATGGCGGACTTGGATGCTGGCGACCTCCCTTTGTTTGGGGTCTAAAACAGCGAGACGTGCCCCCCCAGTCGATGGGGTCCTTTCC
>SDBV01002948.1_pt1 | contig 25368 bp, 24 predicted proteins | sample 2277081 | NCBI WGS metagenome assembly SDBV01 (sample SAMN10402039, study PRJNA504765) | marine sediment metagenome | isolation source: marine sediment core GS10_PC15, 223 cmbsf | place: Arctic Ocean: Southern Knipovich Ridge | collected 2010 | reverse complement strand
GCGGAAAACGTTGTGCTGTTGACCTTGCTTAAATTTTGCCATGCGTTGGCCTCGCTTGTGCCTGACTTGCTGTCATCGCCATCGGTTGCATCGACATAATAAGTTGTCGCTGAAGCGGTAGCGGTAAAAACCAGCAAGGCAATTACAAACAGATTGAAATAATTTTTACACTTTCCAGATCGCATAATACTTTCTCCCTTGTTTTTTGGCATAAAGGTTTGATACAAATACGAAGAGTAAATTTACATCAACTGTGTTTATACAAAACCTGAGGATAGTCACCGGTCCGGCACGTATCGGAAGTGCTTTGTTAAACTCAGATAACCGTTTGTACCCCTTACTCAACGGCCTGGCCCCTCTACAATGGCTTGCTTACTAAAACTATAACTGCATGCATTCTCTGGTCAAAGTCTATTGTGGTTTTTTTGTCATTTTTCATATATATATCTAAAATACCATAATTCGCGTTGACCCGCCTTTGCTGAAGCTTCCGCCGTCGGTGAAGCTGTGGCGGATCTTCGAATTTTGGATTTTCGGCTTGAAATTGGGGGGTTTGTCACGTATTATATTGGGTTCTCGTTTTAGAGGGAGATGTGCGTAAGTTATTTGCAGCGTTTAAATTACGATAAAAATTATGTTCGAGACACTGACTGAAAAATTTAATTCTGTGTTCAAATCGCTATCTGGCAGGGGCAGAATCACCGAGGCGAATATCTCGGATGCTATGCGCGATGTGCGAAAGGCGCTCTTAGAAGCGGATGTGAATTATCAGGTTGTTAAGCAGTTCTGTAAAGATACGACGCAGGCGGCGATGGGGGCTGAGGTAATTAAGAGCCTGCATCCGGGGCAGATGATGGTGAAAATCGTCAATGATGAATTGACGAAACTGATGGGCCCGAGTGATCCGAAGATCTATTTCGTTTCGCCTGGGCCGACGGTGATAATGCTGGCTGGGCTGCAGGGAAGTGGTAAGACCACGACGGCGGCGAAGCTGGGTAAGTATCTGGCGAGTAAGGGGAAGCGGCCTTTGCTGGTGGCCGATGACTTGCAGAGGCCTGCGGCAATCGAGCAGCTTATTACGCTCGGCGAGCAGATAAATATCGATGTTTACAGCGAGCGTATCAAGGACGCGGTGAAGGTTGCCAGGAATTCTTTGAAGCATGCTAAAAAAGGCGGCTATGACGTTATTGTTCTCGATACGGCTGGTCGGCTTCATATTGATGAAGATATGATGGGTGAGATCGAGGAGATTGCCAAGGCAGTCAGTCCGCACCAGATATATCTTGTATGCGATGCGATGACAGGGCAGGACGCGGTTGCTTCGGCGAGTGAGTTTAATGCGCGGCTGGAGCTGGATGGGGTTATTCTGACTAAGCTTGATGGTGACGCACGCGGCGGTGCGGCGCTTAGTATTAAGGCGGTGACTGGTAAGCCTATAAAGTTTATCGGTGTAGGGGAAAAGGTAGAAAAGCTGGAGGAGTTTCATCCGGACAGGATGGCGAGTCGGATTCTCGGGATGGGTGATGTTGTGACGCTTGTCGAGCGGGCCCAGGAGCATTTCGATGAGGAAGAAGCTGCGAAGATGCAGGAGAAGATGGCTAAGGGTAATTTCGGGTTCGATGATTTTGTGAAGCAAATGCAGGCTGTCAAGAAAATGGGCGGGATGAAGGACATACTTAAGATGATGCCGGGGATCGGCAGTAAGCTTGGCGATATAAATGTGGACGATAGTGAGCTGGTGCGGATCGAGGCGATAGTGAGTTCGATGACGCCCAATGAGAGGCGTAATCCTGATGTTATAAATTCTTCTCGCAGGAGGCGGGTCGCGGGAGGGGCGGGAGTTGAAGCGAACGATGTATCCGGGCTGGTGAAGAATTTCGAGCGGAGTAGGTCGATGATGAAGACAATCAGCTCCGGCGGGATGGGAGGTTTGAAGGGGCTTTTGAGTGGTAATACGGATATATTCGGGGCTATGGCGGCTGGGCGGAAGATAAAACAGCGGTCGAAACGGAAAAGAGTGGTGAGGCGGAAGGGGAAGATAAAACGAAGATAGGAAAGAAAATTTCGCTTGAGGGATATCTGGAGAAAGTGGCGGCGATGGCTGATGATGAGTATGGTCAGCGGATCCGGAAGCAGTTTAAGGATATTCGTGGCAGTAGTGAATTGGCGATGCTGGCGACGCCGAGCGGTGATGAGCTGGAGCAATTGAGGCGTGGTGTTGCGATAATGACGCCGAGCGAAAAGGAAAGCATCGGTGAATTGAACGATGAGCAGGTGCAGAAAATCGCGGAGGATGCTAAAATAGATTCGGGAATATTTGCGATTTTTGTAAATGGATATATACTTGAGTGTAAACGTGTTTCGTGACATGCGATGGGTAGGTCATGAAAATTAGCCATATAGTGAATTAGAAAGGGAAGTTAAATGGCAGTAAAAATCAGAATGACAAGGATGGGTCGACGTCATCGGCCGTTTTTCAGGATTAACGCAGTTGAGGGCCGAACGCCTCGTGATGGCAGGATCCTTGAAAAGCTTGGCCATTATGACCCACTTGAAAAAGATAAAGACAAGCAGGTTGTGCTGAATCTGGAGCGTGTGAAGCACTGGCTTGAGGCTGGTGCGGTGCCTTCGGATACGGTTTCGGATATTCTGGCGCGGCATGGTGTAAAAACTAAACATGCAGAAGAGAAGGCTGTTCGCAGGGCGAGAGCAAAAGCGATTGCCAGGGCTAAGGGCATGCCTTTTGATAAGGCTGATAGAGCAGCTTTGGTGAAAGAGGCAGAGGTAAAAGAAACGGAAGCTAAGGAGGCGGAAGCAAAGAAGGCAGAAGAAGCGAAAGCTAAAGAAGCAGAAGCGAAAAAGGCGGAAGAAGCTAAAGCTAAAGAGGCAGAAGCTAAGGATGCGGAAGCGAAAAAGGCAGAGCCTGAAGCCGAGGCTGTGGAAGCGAAAGAAGAAGTTAAGAAGGAAGTAGAAGTTAAAGAAGAAGCTAAGGAAGTAAAGGCTGAGAAGGCTGAAACTAAGGAAGAAGAAGTGAAGGAAGCGAAGGCTGAGGAAGCTGAAGTTAAAGAAGAGGTCAAAGAAGAAGTGAAGGAAGCAGAGGTTGTAGAAGCCAAAGAGGAGGCCAAGGAATCTGACGAAGAGAAAGAAAAGGGTAAGGAAAAATAATACCAGTCGAAGGCTGATTAATATAAAGTGATGCGAATAGATATATTGACACTTTTTCCGGAGATGTTCGAGTCGCCTTTGAATTATTCGATTTTGAGGCGTGCTCAGGAAAAAGGTGTTTTGCAAATTGTTCTTTCAAATATCAGAGATTTTGCTGCTGATGGTTATAAGAAAGTCGATGACAAGCCCTATGGCGGCGGGCCGGGTATGGTGATGATGTGTGAGCCGGTGTTCGAGTGTTTTGAACATGTGAAGGCACAATCGCCGGCGGCGGGACGTGTGATAGTTTTGACGCCGCAGGGGCAGAGATTCGACCAGGCTAAAGCAGTCGAGTTAAGCAGCCAAGAGAGGCTTATTTTGATCGTCGGTCGATATGAGGGCTTTGACGAACGGATTCGCCTCGGCCTGGATGCCGAGCAGATCTCGATCGGTGATTATGTACTCAGCGGCGGCGAGCTGGCAGGGATGGTGATAGTTGATGCGGTTGCAAGGCTGCTGGCAGGTGTGCTTGGTGATGATCAGTCCAGCGATGAAGAATCTTTCAGCGAGGGGCTTTTGGAATATCCGCAATATACGCGGCCGGAAGAGTTTGGAGGGATGAAGGTGCCGGATATTTTGCTGAGCGGTAATCATGGTAAAATAGCCGAATGGCGACGGCAGCAGGGACTGGAGAGGACGAAGAGATGGCGGCCGGATTTGCTGGAAAAAATTAAAGATGATTCTGAAAAGAAAAAATAAAAACAGGAGATAAATCAGTGAATACTAAAATGCTTGATTCTGTAGAACAGAAGAATTTAAAGGAAAAGATACCTTACTTTGAAATTGGTGATACTGTAGATGTTCATTGCAGGATCAAAGAAGGTGAAAAGGTGAGGGTTCAGATCTTTACCGGGACCGTTATTGCTCGCAAGGGGCGAGGGATTAACGAGACCTTTACCGTTAGGCGTGTTGTAAACGATGAGGGAGTTGAGCGGATCTTTCCGCTTCATTCGCCGAACGTTGTTGACATAAAGCCAATACGAAGTGGTAAGACCAGACGTGCAAAGCTGTACTTTTTACGTGATCGTATGGGTAAAGCGGTGAAGCTTGCTCAACGTCATAGCAAACATACTGTTCGCAAATAAACGGAGCGAGGGACGATATTGCTCTGGCTAAGCTGGAAAAGAAGGAAGATGCTTGGGAATCCAAAACTGCTTGGAGGGTGGGGAGAGAAACGCAGCAGGCGATTTTTGAAGAGTAAAGGGTTTAAGATGCTTGCTCGCAATTTTAATTGCAGGGCTGGTGAGATCGATCTGGTCATGGTCGATAAGGCGGGGCAAATCGTATTTGTTGAGGTGAAGACGCGGGCCGATGAAGAATTCGAGGCGGTTGAGTCGGCGATCACCAAAGCTAAGCAGATGCGGATAATTCGGGCGGCGAGATATTTTATTTCATCTCATAATATTCAAGACAGGGGTTTTCGGTTTGATGTTGTTGCGGTTGTGTTGGGGCAAAATGGGCCTGTTGAAATAAGACATTACGAAAACGCTTTTGGATGAATAGTCGTATGGAATTGATCGATAGTCACGCACATTTAACTTTTAAGCGGTTAGTAAAGGATGTCGAGGGGGTGATTGACCGCAGTATCGAGGCGGGTGTGAGTGGCTGGGTTACGGTGGGTACGGATACGGAGCAAAACCAACAGGTTGTTGCGCTGGCGGAGAAATATGAGAATATGTATGCGGCGGTTGGGATTCATCCACATGATGCCAAGCATGTAACTGATTATGATCTGATACAATTAAAGCAGATCGCGCAAAGCCAAAAGGTTGTGGCGGTTGGTGAGATGGGGCTGGATTTTTATTATAATTTTTCAGATCCGGCTGTGCAGAAAAAAGTTTTTCGGTCGCAGTTGCTGATCGCAAGGGAATTGGGCTTGCCTGTAATCGTGCATTCGCGGGAAGCGTTCGAGGAGACGGTTGAGATCCTTGATGGGTTTAAGAGTGGGTTTGAAAAACTTGTCTTTCATTGTTTTGGCGGTTCGGCTGAGCAGGCGAAGATTTTGATCGATAAAGGTTTTTACATTTCATTTACGGGGGTGGTTACTTTTAAAAATGCTACAGATGTGCAGGAGGCGGCAGGAGTGGTGCCGGTGGAGAGGATGATGGTTGAGACAGATTGTCCTTATATGAGCCCAGAACCGATGCGGAAGCAGAAGGTGAACGAGCCTGCTTTGATGGTGCATACGGCGAAGTTTCTGGCGGAATTAAAAGGAATGGACGCAGAAGATTTTGCCATGAAGGTTACGGAGACTACAAGAGGTTTTTTTGGTCTTGGGTAGGGTCGGATTGTTTTTTTGCGATTACTATGCGGTCGTTGTCTGTTAGGTCTTTTTCAATCTTTATCTGTGGGAAGGCGTCTGTTTTTTCGAGAAGTTCTCTTACAGCCTTGGCCTGGGCGTAGCCGATTTCGAGCATTAGGGCGGCGTCTGGTTTTAGGAATTCATCAATTCTTTCGGCGATTCTTCGGTAAATATCGAGGCCATCGGTGCCTGCGTGGAGGGAGAGTTTGGGTTCGAAATCTCTGACGTTTTTGGCGAGTGTTTCGAATTCTCCGGTTGTTACGTATGGCGGGTTGCAGACGATAAGGTCGAAGTCGGTAGCGTCGAGGCCTTTGATGATGGGGTCGAAGAGGTCGCCACATAGCAGTTGGACGCGGTCGGTGAGGTTGTGCAATTCGAGATTTTGGGCGGCAACAGCTAAGGCGGAATCGCTGATGTCTGTTGCGATTATTTTTGCATTGTGGAAATTTTTTGCAATTGCTATGGCGATGCAGCCTGAGCCGGTGCATAAATCGAGGACGTGCTGCGGGCCGGGGCGGGTGCGGAGGAATTCGATGGCGCGTTCTGCGAGCAGTTCTGTTTCGGGTCGGGGGATGAGGCAGTCGCCAGAGACTTTTATTTGTAAGGAGTAGAATTCTGTTTTGCCGATAAGGTGGGCGATGGGTTCGTGTTGTGAGGCGCGTTTTACGAGTTCGTGGAGTTTATCCAGTTGTGGTTTTGAAACCGGCTGGTCGAAGTTTGTGTAAAGTTCGATGCGCTGAAGGCTGAGGATGTGAGAAAGGAGCAGTTCGGCGCTTAGGCGGGGAGAGTCGATGCCCTTTTCGGTGAAATGGTCAGTAATCCAGTTCAGGAGTTTTTGTATTGTCCATTCGGTCATAGTTTAAGGTAAGTCTAAATGTACACCTTGTCCATTAATCTTGGGAAGGCGATGCATTGCCTGATGTGTTTTTCGCCAGTCAGCCAGGCGAGAGTACGTTCGACGCCGAGGCCGAAGCCGCCATGCGGAACGGAGCCGTATTTTCGCAGGTCGAGATACCATGAGTAGTTTTCGGGGTCGTAACCCATATCTTTTATTCTTTCCAAGAGAGTGTCGTAATTATCTTCACGCATTGAGCCACCGATGACTTCGCCGAAGCCTGCGGGGGCGATCATGTCGAAGTTGCGGACGACTTTGTCGTTTTCGGGGTCGGTTTTCATGTAGAATGCTTTTGCTTGTTTTGGGTAGTGGGTGACGAAGATGGGTTTGTCGTGCATTTGCGAGATGATGGTTTCGTCTGAGCCGCCGAGGTCTTTGCCCCACCTGAATTCAGCGGCGAGTTCGGATAAGGTGGTTTTTATTTGCAAGAGTTCGGCGGCGGCTTTGTCTTTTTGCCATTGTTTTTTGGCGGTGGTTTTGGCAGCTTCCAGTTCGGCGATTTTTTCGGTGAGTTGCTGTTTCTGGTTTTTAAATTCGGCGAGCTGGTCGGCGAGGAAGGTTTTAGTTTTTTCGCTTGTGAGGATTTCGGCAACTTCGGTGTAAGTCAGGCGGTAGAAAGGCGGTTTTATTTTTTCGAGTGAAGGGATATCGGCGCCAAGTGTTTGGAGTTCGGGCGAGTTTTTTTCAAGGACCTGCTGGATGATGAAGGTTACGAAGTTTTCTGCGAGTTGTAATAGGCCGTCGAGGTCGATGTATGCAATTTCGGGTTCGACCATCCAGAATTCCGTGAGGTGGCGGCGGGTTTTGGATCTTTCTGCGCGGAATGTCGGGCCGAAGCAATAGACTTTTCCAAAACTGGCGGCGGCGGATTCCAGATGGAGCTGGCCTGTCTGGGTTAGGTAGAGCGGCGAGTCGAAGTAGTCGACTTTGAAGAGGGTTTGTTCGCCTTCGGCAGCCATGGCGGTGAAGATCGGGGTGTCGATGAGTGTGAAGCCGTTGTCGTTGAAGAATCGGCGGATGGAGTCGATGAGTGTGTGGCGGATCTTGCCGATCGCCCAGGCACGCTGGGAGTGGAGGTGGCGATTTTTCAAGAGGAAATCTATGCCGTGGGATTTTGGTGTTATTGGATAGTCGGTTGATTCGGAGATTATTTGGGCGTCGGTTACGGCGAGTTCGTAGCCGCCTGGGCTGCGGGGTTCCGGGCGGACGAGGCCGGTGATCTTTAGTGAAGATTCCTGGCCAAGGTGTTTTAGATTTTCGAAAAGTTCGTCGTTTATTTTGCCTTTTTCGACGATGCACTGGCACAGGCCTGTGCCGTCGCGGATAATCAGGAAGATGAGTTTGCCGCTTGAGCGGGAGTTGTATAGCCAGCCAGCGAGGGTTACGGTCTGGCCAGCTTTTTCTTTCAGGTTGATTATATTGCTATTCGGCATCTGATTTTTTCTCGTCTTTTTTGGCGGACTTAAGCGGCCAGAAGAGGCGGTCGTCAGGGCCTTTTTCTTCAAGAGACCATTTGCGCCGGCCGTCTTCGTCGATATTGTTTTTGCCTTTGCTGTAAAGCGTAAAATTTTCGTCGGTAAGTTTATAAACAAAGGGGCCGTTATTAATCGGGTCGATGAGGTTTTCCAGGTCAGTTAGATTCTTTATGTCATCGAGTGTTTCAGGCCAGTTGCCATTTTTGTTTTTGTATCTTCGTAATGCGATTATCAGGCTGCTCGCTTTTTTATTAGCCTGGTGTTGAAGATACACACCATGGACCATAAAGTAACTTTCTCCCGCCATGTAAACCAATCGCTCTATCATACAATTAAAATTTAACTTTAAAGGAGGACGATCCTGTTGTGTCAGATGTTCTTGACAATCAAAGTCAGGCTTTGCCAATATAGAATACTTTTCAAACGCATTATCAACTAATTTCGACATCTCTTGTGGTCCGGGAATAAAAAACCAGCTAAGTATAGTTGCTGCTTTGGTCAATTTTTCTAGCCAGTAATTTTGTTGAATACCAAATTGTGCGGCTTGTGATGCCAGTGGATTTCGACTGAGCCTTGTTTTGCCTTTTAAGTTCACCTCATAACAAAAAGCTATGAGATTTTTCATAAACAGCTTTTCAAATTCAATACAACTGGAAAAATCATGGTTCCCGTTATGCTCAATCTTTGCCAAAGCTTTTTCGATGAGGGTTAGATGCGGGTCTTCGGGGTTCTGCATTACAATAAATCTTTTTAATCTGCTAATTGCGAGGCTTTCGCTTGCATAGCCAACCAACATATCGATTAACAATGGTTGCTGGCGCATATGTTTTGCTATTTGAAGAGCCGCAATGAGTTTTTGCAGGCCTTCGTCAATGCGACCATCGCCAATATCGTTATTGCCGGCACGGATGAGGAGATACATTAAATCTCTCATCATGCTGTTTCGATCTAATTGTTCGGTCATGTCGATATCTATCTGTGTGAGGAAATGACACTTCTCCATTTGGCAGGCATGGAGTAGGGTTGCTATCGTGTGCTGGTGCTGCTGGAGCCATTTGGCAAGTTCAGGGTAGTCGGCGCTCGACCAGGGTTGCAGGCTTGTTAAATTGTCAACTTCAGACTCCAGATCGGGGTCCAATGTATTTGGGTCGCAGCCTTCAAGCAGCTTATTATAGATTGTTGCGGCATTTTCTTGTGGCGGAATTGCATATTGCGCTTCGAGGGCGGCCAATTCGGCGTCGAAGGTGTACGGCTTCCAGCCTTCGGTTTTATTCGGGAGAAAGACCCAGATTACTAAACCTATTACAATGATGACTACTGTCAGCCAAATCCACTTTCTGGCAGGTTTTGGAATGATGGTACTAATTAGAAGAGCAGCGATTAAAACCGCGATTAATTTCCAGGGCGCACGCAAGACAATGCCACCAATTATAAAAAGTACAAGTATCGTGCCTGTTATCCAATCGAAGACTTTAATCAATCGGGTTAGCTTTGGGTGTTTTTGCTTTTCTTCGGCCATTGGATTTTTTTCTTTCATTAGTTTTCGATACGAACCTTTATGACTATTTTGCAGATATCGGATTGGTTATCAAGTTGGCAGGCGGGCAAGTGGGCGTCTTCGGGGAAGAAGAGGCAGAACGTGCCGGCGGGAACTTTTATTGGTGAGAAATTTTCGGGAGTGTCGTAAAAGGCTATGTCTTTTTCGGGGTTGTAGGGAGTTTTGACAGTTAATGTGTCGGCGGGAGCGTAGCCGATGATCTCTGAGCCGGCGAGGATGTATTGGATGTCGATGTATTTTTGATGGGCTTCGAATTTGCATTCTTCGAGCGGTTTTGTGGTGTAGCGATTGACTAAATAGAACAAATTATCGCCGTCAACCTCGTATTTGCCAGGGTCTTTGTCGGCAAGGCTGCTGTCTTTGAGAATTTCGAATGCCTTTGCCAGGCTAACGGAATGTGATGTGTACAAATTCGCATTTTCAAGCTTATCGACGATCATGTTTTCTCCTTTGGTATTTAAATGTCGAGTTTTTCACGGAGATAGTTTTTGACCTGGTCGGCGGCGATTCTTTGTTGTTCCATTGAGTCGCGATCTCTTATTGTGACGGTATCATCTTCGAGGGTTTGGCCATCGACGGTTATGCAGAATGGAGTGCCTGCTTCGTCCTGTCTGCGATAACGCCTGCCGATGGCGCCTTTTTGGTCGTAGAAGCAGGAGAAATATTTTTTAATGTCGTCGTATATCTTTCGGGCTATCTCCGGCATGCCTTCTTTTTTGACAAGCGGGAAGACGGCAGCTTTTACCGGAGCAAGGGCGGGGTGGAAGCGAAGGAGATTTCTTTGTTCGCCGCGGACCTGTTCTTCATCGTAGGCGTCGACGAGAAAGGCGAGCGTGCTGCGGTCGATTCCGGCGGACGGCTCGATAACGTAAGGGATGTAACGGGATTTTTTTTCGTCGTCGAAGAATGAGAGCGGGCCTTTGTGGTACTCATCAGCTTCGGAGGCAAGAGTGATCTTTGAGAGGTCTTTACTGTTTTCGAACCAGCTGTTGAGAGTTCTCATGCCTCGCTGGTGCTGGCGGAGATCAAAATCGGTTCGGTTTGCGATTCCTTCGAGCTCCTGCCAGTCGCCCTGGCCGAATGGGAATTTGTATTCGATGTCTACGCATGCTTTTGCGTAGTGGGCGAGTTCGTCGGGGTCGTGGTCACGGAGGCGGAGGTTTTCTTTTTTGATGCCGAGGTTGGTATACCAGTTGAAGCGTTCGGCTTTCCAGGTTTCGTACCAGGTTTCGTCGGTGCCTGGTTCACAGAAAAATTCGAGTTCGGCTTGTTCGAATTCGCGGGTGCGGAAGATGAAGGCTTTGGTGGTGACTTCGTTGCGGAAGCTTTTGCCAATCTGGGCGATGCCGAAGGGGACCTTGACGCGGGTGGAGTCGAGGACGTTGCGGAAGTTCGTGAAGATTCCCTGGGCGGTTTCTGGGCGGAGGTAGAGGGTCATGGAGTCGTCAACGTTTGCGCCCATTTGGGTTTCGAACATTAGTTTGAACGGCATTGGCTCGGTGAAATTGCCGATGGCGCCGCAATTGGGGCATATCTTTGAGCTTAAATCATGCGTGACGGCCAGGGCTGAGTCGATCGAGACGTGTTCTGTATGCTGTTCGGCGTGGTCGGTGAGGTGATCGACTCTGGTTCTGGTGTTGCATTTTTTGCATTCGACGATCAGGTCGGCGAATTTGTCGGCGTGGCCTGAGGCTTTCCAGACGAGTGGGTGCATGAGGATGGAGCAGTCGAGGCCGACAACGTCGTCTCGCATTTGGACGACGGATTTCCACCATGCGGCTCGGACGTTTCGTTTTAGTTCGACGCCGAGTGGGCCATAGTCGTAGCAACTGGCCAGGCCGCCGTAGATTTCGCTGGATTGGAATATGAAGCCTCTGCGTTTGCAGAGGGAAACGATGTCGTCGAGTTTGGTTAGTTTTGCCATGATTTTCGATTTCCTAAGAATTTCAAGTTTTTGCCGCAGTAGGCACAAGATTTAATTTAATGTAACATTATATAAGAACGGACAGTTATTACAAGGGGTGAAGGATTTAGTTCTGATTGGGAGAATTACTGTTAATTATCGTTTATTTCCTGCTTTATCTGGTTTAAGAGATTTATTGCTTCGATTGGGGTAAGATTATTGACGTCGGTTGATGCAAGTTTTTCGAGCACAGATTTGTGTTTTTTGACGAAGAGCGAGTCGGCGTCTGGTTCTTTTGTTTTTTGGCTGGCCAGGTGGTCGCCGGTTGCTTCTTTGGCGAAGGTGTTTTGGAGTTCATTAAGGATCTCTGCGCTTCTTTTGATGATCGTTTTTGGCAGGCCGGCGAGTTTGGCGACGTGGATTCCGTATGATTTGTCTGTTCCGCCCGGCAGTATCTTGTGCAGGAAGACGATTTCGTCCATCCATTCGCGGACGGCGACGTTGCAGTTTTTGACGTTGACGAGAAGCTGGGCGAGTTCGGTAAGTTCGTGGTAGTGTGTTGCGAATAGTGTGCGACACTTGATGTTGTTTGCGATATGTTCTGTGATTGCCCATGCGAGTGACAGACCGTCGTAGGTGCTTGTTCCTCGGCCAACTTCATCGAGTATTACGAGTGAACTTTCGGTGGCGTTGTTCAGGATGTTTGCGGTTTCGGTCATTTCGACCATGAACGTTGACTGGCCTCGGATAAGTTCATCGGAGGCACCGACGCGGGTGAAGATTCTATCGACCAGACCGATATGGGCGTCTTTTGCGGGAATGAACGAGCCGATCTGGGCCATTAAGACTAAAAGAGCGGTTTGTCTTATGTATGTGCTTTTTCCGCTCATGTTCGGGCCTGTGATGATCGCGATGTCGCCATGGCCGTTGCCAAGTTCAATGTCGTTGGGGACGAATTCGGGGCCTAAGTTCTGTGCGAGGACGGGGTGTTTGCCGTCGGCTATCAGAAGTTCGGAGCCGATGGTGATTTTCGGACGGGTGTAGTTTCGTTTTGTGGCAAGAACGGCAAGACAACCGAGGCAATCGCAGTTTGCCAGACAGTCGGCTAATTGCTGCAGACGATTAGTGTACTGGGCGGTCTGGCGGCGGAGGTCTTCGAAGAGTTGTTGTTCAAGCTGGACAGCTTTATCCTGGGCGGTGAGGACCTGTTCTTCATATTTTTTCAGTTCTTCGGTGATGTATCGTTCGGCATTTTTTATGGTCTGCTTGCGGACGTAATCGGCGGGTGCTTTGGCCGAGGCGGAGTGATTTATTTCGATGTAGTAGCCGAAGACTTTGTTGAAGCCGATCTTGAGTTTTTCTATTCCGGTGCGTTCGACCTGCTGCTGCTGGTATTTGCTTAGCCAGTTCAGGCCGTCTTTGGATATGGAGCGGAGATGGTCGAGCTGTTCGTTGAAGCTTGTTCGTATGACGCCGCCGTCGCGAAGATGGGAAGGCGGTTCGGGTTCGATGGCGGCTTCGAGCAGGTCGGCGAGTTCGTCCATGCTGTCACAGCGATTGGCCAGGCCGATAAGTAAATCCGATCGGCATGTTTTAAGAATTTCGCGAATTGATGGTATGCGTCTGAGGGTGGCGGCGAGGGCGACCAGGTCGCGAGGGGTTGCTCTGAAAGTGCTGACTCTTGCGACGATTCGCTCGAGGTCGGCTAAGTTTGTAAAAAGTTTGCAAAGTGAGGTGAGTTTTTCGTTCTGCTGGGTGAATTCTTCAACGGCATCCTGGCGGAGTTCTATGGCGGAGAGCTCGCTTAACGGCATGCAAAGCCAGTTGCGAAGCATTCTTGCGCCTGGGCCGGTGAGGGTCTGGTCAATCGTTTCAAGAAGGGAGCCTTTGGTGGTTTCGGTGCGAATCGTTCGGAGGACTTCGAGGCTGCGAAGACTTGTCTGGTCGATCTGCAGGAATTTGTCACGAGTGATTTTTTTTATAGAAGATATATGATTTAAGGCGGTTTTTTGGGTTTCGTTAAGATATTCGATGATGGCTCCGGCAGGTGAGATTATATGTTCTGAATCGGTGATGCCGAAGCCTTCGAGTGTTGTGGTGCCGAAATGTTTTAGTAATCTTTTTTTTGCCTGGAATGGGTCGAAGTACCAGCCTGGCCTTTGGGTTACCGTGATGTTTGTGAGCTGGGTTATGTCTTTGGTGAGTTTTTTTATATTCGCTTCGAATAATTCGCCGCGCCTTTCCGGCAAGATGCATTCGGCGGGTTGCAGTCTTAAGATTTCGTCAAGGAGTTGGTTTTCGGGGATTTGCTGGGCGAAGAAATGGCCTGTGGAGATATCGACCCAGCTGATCGTAGCGGACTGCGGGTTGAGTTCGACGGCGCATAGGAAATTATCTTCTTTTTCCCGCAGAAGCATATCGTCTGTTAGTGTGCCGGGCGTGACGACGCGAACGACGTCGCGCTTGACAACGCCTTTTGCTGTTTTTGGGTCTTCGACCTGTTCACATATCGCGACTTTGTAGCCGGCCTGTAACATTTTTTTCAGGTAGCCGTCGATGGCGTGGTATGGGACGCCGGCAAGCGGGATGGGGTTTTCGCCTTTGCTTCTACTGGTAAGAGTAAGGCCGAGGACGGAAGAGCATGTCTGGGCGTCTTCGTAAAAGGTTTCATAGAAATCACCCATGCGAAAAAACAGTATTGCATCGGGGTGTTTGGCTTTGAAATGATGAAATTGTTTCATCGCAGGGGTCAGTTTTTCGCCGGCGTTTTTCATAGCTGGTGATTATACACGAATCTTGCCATTTAACAACTCTGTGAGAACTAAACAAGCGTGAGATTTTTTTTCGGTGTTGGCTAATTTGGTAAGCAATTTTCGCTGGCGGTCGGTGAAGCAGACGGTAGAAGATGTGTCGAAATCGGCTACGCCGAGTGCCTGTCGCATTTTTTCGATAAGTTTATCTGTGCCCTCGCCGGATAGTGCACTTATTTTTACAGCTTCTGCAAGTGTTGGCGATAGTTGATTAGGAGCTAATTTGGCGGGCAGGTCGGATTTATTTAAGATGGTTATTACTTTTTTGCCGGCTAATTTTTCAATAAGTTCATCTTTTATTTGCTCGGAGCCTTTGGCAGAGTCCAGGACGAGCAGGACCAGGTCGGACTTGTCTAAAATTTCCAAGGCTTTTTTCTGGCTGGCGATGTCGATGGGGTCGCTGGATGTGAGTTTGAAATCCAGCCCGGCAGTATCGAAGAGTTCTATGGCGAGAGATTTGATTTCGCATCTTGCCGAAGTCCAGTCTCTGGTGGTGCCTTTGATATCTGAGACGATGCTTTTTTGTCGGCCGGCCAGGTAGTTGAGAAGTGTGCTTTTACCTGAGTTGGCAGGACCGGCTATTACAACATTGCAGCGGTTGATGATGAAGTTGGCGATTTGGCTGTTAGCGAGTATGGTTTTTGTTTGGGTTTTTATTGCCTCGAGCGATATTGAATCCAAACTTCGGAGCCAGGAAGTAATCTGCAGGGCCAAACCATTTTCAGACTGGTTGGCGATGATTTTGGCACCTTCGAAAGTTGATGTGTTTGGCTGAGTTATCTTTGCTTCGATCTGGATATGTGAAAGGTCGGAGTTTTTTGAAAGGGTATGCGTTAGAAGTTTTTCGGGAGTAACGAGTTTTGCGCCCATCTGCTGGAGAAGATCCATTATCATTTCGACAATGAGAGGGTTTCCATGGCAGTTGATGGCAAATTCGTCAGGTGCTTCGCATCCGATGATGACCTGGTCGATGATTCTGGTTTTGTCGACTATATTTCCGAGGATGATTTGGCCGGTGGCGAATTGGGGAGTTTTTGCGGCTGCAGGTTTAAATATTTTTTTGATTATTTCTTTAGCGTGCGTGCCTGCGAGCTGGATGCTCGATATAGCACCGGAACCTTTACCCGTTAAAACGGCAGCGAGAGTATCCATAGCACGGTTACCTATTCGGCTTTTTCGCCGATGTGTTTTTTGTATGCTAAAACGATGCCATTGACGACCAGATCTGGGGCGAAACTGTCAATGAAGGTACAGTCGTCTTTAATGAGTTCAGCGGCTCCGCCAGTAAGGACGGTCTGTGGCCACTGGCCGAGTGTTTCGGCATAGCGTCTGATTATTTCTTCCAGGGCGCCGATGGCAGAGTAATAGAGGCCGCAGTTTATCGCATCGGTTGTGGTTTTACCAAAGGGAGTTTTAGGTTTTTTTATTTTTACCTTAGGCAGTTTGGCGGTGTGAGTTTTTAAGGCATCGGCGCTGATCTCAAAGCCTGGGAAGATAACGCCGCCCAGAAAGACTTTGTTTTCATCGACCAGATCGATGGTTACGGCTGTGCCGAAATCGGCAACTACGACCGGGCCTTGGGCAATGGCGGCGGCGGCAGCGGCGGCAAGGACTCTATCGGTGCCGATCTTTTCGGTTTTTTTAACTTTCAGTTCTATCGGTAGCGGGATATCTGTGCCGATTAGTTTTATTTTTTCGCCAAGGGCTTTGAACACTATTTCAGCAACGGCCTTTGTCCAGGCAGGTTTTACGCTGCTGACCACGACCACGGCGTCGCGTTTTTTTTCTTTCGAACCTTTGACAAGCGGTGTGCTGTGCCAGATCGTTTTTAGTGTGTCGGTAATTTTATCTGTGTCCTGGCCTGGTATGATCTCTATAAGCCGTTGGATGTCACCCAGGAAAAATCCGATTCTGATATTCGCATTTCCGATATCTATCGCAATTATGTTCATTAGGATCGCTCCGACTCAGCTTTGATATATTTTATTTCGTTCCATAATGCTTCGGTTAATTCTTTTATTCCCTGGCCGGTGACTGCGGATATTGTCAGGATGTTAGAATCATTCAGGGCTTTTTTCAGTTGGTCGGCTATTTTGCTATCGGGGTCGAGGTCGATTTTGTTAAGCACGATGATCTCTTTTTTGTCGGCAAGAGCCTGGCTGTAGCGAGTTAGTTCATCTCTGATCGCGGCATAGTTTTTGACCGGATCCGAGCCGTCTATGGGCATTATATCGAGGATATGTACGATGATTCTTGTTCTTTCGATATGTTTTAGAAAATCATGTCCGAGTCCCGCTCCCTGATGGGCACCTTCAATCAGTCCCGGTATGTCTGCCATTACGAATCTTCTAAAGTCGGGCAACTCGACAATACCCAAAACCGGTTCTAGGGTTGTGAATGGATAATTCGCGATTTTTGGCCTGGCAGCTGAACAGCGAGAGATAAGTGTGCTTTTGCCGGCATTCGGCATTCCTACAAGTCCGACGTCGGCGATAAGTTTTAATTCCAGCCTTAAATTTCTTTCCTGTCCTGGCTTGCCGGGGTTGGCCTTTCTTGGCGCCTGGTTGGTGCTTGTTGCAAACATTTTGTTACCCCTGCCGCCTTTTCCGCCACGACAAATACAAACTTTGGCCCCAATCTGATTGAGGTCCTTTATCATCAAATCGATGTCGATATCGTAAATGAGGGTTCCGGGTGGAACTGGTACAATTAAATCTTCGCCGCTTGAGCCGTATTTATTTGCTCCTTCGCCCGGTTTTCCATTTTCGGCCTTCCAGTGATGCTTGCCGACAAAATCCAAGAGTGTATCGAGGTTTTCAGCGGCCTGGAAATAGACATCTCCGCCGTCGCCGCCGTTGCCGCCGTCAGGGCCTCCTTTTGGTACGAACTTCTCCCGCCTGAAGGAGACGCAGCCATGGCCTCCGTCACCTGCTTTTACATAGATTTTTGCTTCATCAATGAACATGATCGGCTTTCGGCGCTTTTAACCGGAGCGTTTTATATTTATATAAAAAAAGGATGGCACAAATACCATCCTTTTTTGAAAACACGTTTTTGTCTACGAGGTATGTCAGGCTTCGACGTGGACTTTTTTGCCCTTGAACTTGATGATTCCATCAGTCTTGGCAAAGAGTGTATAATCTTTTCCCATAGCCACATTGACGCCTGGATGGAACTTCGTTCCGCACTGTCGGACGATTATGGCGCCTGCTCTTACGGGCTGGCCGCCAAAGAGCTTTACGCCTCTATATTGAGGATTGCTGTCTCTTCCGTTCCTTGAAGAACCTTGTCCTTTTTTGTGAGCCATTTTGAAATCTCTAAATCAATAATTATAAAAACGTTTAAAATCAACACTTACAAGCAGCTTAGCTGCCTGCGAAAGACGGATAGTTTATCTTTTGACTACCGTTGTGTCCAGAAAAATATGTATCCGCAGGACTAATTTACATTTTCACATCCCCATAGTCAATTATTAAGTCAAAAAGCCTTTAATATCGCCTTTTTTTCCTCAATTGACGTAATGCCCCTCGCTACAAGCCTTATAATGCCTTTAGAATCTATGAAAAAGCAGCTCGGAATCGTATCTATACGATTAAAAGGTGATGGGGGTAATCCAGCTTGGGTGGATATCACGGTGTAATTAATCTTCCTGGCAGAAACAAAGGCTTTTAGCGTATCGGCTGGTTCGTTAGATATTGCCAGGATTGCGAGTTGGTCTTCGGGGATAGATTTTCTCAAATCAATCAGGTGGGGAATTTCCTGATTGCAGGCTGGGCACCATGTTGCCCAGAAGACAACCATCAGGTTTTTGCCGGAATATGCGCTTAAATCGTGGTCTTTTCCGTAAATATCAGTCAATTTGATATTCGGAGCCGGTTTTCCATTCCAGGGAGTAAGTATCGGATCCCACGTTTTGCGAGCATTTAATATGTCCTGCAATGTCGCATTTTCCGGGAGCAGATCAGTCTTATTGGCGAATGGGCTTTTGTCGGCGACGGCAATTACCCATATACCGGCAGCAATAAACGCAACGATGATGAGCCAGATCGTTATATTTGGTTTTTTCTTTTCCTGAGCCATTTCGTAGTTCCCTCTGCAGATATTATTTTAAGTAGTGTATATTAAATCAGTCGTTTAGGCAAATTTTCGTAAAAGCAATCCTCATAAAAAATACGCTATTCAAGACTACTGTGTTCTGGTACAAACTGTATAATCTGGCGGCTAAACAAGAAAGAAATTTATTCTATGCGATCATAGGCGTTTTGAGTTATAATTTGAGGTTTAATAAATTCTAAATATTCGTCATGGGAAAATTCAAGTGTAAATCATTGTTAATCAGAAAGTAGAAGTGAGCTATGAAAAAACTATTATCGTCTATAACTATTGCGATATGTGTTCTGGTGCTAGGATTTATTCCTGCAGGATGTGACCAGGCGCAGGAAGTACAGATTCCTGAGGAAAGAGAATTGGCCGAGGCCGCTGAGCAGTTGGACACTGAAACGATCCAGGAGCAGAAGCAGGTAGAAAAACCGAAGGAACAGGTAACAGGTGATTCGCTTGTGGCGACAGTGGATGGTGAGCCGATCGTGCTGCGGGAACTCAAGCAAAGATTAATGAGAAACAGGGCTATGATATACAGCCATTTTAATCAGAAATACGGTGTCAGGGACAGCCGGGATTTCTGGACCACAGGTCATGGCGGAGAAGTTCCGATTGAAATGATCAAGAAAAAATCGCTTGCAGAAGCGATCAGAATCAAGATCGAACAAATCATCGCAAAGCAAAATGGCGTTATTGATGACATAAGCTATGGGACTTTTCTGGAAAGACGCGTGAAAGAAAATAAGAGAAGAAAGATAGCGGTGGCGAAGAAGCAGGTGATATATGGTCCTATCCAATATACCGAGCAGGTATATTTCAGTTATATCTTTAGCAATATGGTTATAAGGTCGAAAGAAAAACTCGGTCTGGGCCAGTTCAATCTTGATACCGAACAATTACAAAAAATCTACGAGGCGGAAAAGGACGAGACTTATAAGCGGCGGGACGAAGTGAAAGTGGAAATAATATCTGTTCCGTTTGCGCGCGGCAAGAGCAAAGACGCGGGAATTAGCAAAAACATAGCGAAGGCGAAAATTGAGGAAGTAAAAGCCAAGCTCGACAAGGGTGAGAGCTTTGAGAAATTGGCAGAAAGTTATAATAAGAGCGGGCAGGTAGAAGAGTTTGTTCTTGATGAGGATTCGGAGCGTTCTGATGATGCATCTAATCCAAGATTAATGTCTGAGGCGAAGAAGCTATCGGTTGGGCAGTTAAGCGCTATCTTTGAGGAAGAGAATGCCTTCTATATCATTAAGTGTGTTGAAAGAAAAGATATGGGATACATGCCTTTTGATGAGATGAGGGGGATTGTCAAGAGCCGTTATGTAGACGAAAAATATAAAGAGATGGTTGATAAGATGATTGCCCAGGCAGAGATTGAGATTAACAAAGACGTATACAGCCAGATAAGAATGAGGCAATAAAAACGCCAACATATTAAGGCGAAATTCAAGGGCTTGTTTTCCCCGAATTAAACAATGACAAATTTATTAGCAACACACTTGATGCAGGGGCAAGAGTTGAATATCGTCCTGCTTATAGGAATCGCGATTTTTCTGGGTACGGTTGGAGCCAAGATATTCCAGAGATTCCATATACCCCAAATAATCGGATATATTGTCGTAGGAATAATACTTGGCCCGCCCCTGCTGAACATCATTACACCGAAGACAGTTGAGAGCTTTGAATTTTTCAATTTTTTTGCACTTGGCATCATAGGCTTTCTGATTGGCGGAGAGTTGAAGCGAGACCTGTTTTTGAAATTCGGCAAACAGGTTTTTTCGATTTTGCTATTTGAGGGCCTTATCGCATTTTTGCTGGTCGGCGGACTTAGTTTCTGTGTCATGCTGCTTTTCTCCGATTGGCAAACGGCTGTGGCGGTTAGTATTGTTTTTGGTGCTATCTGTGCCGCCACGGACCCTGCTTCTACGGTAAATGTTTTGTGGGAATATAAAACAAGAGGTCCGATTACGACGATGCTCATTGCTGTTGTCGCACTTGATGATGCCCTTGCGTTGGTTCTTTATATGACGAGTGTTAGTATCGCCAGTTTTATAACAGGCCATCAGGAAGTCGGGCCGGCCAAGATGTTACTTCATACACTTTACGAGATCTTTGGTTCTCTGGGATTGGGCGTAGCGATGGGTCTGGTCCTTCGAGAGGTTATAATCCGCATTGACGATACTGAAAAGACACTCGTTTTCGCTATCAGCACAATAATACTCACTATTGGTTTGGCATTGACTTTTGGACTTGACGTCATACTTTCGTCTATGGCTTTGGGGGTAACTTTAGTAAACATCGCCCCGAGGCAAAGCCGAAAGAGCTTCGATCTTATACACAAATTTGCCCCGCCAATATACGTTTTGTTTTTCGTTATTATTGGTGCAAGGTTGAATGTTGCATCTATCAATACTCAAATTTTAATATTAGCTGTTGTATATATCGTTGGAAGTATAATCGGCAAGACCGTCGGTTCATATTGGGGTAGTTGCTATTCTAATGCTGCGGTGACTGTCAGGAAATATCTTGGATTTTGTTTATATCAGCAGGGAACAATCGCGATTGCCCTTTTAATTATGGCCAGCACAAGATTCGAAGGCCAAATAAGAGATGTCATGTTGTCTGTCATAATAATCGGTGTATTTGTGCTTCAACTGCTTGGGCCTCTATCTTTAAAGATGGGTTTAAAAAAAGCTGGCGAGGTTGGCATGAACATTACAGAAGAAGACCTTATAAAAACGTATAATGTTGATGATGTGATGGATAAAGACGTGCCCGTTATTTCGTCTGGAATGTATTTGAGCGAGGTAATACAAGTAGTCAGTACCACGGATAATTTTTACTATTCTGTTGTTGACAGTGAAAAGAATCTAATAGGAGCAGTAACCCTTGACGGCATCAGGAACACATTTACATCCCAGGAGCTTAACGACTGGCTGGTGGCACTTGATATTACAGAGCCGATTATTGCAAGTGTCACGCCTGAAACTGCCCTGTCAGATGCCCTTGAGCAAACCAGAAAATTAGATATAGAACACATCCCGGTAATCAATTCAAAAGAAGACAACAAGCTGACTGGTGTTTTGAGTTGCCGTAAAGTGAGAAGATCACTTAGTGCTGAAGTTTTGTCGCGACAGAAAAAAGCTGACGACATGCATAGTGCTCAGAATCTGTAACAAACCTTAAGAAGCGGAATCGCTATGATTTACACATTAGCCAATACCGAGACTTTGACAGGGTCGTACCTGAACCCGGTATTATTGTTTGGAATTATCATTTTGGCAGGTACCCTGGGTGCACGTCTTTTTCAAAAGTTCCGCATTCCACAAGTTGTCGGGTGCATCGTTGTCGGCATAGTTCTGGGTGACGGCCTGGGTCTGATAACCCCCGAAACAATCGAGCGGCTTGAACCATTTATGATGTTTGCTCTTGGAATTATAGGTTTTATGATCGGCGGTGAACTTCGGAGCGACGTTTTTAGAAAATACGGCAGGCAGTTTTTTATCATTCTTTTTTCTCAGGGAATAGCTTCTTTTCTGCTGGTCGCATTAGGCACATCATGGGCAGCGTGGTTTTTAACAAAAGATATCCAAACCTCGATTGCAATGGGCCTGGTTTTGGGCGCTATTGCTTCGGCGACGGCACCTGCAGCGACGGTAAATGTTTTGTGGGAGTATAAAACCAGAGGCCCGTTGACGACGGCGGTGTTAGCAATAGTAGCACTTGATGACGCTTTGGCACTGGTGCTTTATCGAACTGCTGCCACCGGAGCAAAAGGGCTTTTGGGAATAGGTACAAATGAATCCGTATTGAAAACCTGCTTTGTATTGTTGGGTGAAATTGCAGGTGCAGTGATGCTGGGATTTTTAGCAGGTGTAATACTCTATTTTCTGCTCAAATTTGTCATATCCGAAGATAAGATTCTGGATTTTGCAATAGCATCGCTTTTGCTTATTGTCGGGATTTCGATGATCCCGAAAATCGACCCGATCCTACCGGCCATGGTCTTAGGTATAACAATTGCCAATCTGGCTCCACGTCAGAGCAAGGGCCTTTTCCAGCTTGTTGAAAAGTTTTCACCACCTATCTATATATCATTTTTCGTCTTAGCAGGTGCGCATATGAAGTTTGGTGAGATAACCGGCTGGATGGTTATCATGATAGTTGTTTATACAATATGCAGAGTTATTGGAAAAGTAGCGGGTTCAGCATTTGGTGCAAAGTATGCAGGTTCACCTGCTTCGGTTCGTAAATACCTGGGGATTTGTTTGCTGCCTCAAGCAGGTATTGCCATAGGTCTTGCCATTTTGTCGGGACAATTATTCGAAGAGGTGAATCCTCAACTAAGCAGAATGATTATTATGGTTATTATGACGGCGACATTTGTGATGGAAATAGTGGGTCCGATACTGGTTAAGGTTGGTGTTAAAAAGGCCGGCGAAGTCGGCATGAATGTTACCGAAGAGGATTTGATAAAGATTTATACCGTCAAGGACGTGATGGACACGAAGATGCCGGTTATTTTCACCGGCATGTCTTTAAGCCAGGTGATAGAAGTGGTAAGCACAACCAGCAATTATTATTATTCCGTTGTAGATAGCGGCAAAAAACTAATCGGCGCGGTAACGCTCGATGGCATCAGAAATACTTTTACTACTCAGGAGCTTAATGACTGGTTAGTGGCGCTGGATATAACAGAACCAGTTATTGCCAAGGTGACGCCTGATACACCTCTTTCGAAAGCCATGGAGACGGCAAGAAAGTTTGATATAGAACATATCCCGGTGACAGTTTCAGAAGAAAGTGATAATTTTATCGGCGTTTTGGATTGTCGCGCGGTTCATCGCTCGCTTAGTGCCGAGGTTTTGTCGCGGCAGAAAAAAGCTGACGATACACATGGTGTCCTCTTTGCCTAATTGGCGTTGGTGCCGTTTTTCAGCTATCTTTTGGGGGCATATGAGTAAAACTTCAGAAAACCGGCCAAATTATTGCTCATCTTATGTATAACCGATATTATATATGAGGCAAAAATGCGTTTTGCCATATTAATAAGCCCGTATATGAAAAGGCAATGCGTTGAAACCTTATTCTTTTTCAAAAAATCAGCGGCTGGTCAGCAATGAGCAATTTAAGGAGGTTCTCTCCTGTAAGATGCGCTTTGGAAATGACTTGCTCGTGCTTTATATCGCCGAAAACAGTCTCAGTCATCCAAGATTGGGCGTTTCGGTCGGCAAATCCTGCGGCGCAGCAGTTATTCGAAATCGCTTGAAACGGCTTTTAAGAGAGGTTTTTCGGCAATCTCAGGATAAAATTCCCACCGGTTTCGATTACGTGTTGATGTTTTCGCAAAAAGCGGCGAAAAAGATTAAGTCAGGTAATAAAATGCCGGATTTTGAGCAGGTTAAAACCGCTTTTGGGGACTTAGTAGCCGATGCAGGCTCAAAAATTACAAAATAATTTTGCTATTACCCACAAGCATGGTCGATTTTTAGGCCGGTTTTTGGTATTTTGGATTTTGCTCTATCAAAGGACTTTTTCGTGCTTTTTCGGAGGCCAGTGCAAATTCGTCCCCAGTTGCAGCGAATATGCGATTGAAGCTATTAGGTGTTTTGGGTCGATGAAAGGTTTAAGAATGGTAATTTGGCGGCTTTTGCGGTGTAATCCGCTGAGTAAAAGAGATTTTGACTGGCCGAAGGGTGATACAGATTAGCGAGGTCGAGGATTGAGTGGAAAAACACAGTTAATGCAAATAGGAATAGCGGCAAAACATGCTGGAATTTCGCGTCAATCTCTGCAATATTATCTAATGCTCGGCTTGTTAGAGCCGACCGAAGTTACAGCTACAGGCAGACGGTTTTTCAACGCCAAGGCTGTGAAAAGAATCAAGCTGATAAAAAAACTTAACCAGAGCGGTTATCCTCTCCGGGCAATAAGGGATTTGTTCCTTCAGGGTCGAGTGGATATGAAAGGAGAATAGATTGGTTGAATATAACACTATTCAGAAAAAACGATATCTGATTGTAGGCACTTTCGTTCTCGGAGCAATTTGTGCACTCATATATTTAATAATTATTTTCGGAGAGCTGCCCACCGCAGTTACGAAGTTTCGGTCATTTAGAATTTATGTGCAGTTTCCAACAGCTCCCGGCGTGGCAGCCAATACGCCTGTAAAGTTTTGCGGCTATCAGATCGGCAGAATAACTAATGTTAAGCACCCAAAAGTATTGATAGATAAAAAGACCGGACAGGCATACCACCAAACAATGGTGGTTATGGCTATAGATAAAGAATACACAACAATTCCATCTAATGCAGATATTAAACTAATTAGCCGTGGCCTGGGCAGCAGCTATATCGATATGCTGGTGGACCCGAAGCTGCCCAGAACAATGCTTGATCCCAACAGGCCTGAGACCGAGTTTCTTGTGGATGGTCTGGTGCTGCAAGGTTCGACAGGAACGAGTAGTGAATTCTTTCCTGAGGAAACACGGAAAGCGCTGGAAGATTTGGTCAATAGCTTTAAAGTTCTCCTTGATAACACTAATGAAATAATCGGTGATCGCGGGAATCAGGAAAATCTGAGATCGACATTGGCAAATCTAACGGAAGCAAGTAAGCAGGCAACTCTGACGTTAAAGGAAGTTGAAAAGTTCTCCTCAGCTGGGGCCAAGGCAATGGATAATGCCAACAAAAAAGTGGAGGTGGTTTCTGTGGCATTTGTTGAAACCAGCGAAGAACTGAACAGGAGCATGGTTGAATTGCGAAAGGTTATGGATAAAATCAACAGCGGCTCCGGCTCAATGGCGATGTTTTTAAATGACGGCAGGCTGTATGAGAGTCTGCTTGATAGTGCCGAGGAGCTGCAAGTCGCTTTGAAAGAAGCAAATCTGCTTATCGCTCAATCACGCAAAAAGGGCATTCCGATTAAGCTAAAGTAGGCAACATCTGGCTTCTTTTGACGTGATTTCAATTATTTTGCACAGAAGAAAAGGGGAAGTGTGCATGCAGAAAAATCCCAAATTCAAATTCGGAGTGTGGGTATGTTTGTTTTTGAACACCGTAATAGTCAGTGCAGCATTTGCGAACCCACCGAGAGTAGTTAAAACAATACCTGAAAATG
>SDBV01002947.1_pt1 | contig 25387 bp, 35 predicted proteins | sample 2277081 | NCBI WGS metagenome assembly SDBV01 (sample SAMN10402039, study PRJNA504765) | marine sediment metagenome | isolation source: marine sediment core GS10_PC15, 223 cmbsf | place: Arctic Ocean: Southern Knipovich Ridge | collected 2010 | reverse complement strand
GAATATAAGCCATTGATAGACAAGTAGTTATAGGAAAAGGGAAAAATGCCAAGCGTAAGGGACGATAGTACAGTAGAGTTATTAGCCCAAACCTTCTGCGGTGAAGCAAAGAGGGACAAAGGGCAAGCCATGAGGATTGTCGGCTATGCAGAGTCAAGCTGTAAGTCAGGACAGGCCATGAAAGATGTCTACGAGAATCTACGAGTAAAGGCTGCAATAGCCAGAATAGACGCAGTACAAGCGCAAATAGGGCATAGAACGGTTGAAAACCTCGATTCCATGTATCAAGCTGGCTTCGACGTTGCGAAGAATCAGAAGAATCCCGCTGGCATGGCAACAAACACTACAGGCATTGCCCGGTTGTACAACATGGACCAACCAGACAGTGCCTCTGATGCCCCTGGTACTCTAACTGCTGAACAGGCTGAGCGTTACGATCTTATGGCTGCTGCTGCGATAGCTGATAAGGCGAAGGGACCTACATTAAGCAAGGAGACAGCATGAAGTGTAAAGAGCGTGGTATTGAGTACGAGGCTAAGCGTTCCACAAGCAAGTACTGATCTGCTAAATGAAGGAAGTTAGCGTTCCAGCCGAACGGTAACAGGATGGTAGTTGACGGCTATTTGTATTTGATTCATTGCGTAGGATTTCCATACTACAAGATAGGCGTTACGACACGAGAGCCACAATCACGGGTGCGGGCGTTGCAGACGGGGATGCCATTTGAGCTGGAACTTGAGTATGCAGTGCAAGTGCCGGACATATACCGAGAAGAGGAGATGTTGCACGATGCATACAAAGACAATCATGTGCGCGGTGAATGGTTCAACCTCACCCCAGCAGAACTGGAGTATCTCAAAGGTGAGCTTGTAACCATCAGGCACGGGTATATATGGCAACCGTTACTCCATGAGCGCGTCCTACAAGGCGCAGGAGGGCCGTAGCATGACCGCCAGTACACGAACAGCACCCGAAGGGTATCAATCAACCATGAAGGAGAACGATGGTTCAGAACGGACAGGGGGGCGGGCTTAGAAAAGGCGTTGCCCCCAAAGGCCCCGCCGGGTGTGTAAATCATTAGACACCGCTACAACTTTGTGATATAATGCAATAATGGACAAACAAGAAACAAAACGTGTGTATAAGAGGCGGGTTCGTGAATCTGTCCGCGTGTTTCTTAACGACTATAAGGCGACACATCCTTGTGAGAAATGTGGCGAAACGCGAATATATTGTTTAGTTTTTCATCACAGAGACGTGTCTAAGAAAAAGTTCGCGATTGCCGAACATTCGCGGGATAAACCGTTTAGGGATATTTTGGACGAGATTAAGAAATGTGAGGTTTTGTGTGCGAATTGTCATCTTGAGTACCATGCGTTAAACAAGATGAAGGCGATGCAATACGAGGATGCTGGAAACGTGGAACGTATGTTGTGGGAATAGGCAGGTATAAGTCATTACCCCTCACCCCAAATATGTTGATAATACCAATACAAGACTTAAAGGAGAAAGAACGATGGAAGCAAGAGTATTAGAATCGCCCTCGACCCGTGAGACGTTGGTGCATCTCAGGATGGATCATGGCGAGGTTTTTGGTCTTGAGTCGCATGACCTTATTAACCGGATTCGGGATTGTCTGGCGGAAAAGATTGCTCAATCGTTGTTTGAGAAGGTTGACCCTGCTCTCATAAATGCTTTGCGGGCTGTTGATTAGCCTCACCCCAAATATGTGGCATAAACCAATACTGGACATGAGAGGACGTGAATATGGACGATCTTGATTTGACAGACCCTACGACTCGCTTTTGTACATCCGTCCGAAAGAGTGCTTTGCTTCGCGGCCAGTCTGTTGCGCACGAACTTTTTACCGGCGATATGGCTGATGCTATGGGTGTGGTTTTCGGCGATATATTAGCTACCGCTGTGGTTGGCAGTATTGGTAATTCGTTATTTGATGTTCCGATGGAAAAGATATGCGAGGACAATGGACATGAAGGATAGATAAATGGAAACATGCGACATTATTGACATTGCTATTATGTCTCTTGAGGCGGCTTATGATATTGGCACGCTGTATCATTTGCCTGACGGTGCTGTTTGGAGGTATGTGAAGATAGATTGCGGTGGTTTTGAGTTTTACCGATGGCTTCCTTGGAATGGTATGGCGAGGTTTCAGTATTTAACGGATAAACGGATACAAGACGCACAGGATTAGATTAGGAGAAAGAAATGAGTACGAGAGAAGATTTGATTTTGGGAGCGGTTGTACGTGGATGGTGCAGTCAAAAGAACGAGCACCAGACGATGGACCCTGACCTCGCAGAAGCAATCACGGGCGAGATAATGAAATTGCCCCTTGACATCGAGGAAGAACTGGCCGTTCTGTATCGTGATTGTACCGACAAACAGAGACGGTTGGAAGTTTTATGTGAGGTACACCGGATTCGTCAAGAGTTGTCTGCTGGTGAAACCATGGGAAAGGGGCCGGTGCAATGAACCGTCGTGAATTAGCAAAACTCTTGTTCCTGTCCTTCATCTTGTTATTCTTGCTTGGTTGCAGTACCGGTCGTTATTACGATTTTGGTTGCCATCGGCATATAGATTGTACTTATTAGGAGAAAGAAAATGAATCGTAGAGAATTAGCGAAGACTGGCCTTTTGGGTTTTTTTGGCGTCTTGTTTGGCCGTGTGGATAAAGATCCGGTTGATAAGTTGACGTTGACTACTTGCGGGACAGATTCTAATATTACACACTACACGTATCATGTGGCTTTTCCTGCTGGCTCGACGGATATTCCTGCCGATTCGCGCCTTGGTTCTCCGAAAGACATCCCTACTAAGTTGGATGTTTATTATTGGGACGATAAAGGCAATCTGATATCGAAGGAGAATGTTTTTAATGGCTAAAGTAACCCGCGCCAAGGCGAAGAAGATACTCAGCGACGGCTCTGTCCGTGGCAAGAAGTTGACGAGGGCCCAGCGTGGTTTCTTTGGTGCGCGGGCTGGCGGGGTTAAGAGGAAGAAGCGATAAATGGAAACTCGAACCGATACGGAACTGATTGATGAGTTGGCTTCTCGCCATGACGAATTGATAGTCATTCGTCCCCACGCTTGTAATAAGGCTGGGCATACGGATGAGCTAAAGACGTTTTGTAAGACTAAAACCTCTGATGGGTCTTATGATTTATACGAAGCAATCGAGATGTTACATGCAGCCGAGATAGGTTTTATGCATAATTGTATAATAAATGAATAGGAGAAAGAAAATGAAACAACTAAAAACATGGCTTCGCAACTTGCCGTCATTTCATCATAGGTTGATGATGCGGTATTTACAGAAACGGAATTGGGTGGTTTTCTACCTGGAGCCTAAACACCGAAAATGTTGTGAAGGGAGTTGTTGGCTTACTCTTTATGAGAGTTTGTTATGACTCCTCCCCAGAGATATGACTTACAACCTTGACAACGCGTTACACGGAGTACAAGAGGCTCGCACGGCTGTCATGCTGGAAACTGCCGACGCTGACACTCTTGAGCAGGAAGATGAATTAGAGGTTATGCAAAGGCTTTTGAACGAAGCGGAAGTAAAGATAAAAGATTATGGTAACTAACGCACAATATGACAATGAACAGATGATGCGAGCCAATGCCGGGTATTGGGCAGTGCAGTGCCCAATCAAGTTACAGGCAGGCGTATTTTCGTATCACGGACGGGAATACCAGGTAGAGCCTATGAGTTTTACTGGTCGTCGGGTATGTTATATCAAAGGTACTCAGATTCTTGGCGCTACAGAGATGGAGACGCTAAAAAGTCTGCATGGTATGATAATGGGTAAATATAAGTTGGGTGTCGCCCACATCTTTCCAACGAGTGATGAGGTTGGTGATTACAGCAAGTCTCGTATCAATCCTTTAATAGCTGGGAATAAGACTTTTATTGGAAAATATGTTAAATCTCAAAAGGGTTCTACGGACACTACATCGCTCAAAAGGATTGCGGGTTCTTTCTTTTACTGTAGAGGTGGCCGACAATCTCAGAAAGTAGCTGATTCTACCGAAAGTACTTCATCTAAGACTGCCAGTTTTCCGGTTGACAGGGTAGTTTTTGATGAGGTTAATTATATGGATGTAGAGATAATAGAGAAATTTAAGGGGCGTATGCGTGAAAGCCCATACAAACAAGAAGTATATCTTGGTAATCCATCCCATGAAGATTTCGGTATTGATTTGATTTTCAAGCAGTCCGATCAACGGTTCTGGCATCGGAAATGTTCCTGTAGTGGTTTAATTTCAACTCCAACCGCTACGACTGTGCGAGGTAATTGGACTTGTGCCGAAAAGAGTTTTCCTCAATGTGTGAAGATACGCAAAGATGGTACGGGTTATGTTGGATGTGATAAATGCGGCAAAGAACTGTTGCCGTGGAACGGGGAAGGGTCTGCTCAATGGGTTCCTGATTTTCCTGACAAAACAACTTATATGCAAGGATATATGGCTTCTGAAATGATTAGTCCTCGATGCGATCCTGCCGAGGTACTTGAAGATTTTGTGAACCCTCCTTTTGGTAATCTTGCCGATGTAGTCAGATTGCGGTTAGGTCGGCCGTATTCCGCCGAAAGCGACAAATTAACGAAACATATTGTTCTTGCTAATTGCGGTCACAACTCACCTGCTCTCAGGCATGACGGCCCATGCGCGATGGGTGTCGATGTTGGCAAGGCGTATCATGCAGTTGTGATTGGTATAAAAATTGCCACGGAGCAGTACGAAGTATTGAGAACTTACAAAGCCAAAGATTTCCAAGAAGTGTATGATTTGGCCCAGAGGTTTAATGTGAGAAGTGATGTGGCCGATATAGGGCCTTATTACGAAGCGGCAAGAAAGTACCAGAAAAACTCAGGACACAAAACATTTCTTTGTGAATATAAGGACACCCAAGTAACTGAGGCAATCTTTAATGATAATACCGGAGTGGTTAAAGTTAATAAGACGGAAATATTCGACCAAACTCATCGCCTCATTACAAATGGCCATATTCGGTTGCCTTGCCAGTGTCCGGAAATAGAGGAATTTGCCCGTCAGTGTTGTAACTGTGCCCGCTTTGAAGAAAAAGATAAGCGGTATGGGGGGATGGTTTTGCGGTATCGTCCTACCGGCGACAAGCAAGATCATTTCAGGAGTGCTTTGAATTATTTCATCTTGGCGGCAAGAGGCCACCGGTTGGTTAAAAGTGGTAGTCATAAACAAGAACAGGCAAAAGTTATAAGTGAATATGCAAGGATATGACATGGGCGGATTACTCGATAAACCAAAAGTAGTTAAAGCGCCTCCGGTCCCGCCTCCACCTCCTGTTCCAACAGTAGGTCCAGAGGTTGGCGAACAGGCACGAAGAAAACGTCCGCGTTCCAGACAGGAAGCGTTTTTGACAGGTAATTTGATACCTGAGACGGAAAGAGGACGGGGAGGATTCTTAGTGTGAGTAGAAGAGTACAAGGTTTAATTCCAGAACAGACGGGAAGTTTGCGGTTCAAATAATGTTCAAAAACGAGAATCAGATTAAAGATATGATAGTTACCGGACATCGACGTGGAACTTGTGACAGGAATGGTAATTCGGTAAAAACCGGAAATGGAAGGTTTATTGCGAAACCAAGGGTATTGCCTTCGACGGTTAAAATATATGTGTGCAGAGATGGGAAAATGGTTCTAAAAAATGGCTGACGACAGAGCAAAAGAAATAATTAAAGAGCAGGAACGCGAAGAGCAGAAAGCGGCTAATTTCCGCAATCTGTATCAAGAAGTCGCAGACCACATGCTCCCGCGCGAAAACCAGATAATAGGTATTCGCACACCGGGCGAAGATAAGTCTCAACAGATTTTTGACCCGACTGCAATGCTTGACTTGCAAGATATGGCTTCCGGTCTATCTGCCGCCTTCTTCCCACCGGGCGAACTTGCGTTTGGTCTTACGGTAAAGAATAGGGCGATTGCTGCCCAAGACAACATTAAGCGGTATCTTGCCCTTGCCTCTGAAATTACGCACGAAGAACTGTTTGCCTCTAACTTTATGTTACAGTTAAATGAAACACTTTCATCCTTGATAGGATTTGGGACCGGTAATCTGTTTTCTGAATGGAAACTCGGTCTCAATTTTAAGGATTGGGATGTATCTTTTTATACCATAAAAGAAAATAGTTCGGGTCTGATTGATACGGTTATAATTAAATTTCCTTTCACAGCAAGGCAAGCCGTGCAGGAGTTCAAAGAGAACGCAGGTGAGAAAGTTATAGAAGATTCCAAGAACCCTGAAAGATCAGAAAATAAGCACGACTTCATCCATCGTATTGGACCGAGAAGGGAACGTAATCGAGGGTTTACTGATTCTTTGAATATGCCGATTGAGTCGATTTTTGTAAATGTAAAAGAACAACACACCATAGAAGAGGGTGGTTTTGAGGAGATGCCCAATGCAGTAGCAAGATGGAAAAAGTCGTCTAATGAGGTTTGGGGCAGAGGGCAGGGGACCGTGGCTTTATCAATCACAAAGGAACTTCAACAGATGCACTCTGATTTCGTTGAGTGTGGCAATAAATGGAATAACCCTCCAAGGCAGTCTTTGTCGGGCGCAGTTGAAGGTCGGGTTGATGTAAGGCCCGGCGCGAATAATATCGTAACGCAAATAGATGCGATCAAAGCACTTGATGCAGGCATAAGGGGTAATTTCCCAATAACAAAAGATATGCTTGAATTTACTCAAGGCATAATCCACAGGATATTTTTTGTTGATGTATTTGCACCGTTAGAGAACTTGAAAGGCGACAGACGGACAACGCTGGAAATCCGAGAAAGAATAACCCAAACAGTAAAGAAACTGGCCAGTCCTTTTTATCGTTTGGAGAGCGAATTATTTACACCCAATATCACAAGAAGTGTGTTGCTTTTGATTAGAAATGGTATCATACCGCAACCACCTCCCGAACTGCAAGGACAGAGTTTTGGCATTGAATATGTTAGCGAACTTGCTTTGGCAATAAGAGATCAACAGTCTACAGCATTTCGGCAGTTTGCCACGTTGGTAGTTGAGCTTGACTCGGTATTTCCGGGCGCAAAAGATACTCTGAATATGGATAGGGCATTGCCGGATATTGCGCATACATTTGGTTTGAAAACCGACCATCTCTCGACCCAGGAAGAGATACAGGCCGCGAGAGAACAGAGGGCGATTGACAGAGCAGAACAAAAAGCATTAGCAGTCGCGCAAGTTGCAGGCCAAGCCTATCCGGGTAGCACAAAAGCGCCAGAAGCAGGTAGTCCTGCCGAGGCTTTAATAGGAACGTAATAAGGAGAAAGAAAATGGAAGAAATGACAGAACTGGAATTACTGATTGATGAATTAGTGGCAAAGGCCGGGCCAACTGTAGGCCAGATCAAGAAAGACCAAGACCCTGAGAAAGTAAAGAGGTTGCTTGAATTGGGATGGGTACAGGATGAAAAAAGACTGACAGTAGACGAACAACTGACAAAAATAACACTGATATTGGCCGAACACGAGAAAAGAATTACTGAATGTAGTATTCGGAGATAAGAATGGAAGAACAACAGGTAACTACAGCGGCCTATAAGGATGTTTTTTCGGCTGGCGACGCGAAAGCAAAAGTAGTGCTTACTGATTTGTCGCAGTTTTGCTTGGAAAACCGTGATATATTCGACGTGAACTGTTCCAGGAAAACAGATTTTAATTTAGGTGCGAATTCAGTTATAAGGCATATCAGATATATGTTGAACCGTAAAACAGAACCAAAGCAAGAGACAGTAATAAGTTAGGAGAAAGAAAATGGCAGAAGAAGCAACCGGAGTACAAACAGAAACTGAATCATCTACCGAGCAGACAGGCCCACCACAGACTTTTATAGGTGGCGATGGGAAGTTTGAGGCGGGCTGGAAAGAACATTATCTCCCTGAAGAGATGAGAGCCGACAAGGTATTCGACACTTTCAGTGATGTCGCCGGTGGATTGAAGATGCTGGGAAGTCTTCAGGGCATGATAGGCAAAAAAGGGGTCATTATACCCGGTGAAGCATCTACGACAACTGAGTGGGATAACTTTCACCGAGAACTTGGCAGACCGGATACAAAGGATTTGTACGATCTGAAAACGCCGGACGATTTGGTTGAGCATTACGACGAAAACCTTGTAGCCAAAGCAAGAGATATGTTTTTTGAATTAGGTTTCAATCCGAAGCAGGTTGAGGCGTTACGTGCATTTGAGGAAGAACGGGTCAGAGGTGGATTGAAAGCCTTTGCCGAAGCAAGTGCCAAAGCAACACTTGACATGGAGAATTTCTACAAAGAGACATATAAGGATGATTGGGCAATAATGCAACAGAGAGCCGACCGTATAATCTCTGAAAACACAGACAATAAAGAAGAGCAAGCGGCCCTGTGCAAGATTATTGGCAACGACCCTATCGTAGCAAAATTCTTAGGTACGATAAGTGCCAAGTTTCAGGAACATCGGATTATTACTGACTCCGAACAACCTGGTGGTATGTCGCCGAGCGAGGCATTGACTGAAGCAAAGAAGATCGAACAAACACCCGGTTTCCTTATGCCTGATGACAAAGGACAACTTATGAAAGACGTTAATGTAACTGAGTATCAGAGACTTGAGGAAGAAAGAGACAAATATTATAAAATAGCAAATCCTGGGTAGTGCTTTAGCATCCAGAGGTCGCCGCACCAAAACGGCCACCTATCAGGTGTGAAATGAAGGCATAGTCGTCTCCGTTGACGGTAGCTTTGTCGAGTAATATGACATTGTTGTAAGGAGTATACTATGCCTGTAACTATAGATCAGGTAACTGCACAGAAGTTCGCTTCTGTTCTACTCATACTCTCTCAGCAGATGGGTTCAAAATTTGCATCGCGCGTACGGAACGAGTCTGTTCCTAACGCTGAACTTGCGTATTTTGACACGTTAGCTGAAGATGATGATACGGCACAGAAGACCGGCAGACATCAAGGAACTCCACTTTCCGAACCGATATTCGGCAGGCGAAGGGTTGTGCCCCGACCTTGGACGAATAAGAAGGCTCTGGATAAGGAAGACCTTGACAGAATGTTGCCGGACCCCCGTAATCCCGTAGCGATGAACCAAGTCAGATCGCTCGGAAGACAAAAAGATGACTTGTTAATTGAAGCGGCCTTGGGTTCGGCTTCTATCGGTAAAGCCGGTGGAAGTTCGATAGCGTTCAAGGACGATTCACGGTCAATCAACGGCGATGGGACGGTTACAACCCTTGGCACACTTGCCTCGGTGCAGAGCGTAGCTGATATATCGCTTGCAAAGTTGTTGACTATGATGAAGATATTCAACGAGGAAGATGTCGATCCCGATATTCGTAAATATTGGGCGGTTACACCGAAAGACATCGAAGACTTGCTGAATCTCACAGAAGTTGGCAGTATAGATTTCAATACTGTCAAGGCGTTGCAGCAAGGTAAAATGGAAACATTTGCCGGATTCGATTTTTTCTGGATCAACCGTCTTACTACGGACGCTGTAACGGGAACCGCTAACCGCACAATCGCATGGGCTCAGGATGGTTTAATCTTGGCTGCCATTGGCGACATTTCCACTCGTATAGAAGAGGCTGAGCGACTTGACTTTGCTTGGGTTCTCTTTTCTAAGATGGATTTAGGCGCTGTCAGAATGGAAGGCGAAAAAGTCCATGAATGTCTCAACCAAATAGCTTAAAGAAAGGAGACCTATTATGAGTAGGAAATTTCAATTCAATTCAGGGCCTCTTTTTGGCGGAGGTGAACCGAGAGACTTTGCTCTTTCAACACATGAGTTTGGTCCAAATACCGCAGGAGAGACAACGCAGCGATTTGTTTATGGTACTCGTTATATCACTTGGGACGGTCGTGTATTTAAGTATATGGGACTTACTACGGGTGGTTGCGTTTCCTATCATGGTGTTGCAAGTACGCTTGCGGCAGTAACAGGTTTTACCACATCTGTAGCTGCTTCTATTGGCGACATAGATATGTTGATAACGGATACTGGTATCACAGAAGATCAATTAGCTGGTGCATTTATTGAATTGTACAAGGCTACTATTGATAATTCAACACAGAGGCAGATCATTGGCAATGAGGCTACGTCCGGTTCAACTACACGGATTTATCTCGAATTTCCACTATCTGCTGCAATGACTGCATCCGATTCGGTCGAAGTCTTTGAGAATCCGTATCGGTTGGTATCAGAAGCGACCATCCAATCCGCTGCGTGGATGGGTGTTCCTACGAGAACGGCTTCGTCTGGCGAAAATGTCTGGGCGCAGACTTGGGGACCGTGCATTGTTAGTCCGGGTAATACCTCCGTTGACGATCCCGCAGCAAACGAGAGATCGGTGTATTGGTGGAACAACGGAACGATAGCAGAAGCTGCTTCGTCTCAGGCTACCAGTGAAAGTCAGCACGCGGGCTATATTTTGAACGAAGGTAGTTCCGGTATTGCAGGTCCAATAATTTACTTGATGTGCAGTACGTAAAAGTTATTAACGGTGGGGCGTTTCGGCGCTCCACCACTTTTAAGGAATTAGTTATGAAGATTGACCCGAAAACAGGACAAAAAGTAAAAGGCGACAAAAAGAAGTGATTCCGACAGCTATAACAGGTTTGGTTAGTTTGTCGCCGCAATGTCCGAAATGTAAATCGTATATGGTTTTCCCGCGAGTTACGGAAGACCATGTACGGTTCTATAAATGTCGAAATTGCGGAAAAAAGTTAATGCCAAAATGGTATTGGTTGCGGAGGTTATGGTTTTGGAAATAATCAATCGTGCAAAATCTGGCGGAGAGATCACTTCGTTTCTCGAAAGTTCCGAAACTGTCAGGGAAGAGGCTGTGCGTAGAGGTTGTAAGGCTGGCATTTGTAATAGCGAAGGCGGGCCTGTACGTTCGGGCAAGATTATATCTATGCCCTCAAATGAACAATACAGAAAAAATTACCGATGTATATTCGGACATGATTAAGGAATTTTGATATGGCTGCATTTACAGTAAATACGACTAATACCAGAGGTGGTTGGTTAATTGCCGATGCGTACAGTACCGATGTGAGTACAAGTACTGAGTTATTGGCGGATATCACGGGGCACGAATATTTGATTAAGAGTGTGTCCGTAGAAATCAATGATAGCGATACGTGGTTTAAGTTATTTGATGATACTACTCTTAGGATAGGACCGGTCAAGCCAAGAACCAATAATTACTATAGAAAGTACGAGAGTCCTTTTAGGGTCGATGGCGCTATTAATATCCAGACGGAATCTGATAAACAGATACATATAACTGTTGGATACAAAATTCACGAAGTCGGGAATTAAAAGGAGTTGCTATGGCGGAGATAGAAGAAGATGTTGTATTTTACACGAAAGCAGACCAAATAGAGTTTAATACGCGAACGAATGGCGACAGGCTGCATATCAACAAATTAAAACTTACTCAGGCGCAAGCGACCAGTGTTGCATGGTTGGTAAATGCTGATGATAATGCCGAATTGGAGTTTTCGATTAAAGTAAAGGGAACATAATGGCATTAGATGAAACATTAACAGAAACAGCCATTTGCAATATGAGTCTTGCCAAACTTGGCGCTAATAAGACATTGGTTAATGTAGAGACTGATACTTCCTTTGAAGCTCAACAATGCAGGGTGCATTACGAACCAACCAGAGATGCTTTGGTTCGGTCTCATTTGTGGCGATTTGCGAGGGCAAGGTCGGTGTTGACCCAAGGTGTTGATCCTGAAGATTTCGAGTGGGACAACCAGTTCGCACTTCCTGACGACTTTCTGAGGTTTCGATCTATTGACGAAGAAACGGGCATTACTTCACGAGACAATAGACATGCTATCGAAGGCCAAAGAATCTTAACCAATTTTTCTTCAGTAAGCCTTTTGTATATCAAGAAAGTTACCGATGTTACCGCGTTTGATTCGCTCTTTGTTGAGGTGTTTGTTTTGCAGTTGGCATTGAAACTTACTTCTATTGCCGGTGCGACTCCAAAAATAAGAGAGAGTCTTAAAGATGACTTAGAATTACTTATGCCTTCTGTTCGTGCAATAGATGCGGACGAAACTAATGTTGGCGGTAGAAGCGACTGGAATCTGGCTCGTCATGGTGGAATAGGAATAACAGGACCAGAGAGGTTTTTGTAATGGCTGACGAACTTGCCCATGATACTATTACCGGTAAGACTTTGTATTCCTGCCGATGGCAACTTGGCGGCAATGTATTCCTGTCTGATGGCGCGTCCGACGAAGTTTGGGGCACAGGTGGTAGGACCGCAGCCGATTATGATGTTGCGATGTCAGAAAATGCCCCGGACGGTCATTATACAGGCGACTTCGATACCAGCAGCAATATAGCAGCCGGAGTATACAAAGCGGCTGTTTTCTTACAAGCTGGCGGTAGTCCTGCCGACTCCGATCTTGCGGTTGCTCGCGGGGAAATAAGTTGGAGTGGAAGTAGTGAAATAACTCTTGGCACTTTGTCTGGTCAAGGCAGTAGTATTCTCAATGTATACGACGAAAAGACATAGATGGCAAATATAGCGATAGTAAATTTGAATGGTGGAGTGTATACCCCGCTTATTGATGTACGTTCGGACATTGAAAAGCATAAATCGGGATGTCGAGTATTGGAAAATTTCATCCCGCGAATATATGGCGTAATTGAACGAAGGCCGGGGACACGATTTATAAAGGAAGCGAAATGAAAGTAAGAATAGGTGACAAAATGGTTGAAATGGAAAATGGTGTTATTAAGGCAACGGCAGAAGAGATAATAGGGCCTGATGGGAGGGTGGACGTTGTTGTATCGGTTCCCTGTTTACAAATAGTGGGCGAATCACAGAAAGGATAAATTATGGCTTGGCCTAAAGGACGATCTCCTATGTTGGGGAAGAAACACTCAGAGAAATCTAAAGCTAAAATGAGTGTTTCGCACATAGGGAAAATCCCTTGGAACAAGGGTTTAACTAAAGAGACTGATGAAAGAGTTGCAAAAAATGGACGTGCTACTGCTAAAGGTAAATTGGGAGTACATTGGAAAAAAGATGGCCGAAAGATTTCATATACGAAAGGTTGCAATATTCCTATTTCGCAATATAAGGAAATTCTAAAAAAAGAAAATGGGGTATGTGCCATTTGCGAAAGTAAGGAAACAAGGAAACGAAAAGGTATGATTGTACGACTATCAATTGATCATAACCATACAACCGGAGAGATACGTGGATTGTTATGCCACAATTGTAATGTGGGATTGGGACATTTTTTAGATAATGTAGAGTTCTTATTAAAAGCAATAAGGTATATTAAAGAAAGGTAAGGTGTGTAATGGCCAGCGGGATTTACAATCGTTACAAAGCAAACCTAATGAACAAAGTTGTCGATATGGAAGGGGATACTATAAATGTATCCCTTTATAATAATTCTCATAGTTTCACGGCAACGGACACGGATTATACGACTACAAATGAATTAGCGACAACGGGTGGTTATACTCAAGGTGGTATGGCGTTGGCAAGCAAGGCTGTTACGGAGGCGGCTACTACGAAATTTGACGCTGCTGACACTGCATGGACATCTGCAACTTTTACTGCGTATCATGCAGTGATATGGGATTCTACCGCAGGAAATGATCTTATTGCATCTATTGATTTCGGTGGAGCAAAAACCGTTGCAGCCGGTACGTTCACCGTACAATGGGACGCAAATGGTATAATTAGTTTAGCGTAAGGAGATAAATTATGGCTACAAGACCAACACCCGGCGCATCGGCTGGTACTTATGGTACGGAGTTAAATGCGCACCTGGCTATATCATTAGCATCAGACGGTAAGATACTGGATGGTGCTGTTTTTTCTACTTCTGCTGCGCCGACTGTGGACGCAGGGGTAGCTAATAAGAAATATGTTGACGATCAGAATGTCGATCAAGTAGGCCAGATAAAAGGCTGGGCTCTTGTAGAGGGTGATGGAACATTAACTAATTCATATAATGTTACCAGTTCAGTTAAAGACAGTCTCGGTGAATATACAGTGACTTGGGATACTAATTTTAGTGGTGGTAATTATATTGTCGTTGGGAGTACCCGGTCAACGTCATTCAGAAATCTTGTAGTACCTACCACTCTTGCTGGTTCATGCACGATTACTATAAGAACCGATGCTGACCCTGCTGTAAAAGCTGATGCGCGATTTATGATAATGGCCATAGGTGGACAATAAGAGGTGGCTGAAAATAGCAAGTAGACCGAGGCCAAAATGGCGCATATAGCCGATACTAATTTAAGGTTTTCTGGTAATAGTAATCCGCTTGCCAGTGATTATACTTGCGGTAGTGGTGCTACGCTTCTTGTTTTAGGTATAGTAACTGCCGGGCCAGATCAACGGGCAGGTGGTAAACCAACTTATAACGGCGTAGATTTAACTCAGGCTGATGAGTCAAGGCAGCATAATGTTAATCCTGAGACGAGTTGCGAATTATGGTATTTATTAGAACCTGCAACTGGTTCTGCGTTTCAGGTCAGTATTCCGAATCCTAATTCGCGGCTTTTGCATGTTCAAGCCTCAAGTTATAGTGCAGCTACAGGATTTACGAGTGATGCGGATGTGGAAGGAGGTAGTTCAGGTACATCTGCAAGTCCTTCGGTTTCTGTTACCCCAACGGTAAATGGAGCAGTTATCATAGGTGTTTTTGGTGATGGTGAGAATTTTATTCCCACAGCTCAATCCGGTGTAGAATTAAATACAACAGATGATGGGTTGTATTCCGACAGCAATCAGTATACATTGCAGGCAGTTGCAGGTGCAATAGCAACAAGTTGGACCACACAGACCTATGGGGCCGGTGTTTACGGTGGTGGTATTTATAATGGCGATGATGATTGGTGTTTGTCTGTCGCTGCGTTCAAAGAGACGAATATAGTAGTTACAGTAACGCCGACAGCGTTGGCTTTATCTTTAACTCTTATACTTCCCGCTATTGCTATTGACAATAGCATTGATGTTCTTCCATCCACATTGTCTGCTGCTTTGACATTAAACGCACCGGTTGTTTCTATAGATACGACTGTTGCGGTATCGGTATTAACTTTAGCATTGACTCTTAACGCTCCTGATATAATAGTTGATGTTACCGTTGAACCTGGTACACTTACTTTGTCGATTACTGCGCAAAATGTCTCAGTAATGATAGAGCAAGATGTGACAGTTGTTTTATCGGCACTCACCCTGACGGTAACTGTTGAACAACCTAATACACTTGCACCCTTGTCCGTAGTGAGAATGTTCTCTTTTATATTTTCGTCTACTATAGCTTATCCAATAGAGTTTGGCGAACAATATGCACGGTTTTATTTCGCTGGAGAACCGCTGTTGGATGCTGGTACTCATGTAGAAATAGCGACTGATTATCTATCCTCGGAACTATATCAAATCCAGACAAGACAAGTGGCTGATCTTATGTGGTTGGTCCATCCGTCACATGCGCAGGCTCAATTAAAGAGAACTAATCCGACGACATTCGTGGTGGAAGATATAGTCTTTAATAAAGGACCATTTCTGGAACGAAACGATATTGCTAACGACGATGATGTTACAATGGATGTGGACATAACAGGGGCAGGTGAATCGGGTACATTAACCCGCTCGTCGGGTGTATTCCAGCAAGGTCATGTTGGGGCATTATTCAAACTAACGCATCCTCGCGTTAATCGTCAGACAAACGGCAGGAAAACCGGTACACAGACAGGTATCATAGGTGAAGTTATAGAAGTATTCGGAGATTTCATTTTTTCTATCACTTCGCCAAATTGGGCAGGAACAGTGAGGTTGCAGAAGAGCACCGATGACGGGCAGACCTTTTCAAACGTTCAATCATTTACTAACGCAGGAAAACAAACGTTCGCGGCTACCGAAACTACCGCTGGTTCTCAGTATCGGATAAATGTTACAACCCATACGTCTGGAACAATAAGTGCGAGTCTTGTTGTGAATACGAGTTCCGTAAAAGGTACTGCAACGGCTGTTGGCGTAATTGGCGTACCACTTGATATAAAAGGAGATTTCAATTTTAACACGCATGGAAATTGGGACGCTACTGTAGTGTTGGAGAGAAACGAGAAAGATGCCGGGTGGGAACCGTTTAGAACGTTTACATCAGTAATAACAAATGGTGTTGGAGACAGGAATGTCCAGTTATCCCCAACGGCAGCTAATGAATCAGAGGATAATGTCCAATATCGGATAAACGTAACTGCGTATACATCAGGGACGGTTAATGCGGACCTGGAAGCGACTTCAAGTACACAATCTGGAATTGTGCGAATTGTTGGAATAGCTTCTAATGTAACTGCGGACATTACAGTTGTTTCTAAAATCAGCCAGACAACCGAAACAAAACGATGGGCAGAAGGTGCATGGTCCAGTGTGAGAGGTTTTCCTGCGGCGATAGGATTCTTTGAAGAGAGGATTATTTACGGTGGAACATCCAATAATCCTAATCGTTTATGGTTGAGTGCAAGTGGTAGATATGAGAATTTTGAGGCAGGAACAAAAGACGCAGATTCGTTCCAGTTAGATTTAGCGAGTACAAATATTGTAAAATGGATAGCTGCGCTTGAGGCGTTGATTTCCGGTCATGGCGGCGAGGAATTTCGGATCCGCGCTTCGGAGTTCGACCAGACACTGACACCTACAAATTTTAATGTCCGCCAACATACGAATCATGGTAGTCGTGCGATTCAGGCGTTAGAGGTCGGGTCTGTGTTATTGTTGGTAGATTCGGTTGGCAGGAAGATTAGAGAGTTTACATTTAGAGATAGCGAACAGAAATATGTTGCACCGGACTTGACTGCCTTGGCAGAAAATATTACTGTGTCAGGGATTGTGAATTTTGCATACCAAAAGAATCCTGACTCGATTTTGTGGTGTGTACTCAAAAATGGTAATTTAATTACATTGAGTTATGAACGTGAACAAAATGTAGTAGCATGGGCGAATCAGCCGATGGATGGATTGGTTCAATCTGTGACTGTTATTCCTGCGGCGGGAGAAGATGAAGTGTGGATTAGTATTGTCCGGGCTATTGATGGTGATAACAAAGTTTACATTGAGCAATTTCAGTCGAGGTTCCTTGATATACGAAAAGAGAATTCCTACTTTGTGGATAGCGGAATTATTTACAATAATATCTTGACCTCGGTTATAACCGGTTTGACTCATTTAGAGAACAAAACGGTTGCTATTTTGGCTGATGGCGAGGTCATAGATAGGCAAAGAGTAATTGGCGGACAGATAACTCTATCAACACCTGCCCGAAACGTCAGGGTTGGTTTGCCGTATACGTCCAGTGCTGTACCGATGAGAATGGACTTGAATTTACCTACAGGTACTACGCTTGGCAGTATCAAGAAAATATCCGAACTCGTGTTAAGTTTCCATGACACATTAAATGCGCAACATGGCACATCAGAGACTACCTTATTATCTATAGATTGGGATGATGTACGATGGAAGAATACGAGCAAAATTGAAGGGTTGTTTACAGGGAGTGTTACCGTAGGTTTCGACGGTGGTTTTGACGTAGAAGACACAATCCTTATTTCACAATCTGATCCGTTGCCCTGTACCCTGAGAGCGATTGTGCCCAGAATGGAGGTTACGGGAAGATGATGGAATTTCGTGCAGCCACGCAAGAGGATTTGGCTTATGTCCGTGAGAATCCGTTTGAGGGTGCGGTTAAAAACTATCCGTATATGGAGTGCCCTGACGACAATACTTACTGTGTGATATACGAGAGTGCTATCGTGGCCGTAGGCGGCGTACAAGTCCCGTGGGAGGGCAGGGGACAGTTCTGGTTGATATTGACTGCTGATTGTAAAAAGTTCGGCATACACGGACTCAGGGCCTTATACGCGATTAAGGAGAAGGTAGACGAGTTGGCGAGAAAGAATAAACTATGGCGGGGTGAAGCGGCCATAAGAACGGATTTTTCGAGGGCGATAGCTATGATAGAATCGCTTGGTTTTAAGCAGGAATGTCTAATGGAACAATATTGGCCGGATAAAACAGATGCGTATTTATATTCAAAGGTGTTCTGATGGGCGGTTTGTTTGAAAGTTTAAGTGGGGCAAGAGCAGCAAGAGTAGAAGGCAAATCTGCTCAGAATATAGCGACTTTTAATGCTGCCGTCTCGAAACAGCGTGCAGTAGCGGAACGCAAAAGAGCAGGCTTTGCCCAGAAAAGACAAGTTAGGCGTGGCGAACAAGTCAAGAGTACATTGGTTGCACGGTTAGCTGCTGCTGGGGGACTTGAATCACCTGTGGCTGCTGATTTAATTGCTGAACAAGCTGCCGAAGTGGAACTTGAAACTCTTCTCATAGGATTTGAAGGGGAGGTAGCAGCAAGGCAAGCCGAGTCCCAGGCGGAACTTGATATACTTCAAGGCCGATTAGCCAAACAAAGAGGTAAGGCAAGGGGGAGGGCAGCAAATGTACAATTTGGTTTGCAGTTAGCTACGTTAGGTGCTGGGTTTGGCGGAGGTTCACCCAGCGTAGGAACGCCGGGCACTGGCGGTGGATTGCCGGGACGTGGTGGCCAAAGATTTTTGACAGGATTCGCATAATGGTAGAAGCAAGATTTCCAATAACTGAAGCACGGCAAGAATTAGGTTTTACGCCAGCACCATCCGTTCGCGCAGATATAGATGTGAGGCAGGGTGATGTAGGTGGTGCGATAGGTGAAGTTGTTATCGCAGGCGCGCGTGAACTGCGGAGGGGTAGTGAGCGGCGGGCAATTATTGAGCAGAAGCGCCAAGAAATGATGGATGCTAATTTGTCTGTAAGGGCAGATAAGATGCGTCAGTTGGCCGACGAAGAACGCAAACAGTTTCAGGCAGTTAATCCACAAGAGACATGGGAAGAATTTACGCAAAAACAAACACAAGAAATATCGCAACAGGTATCTGCCTTAGACTTTTCTCCTGATGCTCTTATTGCAGAACGGTTAAAGTCGGAAACCTATAGTGCTGTTTCTACTGCCAAATCATTAACTGCTGCAACTTTGCAGCTAAGAAAAGATACTGTTGATGCGCAAACAGAAGCAGTAGTTGATGCGTTTCGTATAGGTGGAGCAAAAGAGCAACTTGAAGCCGTTACAAGATTTCGTGATAACGGTGCAAATATGGGCAAAGATAAAGTGGAAGTATTAAGTGATATTAAAGCTGCGCGAGAAGTCGGAAAGAAATTAAGGGAAGAGGATGCAATAAATGCCGTACATGCAGCCCTTGAGATTGCTGGTACAACTGGTAATTTTGAAGCCGCCAAAACATTAGCAACGAGTCCTTCGATATCAGAAGCAAAACAAACTACGCTAAGAAATACGATAGGTGTAACTGAAAGAGCAATAGAAGCGCAAGCAAAGGACGCACAAGAACAAACTATCAATCAGGCAACGAGTGATGCTATAAGGGAGTTTTATGCTGGCACATTGACTGTACCTGAATTAAATAAAAGACATGAAGCAGGTGTAATTAAAGATAGTGAATTTAAGTCTATGATGGGAACATTACAGCAAACTACTCCTGCTGACTCTGACGCATTTGCGGCTGGTGATATTAGACGAGGTATGGGAGATTTTGAAGTCGGTGCGATAACACGAGCGGAACTCGATAAAGTTGTTTTAGATAATTATGCCAAACTGGATGGCCCTGACAGGTCGAAAGTTGTTTCAGATATAGAGGACGTGGCTACAAAGGTTATTGGTACTGCCCGGACTAATGCTTACGATGAAGGTCGTGGCTTGATGAGTGTTCAATTTATTGGTATTAAGTCAGTTGAGGACTTGGCGTCTATCTTTGCGGCGGCGGGTTTGTCTGATGAAGAGAAAAAGAGGATAAACAGGAGGTGGCAGGCGGAAGTTGCAAATAGAGATTTATATGAGCGAGCTATTGACGACAGGTTTAGGGAAATGCGCAAGGATGGCGTTACGGATACCCAAAAATTCCAAGCGGAATCGTTAAGAGTGTTGAGGCAATATGAAAGAAGAAAACGTTTGGAACTTGAACAATTAGAGACCGAAATACGAGAAGAGCGACAAGCAATTATAAGCACTGCCTCTATTGTGAATAAGCCAGTAGGTGAGATGACTACTACCGAGAAACAGGCAGAACTTCAAAGAATCAGAGAACTTAAACGTCTTGCGCAATAATGGCAAAAACCTTAGAACAAATGACAGCGGAAGAATTATCGGCAAGAGAGGCTGAATTAACAGAATCTCTTGGTACAGCGGTCTTGCCTTCTGCCCCCGCTGGATTAACTATAAGAGAACAGGAAATAATCGAGAGTTTAGAGTCTCAAGGGATAGAGGTTCCCAGAGATGTTCCTGCTCCTATTATCGAAGAGACGCCGTTTACTGTTGCGCAACGGACTGAAGAAGTAATTAAGTTTATGGAGTTCCCGGAGTTTGCTACAGCCGACCCATCTGATATTGATTTTAACTTTCTCAGATTGCAAGAAGATTTAATGGCACGCTTTGGTACAGCGAAGCCGATAGGGTTTGTTGAGACATTACGAAATTCAAGAGTACAGGAGAAATTGCCTTTTGTTGGTTCTTTGTATAAATTCGATAGACTTGCTAATGTGTTTGAGGCTGCTCACAATCTCACTTTAGGTCCGGAAGAAACTGTGCGGGATGTGATGACTTCGGAAATGCAATTTCTTCCTTCAACAAAAATGATACCAAGAGTAAAAGCCGGAGATAGAAGGGTACACGACATAAAAATTATTGAAGACTGGTTAATCGAACTTGACGAAAAACAGTCGAGGGGTATTTCTATTGGTGGCAGAATTGCTGAAGGAATAACCGAACTTCCCGCCTTTATGGTAGAGTTCCTTTTGACTGGCCCAATATTCAAGACGGGAAGTACTGCTGCTAAAGTTGCTGCAACAAGGATTCTTGGGCGATTTGCTGAGAAGGGTGTTAGTAAATTAGCAATCAGGGTAGCCGCTGCTGGTTTTGGTAGTGTTTTAAGGACGGCAGTTAATGTTCCTCGTATCATTGCGGGCGCAGCAGAGAATATGACTGAAGGTATAATAGTTACTGATGACGGTGCTGTTGCTTTTGCCGACGTTGACGTAAATCCGTTCAAGGCATTAGCCCGAAGTTTTGCTGATTTGTATATTGAGAACCTTACAGAAGTTTCCGGTCCAGCACTTAGACAGGGCGTGGCTGCAACACTTACGGGTGTGGGTAAAAAGTTTCCTGTTATTCCTAAATTTACACAGGCATTATCTGAGAAGTGGATTTCTAAAGGACTGTCTAAAGGTGTAACTCGTACTGCGGCTGATTTTGTAAGAGTAACTGCAACCAAAGTCGGTTATGATGGTATTCTTGAAGAAATGGGTGAAGAGCAATTAGGTCGGATATTGAGAGCGGCAACTGGTCTTGAAGATTTTGATACGATTCTTCCTTCAATGGAAGACTTGTTGGTGGAAGCGGGGATATTTGCTGTACCGGGTGGTGTTTCATTGGCAGCTAATAAGATATTACGTACAGATAGGCCATCTCGCCCGATAGAGCGCGATGGTGTTAAAGCACTAGCAGATTTGAGTGGTGTATCAGAAGAAGAGTTCCAACGATTCATGGCAGAACCGTTTGTGCCCACAGAAGCCAAGCGAGAGGCAGTGAGCAGCGAAAGAATAGATGAGATTGCAGAAAGCATAGGCGGTATTTCACATATCCAGAGATTTTTGCCAAACGTGATTCGCATTTACGCCAAACAGGGGACAGAAAAAGGGAGACTTGCTTTAGAACAGGCGATTGAAGAGGTATCAGAATCGACAGCGACGCGGGATGACATAGGACGAGTATTCAAGGCACCTGATAGTCCGCAAGCAGAACAATTCTTCGCTGACGTTGATGCGGAAATACAAAAACAATTAGCCCAACCCCCTACAGAAGCGAAGCCAGAAATAGAAAAGACAATAGTTGACAATACCGTTAAAACCAAAACAGATGGTATTGTAGCAAACACCAAAGAAGCTGCTGTAGAGACAATGGGTACAATAGATGCTATACGACGAACTGTTGCAAGGGCCGAAGATGCAGTAGGGCATTGGGGTACGGCAGGCAAAAAGGTCCAGCGTGATTTAAGAGAAATCTCTGCTCGTACAGCGAAGAATGTGGGAACAACTTCTCAGAATATAAGGCCATTACTCAAAGGTTTGTCTGCTGCTGAGAAAATTGTTGTAGCTCAGATAGTAGATGGCAAGATAGCGGAAACAGGTCTTCTTATTCAGACCCAACCCCGCAGGTTAGTTGAACGTGCCCGGTTACTAAAAGAACAACTCGATATAATGCAGAGAGAAGCTATTCGTGTAGGATTGCGTAAGGGTGGATTGACAGGTCGGGCATTTCCGCAAGTAGCGAATAAATTAGGCAAAGAGTTTTTAGAAGAAGCAGAAGTAAAAGGTGGACAATCTCATCGTGTCTTTGCATGGGCGCAAATCCAAGTCAATGAAGGTAGGTTCAAGTCCGTAGATGCTGCTATAGCTGCATTACAGAATTACCGTAAACAAAGACTTAGAGGCACTGAAGGATATTTTGAAGGTGCCAGACTTATTGAATTAGATTTCGAGATGCGGGAATGGAATCCAGACAAGATTTTGCCAAGTATTATCGAAGGAGGTTGGGAAAACATCGAAGCTGCTCGTCAATGGGGAGTAACACAAGACGGCAATTTTAAGGATATCCGGACATCCATAGAGCGAATCAGAGGCGAAGTAGGTGTTGACCAAGCTAACTTATTAGAAGATTATATCAAGGCCCAATACGGGCAGTCGAGAGCATCTGTGGCTGCAAAGAAGTGGAATCAAAGAGCAAGGTCTGTGCAATTCATTGGTAAATTGGCGTTTTCTCCTTTAACTATCACAAGGAATATGCTTGATAGATACGCCAAAGGTATGACACATGGCACAATAGGGACTAATATTAGGGCGACAATACAGTTCCCACCATTCCTTAACAAATGGATGAAAACATCTCAGCGGATTCAAGATGAGATGATACGGCAAGGTGCTGTTTTAGGTCATGGTCATTTATCCGAAGGGTTTGCTTCCGGTGGACGCATACAACAATTCTTAGGCCAACCATTTGCCTTGAGCGAACGGGGCAATCAGACATATATTGCTATTGTGAAGAAAATGCAACTTGAGGCAGATGTTAAACGCCTCAATGAAATGGGTGGCAAAGATGGTACGGTCGGCAAAATGTACGACCGTATGCTCGCTATCGTCGGTAAGTCCCAATTACAAACAAGAAAGCGAGTTTTAACGGATTTAACCAACGAACAATTAGCCGACGCTCTTTCGCAAGAATCTATCAGCGACGATGTAATGGCTGAGGTTCTTCATAGAACAGTAACCGATTCAGCTTTTCCTTTAACACTTGCAAGCAAGAGAATGTGGTGGGGGAATCGTCCGTTTTTGCAAACTGCTACACAATTCAAAGTATGGTCTGCCGACCAGATGAGGTTTATTTACAAAGATGTTATAAAATATACTGCCGCCACTGGCGACCCTTCGCGGCTATTCAGATTTATCTTGGCTACATGGTTCGCTGGTGAGCTATATAATATTGCCAGAGATTTTCTGATAGACAAGGACGAGTCTCTTCTTTCGACAGTAACCGATGAGGATGGCAGGAACGCTAAAGATATATCGAAATCTATTGGCAACGCTTTAGTAGATGGTGGTATAGTTGGGATGTTGGCCGATCTTACCTATGGGTTAAGCGATTGGGCCTTTGGGCCTACAGTTGGTTCTATCGAAAGTATTGCCGCAAGAGGTTTTGCTGCGGCGGTAGACCCGGCGACTACTATTGATGGCTTGAAAATGTTCTTGCTGGATGATGTACCAGCACTGAAACAAGCCAAAGGTGTACTGGACAGAATAGATAGAACGTTCTTTGACAAAAACAATCTCACAGGTAATTATGCCAAATGGCGGCGGCGTTCTTTTGATTTCCGTAAAAAGAAAGGCGACCTTACAGAGCTTGAGAGAATAGTTGGCCGTATAGTATTTAGTAGAACTAAACGATTACCCGGCCCGCGCACATTGAGTTTGGAAATGATAGCAAGACAAGTCCTTGTGGGTGATATTGATGACGCCGCCGACCATATTGTCGGCATTGTCAAAGATACCAAACCGGAGAAACTAAAAGATTTACGGGCAGCGTTCTTGCAATCAGCGAAGAACAATTCACCGTTAGGGAACATGGCAAAGGAAGATGTGCCAGAATTTTTGGCCCAATTCTCTGCTGAAGGGCAAGCAGAGATTAAATCTTTACAGACACAGTGGGAGAAGAACTATGATAAAGCAGTCAAAAGAGCTATTGAGCTTCTTGACGAAAGCGGCTTTCTTGAAGAATTGCAAAAGGATTTATAAATGCAATTAGAACCTATCCCAAACCACGAAACCCTCCCTGACATGCCATCGGCCACTAATACCGGCCATGATGGGCGATACCTATCGCTGGATGGGACTACCGGTCCCATGACCGGCGATTTGGACATGGGGGATTTTGATTTAAGAAATGTTACAGAGATTGTTTTAGTCAGTTCTGGTGCGGGTCTCTTGTCTTCCGGCGACCTTACCCTGACATTCAATGAGATAAGTGCTTTTTTTGAATTTACTGGCGGCCCCGTTCTGATTGATGATGTTCTAACTGTAGACCTTCGTATTACTGCAAAGAACGATCTTCTTATTGATAAAACCGGCGCTGATACCGCCACCCTCACTATGGATGGGACGGCAAACAGCCCTGGTACACTTACATATAATAGCAATCTTGGCATTTTTGCTTTCGATAAACCTTTTAGTGAACTTGATATAGATAATCCATCCGGCGCTGTTGCTACTATTACTATGGACGGAACATCGGCCAGTCCCGGCACACTGACTTATGGTAGCGATGTCAACATTTTCACTTTTAGTGAGGAACTAATTGTTGCCAGCACAAATTTCAGAGTTGGTACTGCTTCTGCCAGTGCAGTAGCGATAGAGTTTACAACAACCGGCGATGACGGCATCCTCACCTACACCGCCGCCACTGACATACTAAGTTTCAACAAATCTCTAACCGTAGACACTGACACACTGGTAGTGGATGCTGTTAATAATCGGGTTGGGGTTGGGACGGCTTCTCCAAACGCTCCATTAGAAGTTAAAGGTCCTTTGCCGGGAAGTGTCGGCGGTTTTCAAAGTGGTCATTTTCACGTAACTGGTGATGGGACCGCTGAATTTTCTAATTCAGTTATTACG
>SDBV01002946.1_pt1 | contig 25388 bp, 19 predicted proteins | sample 2277081 | NCBI WGS metagenome assembly SDBV01 (sample SAMN10402039, study PRJNA504765) | marine sediment metagenome | isolation source: marine sediment core GS10_PC15, 223 cmbsf | place: Arctic Ocean: Southern Knipovich Ridge | collected 2010 | reverse complement strand
TTAACATATGCAGGAACATATTCAGTTTCAGAAAGAGTTCTTAAGTAAAAATGTATTAATCCATTTAAAGCCATGCTGATGACAATGGAGTCTTTTACATCGGATTCACCTTCAGCTTTCAATTCCTTGAGGACCATTTGTAGATCTTTAAATATTTGCTCCCCAATTTGACCTCCTTTATCAAGATTACGTTGAGTGATGACTGTTTGAAATGTTTTTTTCGAAATATATTTAGTTTTCAGTGCAACTTGCATCAATTTAGCTTCTAAATCTTTCGATTTTTCCAAGCCTAATACATCTATGATTGCCGCGTTAATTTCATGTTTATAGGCTGACAAAATAACCGGAGCTGGAAAAGTATGAGCTTGATCCCATTTCAGATAATGTTCTCCTCTTGTGAGTCCACGAATTTCTTTGTGGAGAGTAAAACTATGTTTTCTCATCATCTTGGATCTTTCTTCAACATTCGTGTGTTTTTTAATCGGTGATTTCCCTGTATATTTCCTGTATCTTTTTGTTGTGCCGGGAGGAAGCATTTCATTATGTGAGATATTATCAGTTATGATATTGACTCCGATTTTAAATAAGTCATCTCCAAGTTTTCTTTCTTCATCTCTATCATTCAGTTTATCCCTTAGTGTCATCAAAGAATTCGTGAAATCGGCATAGATCATCGGCAATTTTAGAAAACGTTGATAGATGTGTTGCTTTGTTTCTTGAACAAACCAATGGGCAAATGGTTTACTTTCGGTATCTCCCCTTTGAAATGATTCTATTGATAGTTCAGGTAGGGTTTTTGTTATTTCGAGTAAACATTTTTTTCTGTTGTCTTGGATTAGCGGGGTAATCATATCATTAATAGTATCACTAATATTGTGTCTAAATTTTTTAGCCTGTTCTTTTTCGGAAGTTGTGGCATAACCTGTTTTTTCAATAAGATAGAGATGGAAAGCAATTTTCTCATCCTTTGCTATGGAAATTCTTTCAAATAGAAGATCCATTATGGTTTCTTTATGTTCGTTTAATCTCTTTAGAGAACGGGCAACTTTAGACTTATATTCCAACTTATTTTTTTTATGATCAGTTTCGATCTCTTCACTAAACTGAGATAATATGAGTTTTTCAATCTTCTCCATAATCAATTCTTCAGCTGTTTTTTCAATCCCAGATTTTGCGCTATCGATTGTATCCAATATCTTTTGGTTTGCAATTTCTTGCTTTCTTAAATTATGAAAATCTCCTTCTGCTTTTATTAATTTTTCAATATTATCATTTAACGTTTCATATTCTTCGTCTATTTTATAATTTTCCTCAAGCTCTTTTATTTTTTCATTAAATCGAGATTCTATTTCATCTTCATTTGGTTTTCTTTTATATTCTTTTAACTCTAACTGTTTTAATTTATTTCTTAACTTTCTTATTTCAGATCCCAATTTGTCTTTATCTTTTTGAATTGTTTTTTTCTGGTTCAAGATTTCTTTTCTTTTTTCTCTATTTTCCAATAATTCTTTATGATCCTCTCTACCTCTTTCGTATTTTTCTTTTAACCCATTACTTACTTCATTCATCTCTCCTTGGTAGTTTTCCCATTGAGCTTTCTCTTCTTTATTTATATCAAATTCCTGTTTCATTTTGATTGCATCTTCATTATCTTCTATACTTTCAATTACTTTGTTTGAAATAAGTGAAAGGGATTTTTTTAGATCTTCAAGGTTATTGCAATCTTCTTTATAATATTTTAATAAGCCGACAAAATCGTCTATTTTATTTTTTGAATTTGACTTTTTCAGATCTGATAGAATTTCATTTACATGTTCTGAATCTTCAAAGTTTTCTGACAATATCTTTTTGAATTCTTTTTCGCTTTCATCAAAAATTTGTTCTCTGATTTTCTTTGAACTGGTGTTTAATTTTCCTTCTTTTCTATTACATGCTTTCAATTTCCTGGAGCATATGCTGAGGCTTAGTTCTATCTTTCTTGGTAGGATGTAATCTGAATACAAATTATCAATACCAATCAAAAAGCTGTTTATTTTTTCAGGAGTTAGTATTTCTTGGAAATTTTCTAAAAAATATTTACAGAATTCCTCGTATTCGCTTTCTTTATCTGTTTCCATAAATTTCTTTAAGTCATCAGGAGTTCCTATTTCATTGATTGTAAATTTTTGTTTAGAAAAGCTTTCTTTGATTTTTACGAATAACTCTGGGCGAATATCAACAGGGTATTTTTTTTCTACTTGTGAATTAACAATATCACTAAGGCTATTTTGAAATTGTTCATATACAGCGGTTCTCAATTCTTCTCTAATTTCGGATTTAACTTGATTATACTCACTTATCAGACTTTCGTCTTTAAAACCCATTTCCTCAGCTGGTATATCATATGAAATTCCGAATTGCCATAATTCTTCAGGGCTCATGGGTTCTAATTTTTCTAACAATTTGCTTTTGATCTCTTTATACTTATCAAAATTATTAAGCAGATTTTTTACATTTTTGAAATATTTATCTTTACCCTTATAATTTTTTATCTTTCCGATCAAATCATCATGATCGATTCCTATTTTTTTTATTTCAGATTTTAGAGATAATAAATCTTTATCTTTTCCTTTGTAATTTTGTATTTTCTTTAAAAGATTCTCATACAAAACTTGGTAGAGATTTGATTTAATCCATTTTTTAAACCGGAGACTTGGTTCATCACTGAGTAGTTGTTTAAAGCTCTCTTTATCGATGTCTTTTTCCCGTGCATAAATCTCGAATAATTGCTCCATACTTGTCGAGTAGTCATATTCGGATAATGCCAAATCACTAAGGAAAGTATTCAAAGCATTTCCCAATTCATCGGCAAGGCCCTCCTTCTCGACTTTTACAAATACTGCTCCTGTCTCGATTCTACTCTTGATTTTTTCGCTTTCCTCTTCCGTTATAGGTTGAACATCAAGCACGGTTTCCAACTCTTCTTCTTCCTGAAGTGCAAAGGGTTTTCCTTTCCCAGCTGTTTTTCGCTTTTTAGATAAGAAGTTTTCTTGACTTACCTCAGTTTTTCGTTTAGGGGTCTCAGGGAGACTTTTCTTTAATTTTTTGTGGGGGGGTGATAATTTCTCTGCTTCTTGTCTCGGAGAGCCAGTTTCGCCAGCTTCATAGACCGTTTCTTCACTAGAACTAGTTGTATCGAGTAAATCTTCTCTGACTTCATCTATTATTGATAGAGCATTTCTAACAAGAATTTCACCTTCCTCTGGCAATAACAGATTTTCTACACGTTCAACTAAATCAAGTACTTGATGATTCAAATCAGGATTATATTTAACATTTAAACTATGTAATTCATCGCTGATGTCGATAATGTTTCCGGCTAATTGATAAATTTTATGCTGTAATTCCCCAGTTTCATAAGATGGACCTTCAGATGGACCTTCATCAGGAAATAGTTCATTTAGACGACTCTGTAGCCGCTCGACGACATTAAATGGTAATGAATCACTTTTTTCCATGATTTTTACCTAAATTTAATTAACAATTTTTAATTAGTATTATATTTAGTATTATAACATAAAATTTGTTTTAATTAACTTTACTAACATTTTTTGGTTTATTTAAGGAATTTATAGAAAAACTTAACAATTTTATGTAAAAATTATAATTAAAGGCTTGAAATTTGTGAAAATGATTAAATCTCAGTTTTTTTTAGAAAATGCATTAAAAATATTGGTTTACTTCTTGATTTAATGCAATTATTCTATTTTCGTAAATTTCTTAATATGATAGACTTGTAGCTAGTTGTTATTTTTTAGGAGCTCATGTGATTACTTCATCTACCTATTATTCAAGGGGTCATTTCCCTGGGGAAATACAAAAATGTCAAGAATACTTCTTACCTGCATGTGTCTTAGCTTTGGTTCAAACAAAAGATAGCCAGGAACGATGGGAAAAAGCTTCAACGTGTTGGCAATGGGTGATTGATGATAACTTGAAGAATCTTGAAGATCAGGTCGTAAAAATCACTTTTTTTGCGTTACCCTGTTTTACGGTGGGTGATAATCATGAGCTGAAAGCCATAGAGCCTGAATCAGAAGATTCTTTACCGGAAAGGCTATTTGAAATTACCCCATTTACTGAGATTCCTCAGACTAGAAGAGCGATAATGAATTACTTTCTTGATGCTCTAAATCCGGAACTTGTGATTTCCAAAAAATACTCTTCTTATGTCATGAAAGCACAGGGAAAGATCATGAGTTTATCTAGTGTACAAAAAATTGTATTTTCGGATGATTATCGTATTGACTTGCCCGTTTGGATGTTGTGTCATGAGAAGCTTAGAGAAATAAGCTTTGCGTCGGTTTCTGAATCGACAACTTCGGCATTAGATAAAGCCGTTTCAGGCATGACCGAATTGGACTTGGATTCAGAGGAATGTTTTACAAATGAAACATTTCGAAATTTGATTACTGAGTCACATGCAAGCGGATTACCTTACTTTCTGATAGTCGCAAAAGATAAGGATGGTGATGTTAAGCCTTATGATGCCTATTCATTGCTGAGATCTTATGTTGAGTTTGAGCGCAAAATATCTCCATATACCCGAAGCAAAATTGTTGAGATGAACTTTATTGAAATTGAGCCAACTTATAATATTAGTGCTGAAAGGATCAAGTTGAGTGAAAAGAGTGAGGTTAACAAATATTGTCGTTTAGGTTTAGCTTCTAGCCTTAAAATTTCAGATGATGAGATCTCTAGTCGGCATCGATTTGATTTGGCATTTTGTTTTCTAGAAGGCATTTGCGGTTTTCCAATGGATAAATCAAGGGCGGTCTTTTGGTTTAAAAAAGCTGTTGAATTGAATCATGCTGATGCCTGTCGATTTCTAATCGATTTTTATAGATCAGGTGAGACTGATTATGTGGATGAAGAACAGGCTATTTATTACCAGAATAAGTACCGCTTTCTGAATTCTGAATTATGAGGAATGTCCACGATAAAACCTCGCGAAAAACCTCTTTTTTGGTTCTCGGTCAAAATGGCGATAAATTAAGAGTTTTGCCCCATCCTCAATAAAGATCCAAACAATACAGTACATCCAAACATACACGATCCAGATCCATGGAATGGCTGTCACGAAAATTCCTAGACCCGCTATCAATGCTGCTAGACATTGTGTGGTCAAAATGGCACCCAGCAAAATGGGAGCAGGGAATGGTCTCATAAAGAAGGCTTTTTTACTCCGCGTGACAAATAGGGTCAAGTGTCCCGCGACAACAAGCTTTAAGAAGATGAGTGTCTGAAGTTGCTCCTGTGCAATTCCAACAAATGACTTAGCAAAAACAAATAAAAAAAACGTTTCGAAGACTCCAATAATTCCCAGTATTGTTGCGATGGTGAGCACTTTTCCCATTTTCCACCGCACTGGTTTGGGATCCAAGTAGGTGTTATCGTACGCAATGGTCATGATCGGGAGATCATTCATGAGCGCTAATAAGATGATCATCACTGCAGTAATGGGATAGATGTTGTAGGCAAGCATTGTTAAAACTATGAAGAACATAATCCGAATGGTTTCGACGATGCGATAAATCGCATAACTATTCATCCGTTCGAAAATGCGACGTGCCTCTTCAATAGCGTGGATGATGACAGAGAGACCTGGAAGCGTCAATACCAGGGATGCTGCTGCCTGTGCGGCTTCCGTGGCTCCACTAACCGCAATGCCCACATTGGCCTGTTTGAGAGCAGGGGAGTCGTTGACACCATCTCCCGTCATCCCTACGATGTGGTCTTTTTTCTGGAGAGCTTGAACGATGCCAAACTTATGTTCCGGGAAGACTTCCGCAAATCCATTTGCTGCCTCTATTTTCTCAGCTGCATCCGCTGTCATCTCTCCCTTTTCACCAATGAGATCGCTGGCAGGGTAGATATCTTGCCCCAGATGAAGTTGCCCCGCAATCTCCTTGGCGATGGCGATGTTATCTCCGGTCACCATCTTCACTCCAATGCCATGTTTACCTGCCTCTTTGACAGTTTCAACGGAATCGACGCGGAGAGGATCAGCCATGGGCAACAGTCCTAAAAATTCCCAGTTCTTTCCATCTTCAGATCTGGCGACTCCCAGAGTTCGATACCCTTTGGAAGCGAAATCTTGGACAGAGCCTTGGACTTTGTCAGCGAGCTCCTTATTGGGATTGCAAAGTTTGAGGATCACTTGGGGAGCTCCCTTTGTGACCCTAAAAGTGGACTTTTGAGATTTAATAGTCGCTTCAGTTCGCTTACTGACAGGATCAAAGGGGACAAATTTGGTTTGTTCGTACGCATTCATCACTTGCTTGTCATCCAACCCATGGATCACTGCGAGGTCGATGGGGTCTTGATTTTCTTCTTTTGAGGCCAGAGCTGCCGTTAGAATCAGCTCTTGTGTGTCGACATTTGCAATCGGGACGGGGGTTTGGAGAACAAGCTTGTTTTGCGTGAGCGTTCCCGTTTTATCGGAACATAAAATATCCATTCCCGCCATTTCTTCGATAGAATCCAGACGTGTCACAATCGCTTTTTTCTTAGAAAGCAAAAGAGCTCCTGCCGCCATGGTGACCGAAAGGACCGCGGGTAGTGCCACGGGAATTGATGCCACCGCTAAGATTAACGCAAACTGGATCAAAGATAAGAAACTATCTCCACGTTCCAGCTGGACAATGATCAGAATTGTAATCAGAGCCAGGCTGATATAGATCAAGAAATCTCCAATTTGAATGACCGCTTTTTGAAAATGGGACACAGACTTCGCACTCATCACCAGTTCAGTAGTTTTTCCAAAAAATGTGTTGGCTCCTGTTTCTGTCACCACGCCAATCATTTCCCCTTGTTTGGCCACAGAGCCCGAATAAGCGCTATCTCCGATTTTTTTGGTGACAGGAAGCGATTCACCCGTCATGGCCGATTGGTCGATGGACAAATACTCTCCATCAATCAAGGTCACGTCGGCAGGGATGATATCTCCTAATCGAATCCGAATCACATCACCGGGTACTAACTCCGAGGCATCTACCACTTTCCATGCGCCATCCCGAAGGACACGGCTTTTGCTCGCCAATTTTTTCTTGAGAGCCTCAACGGCGTTCCCCGCCTGGAATTCTTGCCAAAAGCCGACGACGGAGTTGAAGAGAAGTAGCGTCATGATGATCGCAAAATCGACCCAGTCTCCAGAGATAACCGACAGAACAGCGGCTATCTCAATCATCCACGGAATGGGCCCCCAGAAATAGGTCAAAAATTTCAGAATGGGGTTGGCTTTCTTTTCCACCAGGGCATTTGGACCGTATTGTTCGAGCCGTTTTTTGGTTTCAGCGGAGGATAAGCCTCCAGCTCCTGATTTTAATTTGTCAAAAAGGCCTGGGATATCATCCGTATGTCCTTTAGCCTGAGCTTCAACCGTCTGGGTCATGCGATAACCTCATGTTAATGAATAATTCACTCATAACAAATATGGGGGATAAATGACCAACTGTTACATTTTTAACTTCTTAACCAATTGAATCACAGTTCTGGAGATATCTTTAGGAGAGCTGCGTTTGTTTGTGAGGATATTTTTTTGAGAGATTGTCAGCGGGAGCTTTTTGAAGAACTTTTCATCATGGGGAGTGGTTTCTCCTCTAGGTATAGGAATAATTGAGGCGCCTCGTTCAAAGGCTTTGTTTGCCACTTCGGTTGTTTCATCGTCGTATCCCATTTTGATATAGATGTTGGCAACTTTCAGGAGTGTTTCTTGGCAATCTTCGAGAGATTCACCTACGATCATAGAATCACCCCACCAATCAAAGCGCTTTTTGACGCGGTTCACTTTATCACAAATGAGGAGAAAGTTAAGTTCTCGGTTGATTTGTTTTGCTCCAAAGCTTTGAGAAATGACACGCCCTGAGCAGGACCAGGGTCTTGAAATGAACATCACCCTTTCTTTAGTCAGTCGTTTTCCTAATGCGAGACAAATGTCTTGCATCTCTGATGAAAAATATTCAGGATTGTTGGGACCGATGAAACCGACATTGACATAGCGGTGGGAGTAGGGGAGAGTTCTGCGTGTGGCGTCGATTTTTTTGATTACGTCATCTGCTGTAAAAAATTGTTCTCTGAATGATAGCATGATCCCCTCACTTTTGATCGCGAGTATATAGATTTTTTTAATTAAGGCAATTTTGGAGTGTGCAGGCAAGCTCATGCAATTCTACGTATCTTTTTAATTGACAGATACTCATTTAGGCCCCAGTCGGGGCCCTCAGTGGTTAGCCCCGCGTGTAGGCGACGAGCTTTGCGAGGCGCCGGAACGTGGGGTGCTGGAATACAAATAAACATTCCGCCCCGGCAGGGGCGGCAGGAACGTCTCGCAATCTCCTGTCGCCCCTGCCGGGGCTTTATATTTTATTTAACATTGTACCCCACGTTCCGGCGCCTCGCAGGGCTCGTCGCCTACAGGCGGGGCTAACCACTGAAGGCCCCGACTGGGGCCTGAATTCGATTCACATTATCTCAAGAAAAAGATGTGTAGAATTGTAAGGGCAAGCCTGCGCACTCCAAGAACTGGTGAAATTATTAACAGAGTCGGAAGGATCTATTAAATCCCCAAAATGCAGCGCAAGGACATAAGCAAGGGATACACGTTGATAAACCACAAAAAGTCAGGAAAGAAGCACATCCACTAGATTTATAGACTTTTTCACCACAACAATAGACATCGAATTCGTCTTGATCATCTTCACTTGAACTGGTAACAGTCAAATCAACTGCAACAATGCCACAGCAACTACAATCTCGATCATCATCGACTGGTAAAACTCGATCTATGACAAAATCTTTCGTTTTAGAGGCGATTTCAAGTTTTGTGATATGTTTCGCTTCTGTTGCTTCTGTTGTTGGGATGTTAACTGCCTCAAGGTCAATTTTACTTGTCATCATAATCCTCCATTTTCAGTTTCAAGAAAGTTCATCTTACACAAACCATAATATTTGCAGAATACGAAAATTTCCTTTATTCTAATCACTCAAGAAACAAGGATTTTTATGTTAGATAATTTTATCAGTTGGCAAGAACTTATCGGGTATCTGGCCCCTGTGTTCGTTGTGCTTTCAATGATGCAGTCCAATGTGAAAAAAATTCGGTGGCTGATGATCGGAGGATGTCTTACCTTCGTGATCTACGGGACTCTTGTCCAGGCTTGGCCTGTTGTCGTGGCTAATGCTCTCATCGGCATTGTCACCGCCTACTATCTGTTTATATCAAGAGACGTGAAGCGAGAATTCTCGCTCCTCAACGCGAAACAAACTTTTCCCGATCTGATTTACCGTTTTACCGAAACCCACAATCAAGATTTGACGCGAAGATTTCCTAATATTCAAGAGTCACTCCAGTTTGAGCGCACTACGGTTCTCTTTTTTATGCATGAGCTGGAGCCAGTGGGGATGTTTTCCTATCGAAAAATTGAACAGGGAGTGGTTGAAATCCTTGTAGACTATGTGATTCCGGAATATCGCGATGACAGGACGGACAAATACCTCTATTGTTCCAATGAAGGTCATCTGATTAAAGAGGGATTTCAAAAAGTGATCATGCATACCGAGATTTCTTCTGTAAAAGAGGAAATGAGGACATTTGGATTTGAAGAACAGGAACCAGGCATTTTAATTAAAGTTATTTCATGAATTTAGAAGAACAACTCAAGAAACATTTCGGATATAACGAATTTCGAGCTCATCAGAAAGATATTATTTCACAGCTCCTCGAGGGAAAGGATGTTTTGGCCATATTGCCCACTGGAGCCGGAAAGTCTCTATGCTATCAGCTGCCGGCAATGATCATAGAGGGCACCGCCGTGGTGGTTTCTCCGCTGATCTCACTCATGCAAGATCAAGTGGTGAGTCTTAATAAAAATGGGATTGAAGCAGGTTTTATTAACAGTAGCCTGTCTCCTCAGGGCATGCATCAAATTCTCAGTCACCTCAACACCTACCGCATCATTTTTGTCGCTCCAGAAAGGTTGGCTGATGAAAGTTTTCTTGAAAGACTCAAGTCAACAAAAATTTCATTTTTCGCCATTGATGAAGCTCATTGTATTTCACAGTGGGGCCATTCCTTTAGACCTGAATACCGAAAACTATCATTACTCAAAGAACGGTTTCCTAAGAACCCCGTCATCGCCCTCACTGCGACTGCGACATTGCAAGTGCAAGGGGATATTTTAAAGCAGCTGACCATTCCTGATGCTTGGGTATTAAAAGGGAGTTTTGACCGTCCGAACCTCACAATTCGTATGACTACGAAAACCAACTCCGAAAGGCAAATTTTAGACTTTCTTGAGAAACATCCGAATGAATCGGGGATTATCTATGCTGGGACGCGAAAGGGAGTCGATGAAACTTTCTTATCATTGCAATCACGTGGTTATCAGGTGGGTCGGTATCATGCCGGAATGAGTGACAATGATCGTTCCACGTTCCAACAGAATTTTGTTCATGATAAGCTTCAGCTGATGGTGGCGACGGTTGCCTTTGGGATGGGAATTCACAAGCCGGACATTCGCTTTATCATTCACTTGGACATGCCGAAGTCCATCGAACAATATTATCAAGAAATTGGACGTGCTGGAAGAGATGGTCTCCCCAGTGAATGTCTTTTGCTCCATTCCGGCAAGGATATCATTCTGAACAAGTTTTTTGCCGATAAGATTGAAGATGAATTTGAACGGAAGATGGCTCACAAGCGCGTGCAACTGATTTATAATCTTTGCACATCGTATACTTGCCGGAGAAGAGGACTCCTTGGATACTTCGGAGAAATCTACAACAAGTCTTCTTGTGACTCATGCGACAACTGTTTGAATGACGGAGAAAAAATTGACGGAACAGAAATCACACAAAAAATTCTGTCATGCGTCTATCGGCTCCAGCAGCGATTTGGCATCAAGCACGTTGTGGATGTCCTGCGTGGTACTAACAACGCCAATGTTCTCAAAAGACAGCATGACAAGCTATCGACTTACGGGATTCTTTCACAAAACACAGAAAGAGAAGTCCGCAGTTACATTGATCAGTTGTTGTCGATGGGTTATTTAGAACGGAGTGAAGGGGATTATCCCATTCTCAAATGGACCGAAAAATCTCAACAAGCCATCAGCGGAAACGAGACCATTCAGTTCCGTAAAGGACATGAAAAAGTTTCGTATCAACAACGACGATTCCGTCAGCCAGAAAGTTTATTTGAAAAACTTCGTTTGCTTAGGTTAGAAATTGCCCGGGAAGAAAACGTCCCTCCTTATGCCATCTTTAGCGATCGGACGTTGTTAGAGCTTGCCGAACAAGAGCCGATTCACGATGAAGATTTTATGTTGATCAATGGTGTGGGACCAGTTAAGTTGGATAAGTATGGAGAGCGGTTTCTTGATTTAATCATTAATAACACCCCAAAACCGAAAGTCAAAACACATCATATTACAAAAAAAATGATTCAAGAGGGGTTGGCGATTGATGAGATAGCGAAACGGCGTCAAATGACTCCAGGGACCATTATCAACCACTTTTTGATTCTTGCGACGGAAGGGTTTTCGTTGAATATTGATCGCTATGTGGAAAAAGACAAGCAAGAGCTAATTGTCAAAGCTTTGAAGAAGGTGGGATCTGAAAAATTGTCACCGGTGAAGGAGGTTTTGCCGGATGAGGTGACTTATGATGAGATCCGTTTGGTCAGAGCTGTTGTTGACGCAAATTAGCACAGAAGTGTCTTTAAAATTTAACCGCGAAGATCGCGAAGACCGCGAAGATGCGCGAAGAAGCAGACTAATGCCAAATTCTCTTATCTAACACATTTATCGTAAAGTCACCATAAATTTTCCAATCTTCGCGCATCTTCGCGGTCTTCGCGATCTTCGCGGTTAAATTTATCGACTTCGGACTTGATGAAGCTCAGCACGAATTTGCTCGTGGATCTCCCCATTCGTGGCTAAAATCACTCTAGCATAAATATCCAACTCTTGTGTGTCGAAACCACTCACTTTGCCTCCCGCCTCTTCAACCAACAACGCCCCCGCCGCAACATCCCACGGTCTGAGCCCAATCTCCCAGTGTCCATCCAAGCGACCACAGGCGACATAAGAAAGATCCAGCGCCGCTGATCCTGCCCGACGAACTCCCTGACAACTATTTGTGAGGTGACAGAACTCAGCATAATTATTGTCCTTAGTTTCTCGACGATCATAGGCAAACCCTGTTGCCAAGAGACTCTTTTTCAATTGAGAAACTGTTGAGACATGAATGAACTCTTGGTTGAGAGTCGCCCCTTGTCCTTTAACTCCCTGGAAAAGTTCGTTTAAGATGGGATTGTAGACGACTCCGATTAAAGGCTTATCTTGATAAAAAAGGGCAATGGAAACAGCGACCATGGGAAATTGGTGCGTATAATTGGTGGTTCCATCTAAGGGGTCGATCACCCAAAGGTAATCTTGGTTTTTGGCCTCGTGGATTCCAGATTCTTCTGAAAGTATTTTGTGAGATGGAAAATTTTTTGATAGGAGATCGATGATGACATCTTCTGATTCTTGATCAGCTTCTGTGACGAGATCCCCTTCTATGCTTTTTTCACGGACATGGGACAGATGGCCCCAATATTTTTTGAGGACCTCTCCACCTTCCAACGCAGCTTGTGTGGCTACTTCCAAGAATTCGAAATTCACGACTTGAAATTTCTCCATTTTTCATTTCCGTAATCAAAAAATAACTGGTCGCCTTCTTTAATCTCATCAATCGCTCGCAAGCACATGTGAAAGAGGTCATTGTGATACACCACGACAGCTTCGCAGTTGGGAGAATTGCAGTGGTTGATAAAGCTTATTTCATTTCCATGCATTTTCGCATCAATCGTATAAACGATAAAAAATCTGTGATAAAGTGGGTATCGAAAACAGTATTCATTCACATCACCTGTGAAAATCGTGCAGGGCTTGACAAGACCTGTGTATTCTCCGAGATACGCATGCCGTTTGATATCCTTTTCGGCAAAAAGTCCATAATTCATTTTTTCATCGACCCAGCGGATCGACACGTCATTGACATAACCTCTATCGAGAAAGTCCGCAAAATGGCTTCCAAACCAATGGGCTCTTTGACTGATTTTTCCTTCTGCCACAGACTTCAAAGTAAGCCGCTTGACTCGTTCGTAAGATCCCTCACTTCGAAACCCCAATCCTGAGAGATAGGTCATACCTGAGGCCTCTTCGAACTCTTCAATGGAGTAATTTTTTAACGACACATCATCCTTTCCTGAAAATTGAATACGATGTGTTTTTTTTATAGAGGAATTATCATGAGGAAGGAATAATGAAGATTTAAACCACTTGAGCATCGCCATGCCTGAAACATTAATTAGTGACATCTTAAAAGAAAAGCTTCAATGTTCACAAGTTCGACTTCGCCGAAGCGGTACTAGCGCATTGAACCAGTTTCAAGTTTATGATACTGATCGCGGTGATTTTTTTGTCAAAATAAGCGCATCCAGAGATTTTTCCATGCTTGAAGCCGAGGGGAAGGGGCTGGAGCTCATGGAAAAGACTCAAACTGTTCGCGTCCCGCACTCCTATTTGTCCGGAATCAAGGATTCCACAGCCTTTCTGATCATCGAGTTTTTGGATTTACGGTCTCACACATCCCAAAGTCACGAGGATCTTGGGCGAGGCCTCGCTCAAATGCACCTTCATCCTGGACCCGAAGACTATGGGTTGGACCACGATAATACGATTGGGTTGACGCCTCAGGTTAACACATGGACCTCTTCATGGATTGAGTTCTATCGAACGTATCGATTGGAGTTCCAGCTCAGAATGATCGAAGAGAAGTATTCTGATACCGACCTTCTTGAGATGGCAGAGCCGTTACTCAATCGCTTTCCAGATCTCTTTGCAGGATTAGAGGTAAAACCTTCATTGCTGCATGGGGATTTATGGGGAGGCAACACGGCGGCATTAGCCGATGGGACACCGGTGGTCTATGACCCTGCCTGTTATTATGGGCATCACGAAGCTGACTTGAGTATGACGGGGATGTTTGGCGGATTTTCCTCATACTTTTTTAGTGCTTACCATGAACTAATTCCCGAGTCTCCTGGATCAGCCGAACGTATCAAGGTGTATCAGCTCTATCACTACTTAAATCACTATCTGCTATTTGGCAGTTCTTATCGCTCAGCATGCGTCGATATCATGCGAAGATTTTAAATCCATGATTTAAATCATGAATGATTTTTTCTCTTGCAAGATACCCTTCCGCAGTATAGGGGTCATTTTCGTCATGGGGTAAACGTTCTAACTGTATGTTTACCAACGTGTCATAAATATTTTTAAAAGAAGGTTCTTGATGATTGTTTTTAAGACGCTCTAGGGCATAATCTAGCTTGATTTTCCAAATTCCTTTGAAGAAAGGATCTTGATGAAAAGCGTCATTAAGTTCTAGGAAACGATATACTTCATCAAATTTTTGTTTTTCATTGGAGTTCATCTCTTTGTCAATATTCGTGACCTCTTGTTGTTCATTTGATTGACTTAATGTATCAATTGACATCAACAGATTACCCGCCATATCAAAAAGATACTTCGAATTATCTCCAATGATCTCTTCATCCTGCATAAGCTTCACAACTTTAGCTGTTGTGTCTTTTAGACTGTTCAGTGATGTAAAATTTTTTACTTCAAGATTTCTCCAATCGTCAATTCTTGTAAAAATTTCATTAAAATTTAATATCATTTCACTGACAAACCCTGGAATAATCTCCTTGTCTCCCTCAGATTTAGCCTCTTTAATGGCTTCTAAATCGAGTTCAATCGTCTTTATATGTTCATTAATCCACATATTTTGATATTCATTATAAATACTCATTATATCCTCCGTTATTACCTTATTTATTCTATTTTTAGTTACGGATATAAAATTTATATAAATTTATTAATAATAATCCTTAAAGTTATCGGATAGTAAATTAACCCGTATGAGTTCAGTCAATTGTGTCAATTTAAAAAAATTTCTTGTTAAATGAGTGGTTATAATCAAAAGTCATTCAGGGAGAAGTGATTATTGATCTAAGTTACTGATGTGAGTTCAATAGAGAATCAGATAGGAATCTATCTGCGAAAATCTGCGTTTATCTGCGGCTACACAATTCGCGTCAAGATCCATGCACTCGAGACAAGTGTCCCGAGCATGCTCCCGATGTTTGACATCAAGACAACCAACAAAATCCGTGTCGCTGGATTTCTCCAAAACCCTGACAGGGTCTTAATCGCCTGCGGTAAATCTTCCAAATCTGCCACTGTCGGCTTCTTGACCCACGCTTGTGCAAGTCCTGCAAACCATCCCGCAGCAATCAACGGATTCAAGCTCGTCAGGGGTGACGCAAAGGCTGCAATAAAAATCGTAAAAGGATGACCCATTGCCAGTGCCGTACCCAAGCCTGCTAAAATCCAATGCGACATAAACCACACCGAGATGGAATCGACTGATTCCTGTGGAACTCCACGCAGAAATCCCATAATGGGATACGAAATGAACATCAAGGGAATCGACCATTTCAGAATTTTGCCAGTGGAAGAAGGTAACGGAATCTCTTCAAGAGGTTCCAAAGGAATTTCTTTCTCAATTTGTCGTAAGATTCCCTTAACGTGGCCTGCTCCCACAACAGCAACAATTTTTTTGCCGGGTGTATGTTTGATCTTTTGTGACAAATAACTGTCACGTTCATCAATCAATCGCTTTTTGACCTCGGGAAACGACTTGGCAAAGACTTCCATCATATCTTCAAGCTGCGCTGATTGTTTCATCTCTTCGATCATATCTTCGTCGATTTCATCAATCTCGAAAAGCCCTTTCGTCAATTGCATGAGCATTTTGAATTTGCTTCCAAAACGGAGATTCCTCCATATGCGCTTCAAAGTGATTTCAATGGGACGATCTACAACAACAATTTCAATGTTGTTTTCCTTGGCAATGTTAATTGCCTCGAGCATTTCGGCTCCGGGCTGAATCCCCAATTGGTCTCCCAACCTTTGATAAAAGGATGACATAATCAATTGCGCCAGCAAAAACAAAGCTTTTCCTCTACGGATGACCTGAAAGATATCCATGTTTTTCCAGTTATCTTTTTCGGTCATGGCTTTGTATCGAGAAGGACATAACTCGACGCATACGGCGTCGGGCCGAATCTTCTCGATTGTTTGCTGAACATCTTTCACACTATTTTGAGAAAGGTGAGCTGTTCCAAGGAGATAGATATCCTTATCCCCAATGCGAATGAATTCGACCGTTTCGGGAAGATGTTTTTCGGCCAATTCTTTTGCTTTCTGTAGAGGATTATTTGTTAACATCGTTTGAAATCCTATGCAACCGTGATCTCGGGATTTAAATAGACATCCTGAATCGCATGGAACATCTCGATTCCCTCGTTCATAGGCTTCTGGAATGTCTTCCTTCCGCTGATCATACCCATTCCTCCCGCACGCTTGTTGATAATAGCTGTGCGGACAGCTTGGGCTTTGTCATTCTTTCCAGATGATCCTCCAGAGTTAATTAATCCAGCTTTTCCAGCGAAATTATTCAGAACCTGGTACCGGCACAAGTCGATGGGATGGTCTGAACAGAGTTTGTCATACATGAGATCACTGTATTTTCCATAACCTTTTTGTTGTTGGTTGACGGCGATGTAACCTCCGTTCACTGTCGCTTGCTTCTGCTTGATAATGTCGGCTTGTATGGTGGCCCCTAAATAATTGGCCTGGCCGGTTAAATCGGCACTCGCGTGATAATCGACTCCGTCGATTTTAAAGGCGGGATTTCTTAGGTAGCACCATAGAATGGTACACATGCCTAAATCGTGAGCCAATTCAAAGGCTTCACTAACCTCTAGGATTTGTCTGTCGCACTGTTCGGATCCAAAATAAATGGTCGCTCCGACCCCGACAGCCCCCATATCAAAGGCCTGTTTTACACTGGCATACATTGTTTGGTCGGCATGGTTGGGATAAGTGAGTAATTCATTGTGATTCAGTTTCACGATAAAGGGAATTTTGTGAGCGTATTTTCTGGAAACTATTCCTAAAATCCCCAATGTCGAAGCGACTCCGTTACATCCTGCTTCAATGGCAAATCGCACAATGTTTTCGGGATCAAAATATATTGGATTGGGAGCAAACGAGGCGCCTGCTGAATGTTCGATTCCTTGATCTACAGGGAGCAATGAAAGATATCCCGTCCCTGTTAACCGTCCATGAGTGAATAACGCACAAAGACTTCTCATCACACGATTGTTTCGGTCGCTATTCGCAGTGACTTGATCAACCCAAGTCACACCGGGTAAGGTTAATGTTTCTTTTGGCACCGCCGTGCAGGTGTAAGAAAGAAGATCGTTAGCTTCTTTTCCAAGAAGCTCCTGAATCTCTGAAGTGGCTGTGTTTAACATACTTAGTCCTTTTGTTAAATATGGCTTTATACCCCGCGCGCTGTCAAATTTAGATTTGGACAACGCGCGGGGTATACCACCTCATTAAACATCAAAAAGTTTAAAATTCAAAGGTGTCGTTAAATTCTTCTTTATAAAATTCGACTCTTTGCTCAAGTACCTTTGGCGGTAATTTACGATGAGGTAACATCAAGAATACAAAGTTCTTACAGCTCTGACAAAATTGTCCGAATTTCATCTTGATATGGCGAAAGGGAGAATCTAAGCGAGTACAGCTGGTTGGAGACTTCACGCAGGGAAATTCAAATGAAGGAAGATAAGCATCTTCTTTAACCACAATAACATGCATATGCCAATGGGGAACGGTTTGTCCTGCCGCTTTACCTGTTTTGTGGAAAAAATGGAGGGTGCTCTGAGGATAAGATTCTTGAAAATAATCGGTGACTTTTTCAGCTAATGCCATCGCTTCTTTGTATTCCGAGGCTGTGAGCTCTCCAAATGTCTCTTTGTGCTTTTTCGGGGTAATCAGAAAATGGGGATTCTCCTCGACAATTCTCACTGGAGCATGATCATAGAGAACCAGCATCTCATCTCCCTCATACACACACTGATTGCCGGTTACTCCAGGATTGCAAAACGGGTCGTCAGATGGACCCTTTGCCTGGACCCTTTGATAGTTTTCCGGTAAATATTGCGTATATTGTCGAAGCTGAGTGGCTTGGGCAATACGTTCTTTTTCACTTAGGAATGAAGCTCCAAAAGAGACATTCCAAATGACCTGTAGCTGCTTTAAACGGCTCCATCCATCTTCAGGATAGGGAATCACTTGCCAGTGAAACTTCTCTGACCGAAGATTTGGCGAGGTTTGACCATAAACCATGTAGGAACGTGTATAATCACACCGATTCCAACAGGACCTTATCCTTTGAAGGAAGTCATAGGTTTCTTCATGCTCTTCAGCCGTCCAGGTTTGGAACCTCTGATGATTGCCAATATTCTGGATTTCTAAAGCATCGGAGGAGACAGGACATGAAGGAACGCAAATTTTCAGGTTTTCTCCCCTTAAAAAATCATAGGCTCGCGGTTCCACAACAGGCGGGGGTACCTGGGCAAATAAAGAAAAAGTCAATAACATTAAGAGTGTTGTACAAAGAGTTCTAAGTTGCATAATGGATCCTTTTTAAAAAACCATCATATAAAATCAGTCAAGATATGTCCAGAAATATGAATATTTGGAGTAAATTGATCCTTAGACAAAATAATCAACAAATTCTTTGACAGGAAGAGCATCCAATTTTTCCGGAGTTTGAAACAATTGAACAATAGCGTCGATGCGCTCAGCAGGAAACCGAGACCCCAGATTTCTCCACGCTTTCTCAAAAAGAAGGGGAGTGGCTTCATCCCTTCGTCGACGATGCCCCAAGGGATATTCAACAACAATTTTTTCTGTCACAGAACCGTCATTAAATTTGATCACTAGGGCATTGGCAATTGAGCGTTTGTTAGGATCCAAGTAATCTTTGGAATACTGAAAAGATTCTGAGAGCTCCATTTTGGCTCGTACTTGATCAATGCGGGGATCGCTCGCTACATGATCTTCATAATGGTCGGCTGTCAGCGATCCATAAATGAGTCCTATGGCGACCATATACTGGATGCAATGATCCCGATCAGCAGGATTTTTCAACCAACCTGTTTTGTCAATGATTCTCAAAGCAGATTCGTGTGTGTCAATATAGATTTTTTCAATATCGTCGAGACGGTCTTTCACTTGGTCATGGAGCTGAAATGCGCATTCGACAGCTGTCTGGGCGTGAAATTCTGCGGGAAACGAAACTTTAAAGAGAATGTGTTCCATGACATAAGAACCTAAAGAACGTTCCAGTGTCAGCGGAAGCATCACATCGTTGAATCCCCAATTTTTAGCTGTGAGCGCTTTTGAGTAGCCCATTTCACCGCGCATGCTGAGCATCGCTAGCTGGACTCCGCGACTTGTGGCATCTCCCGCTGCCCAAGATTTTCGCGATCCTGTATTGGGAGCGTGACGATACGTACGGAGCGGACCGGTGTCAATCCACGCTTGCGACAGAGTATTGGCTACCTGCTCTTTGGTTTCTCCAAGAAGCATTGCTGTCACGGCTGCTGTGGCGACTTTCACAAGAATGACATGGTCAAATCCAATGCGGTTAAAGCTGTTGGAAAGAGCGAGCACTCCTTGGATTTCATAAGCTTTAATGGCAGCTTCAAGGACATCTTTGACGGTTAATGAAGGGCGGTGATCTTCAAGAGCTCGCTGACTGAGATAGTCGGACACCGCTAAGATTCCTCCGAAATTATCCGAAGGGTGACCCCACTCGGCTGCTAACCAGGTGTCGTTATAATCCAACCATCGGATGAGAGTTCCGATGTTGAAGGCTCCTTGCACCGGATCGAGGACTTCACTTGTCCCAGGAACTCTGCTGCCATTTGGCACCGAGATTCCAGGAATGACAGGCCCCAAAAGTTTAGTGCATTCAGGAAAGTTAAGGGCAAGCATTGCACACCCCAAACTATCCATGAGACAAAGACGGGCCGTGTCGTAAGCTTCTGAACTTTGGATTTTGTGTTCCGTGACATACTCTGCAATCGTTTCGAGCAGCTTGTCCACTATTCCATACTCTCCCATTTTTTCGGTTTGGGGCCGGTGTAGTTGCTGACGGGGCGGATGAGTTTGTTGTGACCTCGTTGCTCCAAAAGATGGGCGCACCAGCCTGTGATACGGGACATCACAAAGAGTGGTGTGAACATAGGTGTTGGAATTCCACAAAAATGATAAGCAGCAGCGCTATAGAAATCGAGATTTGGGAATAAATTTTTCTCCTCCCGCATCACTTCTTCAATCCTCATGGAAACGGGAATAATATGAGTGTCTCCAACGAGTTCGGCTAGTTTTTGCGCCCACTTTTTGATGATCGGAGATCGGGGATCGCCAGTTGTGTAGACGCGATGACCAAATCCCATAATCAATTGTTTTTCTTTCAGCATTTTTTGAATTTCTTGTTCCGCATGGGCTGGGCTGTCAAGCGATTGAATCAGTTCCATTGCCACCTCGTTAGCTCCTCCATGAAGAGGTCCTCTTAGCGCCCCAATGCCCCCACAAATACAAGAATAAAAATCAGAAAGGGTGCTCGCAATAGTTCTCACGGTGAATGTTGACGCATTGAACTCGTGCTCCGCATAAAGAATGAGGGAAACATCCAAACAACGACGATGGGTTTCATCAGGCTCTTTTTCCAGTAATAGACGTAAGAAATGACCCGCCGCGGAATCGTCATCTGTTTCCACGATGATCTGCTTTCCCTCGGTATGATACTTATACCAATACAACAATATGGATGGAAATATGGCAATGAGTCGATCGGCAATGGCATATTTTGGAAGCTCTTCGGTTTCCGGTTCAAGATTTCCCAAAGCAGAACATCCTGTTCGGAGCACATCCATCATATTGGCATCACCGGGGATCTCTTCTAAAATCCGTTTCAACCCGGTTGGAAGATAGCGCAGCTCTTTCAATTCTTGCTGGTAATTTCTGAGTTCCTTTTTTGAAGGAAGTGTGCCGCGAAGAAGAAGCCAGGCCACCTCTTCAAAAGAGCTGTATTCTGCAAGATCTTCGATGGTATAGCTGCGATAGAGAAGACTTTCATCTTTAGCTCCACAGAGACAAATGGACGAATCTCCAGCGACGATGCCGGCCAGTCCTTCTGGTTTAGTTGTTGAGCTCATATTGCCCCCCTATTGATTGAATTCTTTTTCTTGTTTTTCATAATCGAGGAACTCGTATAATTCATTGCGTGTCATCATTTTAGGGATGAGATCTTTTTGAGTCCCTTCGTTTTTTAATTCTTTCATTGCGCTGAGTGCCGCATGGTTCATCACACGGGATAGAGTCAAAGGGTAGAGAGCCATGTCGACATCAACTTCAAGCAGTTCTTTGCGTGTTATCAGAGGAGTCCTTCCAAATTCTGTGATGTTTGCCAAAACAGGAACGCCGACAGTGTTAAATATTCTGTAATGTCTGGCGTCAGTCAAGGCTTCTGGAAATAACATATCAGCTCCAGCCGCGACATAAGCCTTTGCTCGATCTAAAGCAGCCTCAAATCCTTCAACTGCAACGGCATCGGTCCGGGCCATGATGACAAAGTTTTCATCAACTCTAGCATCAACAGCCATCTTAATGCGGTCGCACATCTCTTCCTTGGAAACTAGCATTTTTCCTGGGTGGTGTCCACACCGTTTGTTAACCTGTTGATCCTCAATGTGAATCGCAGCGACACCCACCTTCTCCATTTCACGAATCGTATGGGGGATTTCCCATCCGGTGTCAATGTCGACTAATAGGGGTAAAGCCACCTTTTGGCTAATTCTTTCCGCATCGATAAGGACATTATCTAATGTGGTCATTCCAAGATCTGGAATCCCGTAAGACATATTGGCCACGCCAGCACCTGAGAGATAAAGAGCCTTAAACCCCACATGTTCGGCCATCATGGCCATAAAAGGGTTGAGGACCCCTACAATCTGAAGGGGCTTCTCAGCTTGCAAGGTTTGTCTGAAGTTCATCCTTAACATCATTTTCCACACTAATCTTAGTGAATGCTACTTGTCAATTTTTTAACGCAAAGGAGCAAAGACCCAAAGACGCAAAGACACGAAGGTACCCATCTTTGCGTCTTTGGGTCTTTGCTTCTTTGCGTTAAAATTTCTAAGTGATCAATGAATAAACTGCTTCCATCTGTGTCTAAAAAGTTGCAATCTCCTCCTTTCCCAATTAGGATGGTGCCAAGGAGACCGTCAATGAAATATTTAGAGTTCGAAAAAAGAGACAAAGTGGGCCTCTTAACCATCCAGCGACCGGAGGTCCTCAACACCTTAAATTACGAAGCGTTAAGGGAGATTGGAAAGTTCCTCGATACGGTTGATGACATCAACGCTTTGATCCTGACAGGTTCTGGCGATCGCGCTTTTATGGCGGGTGCCGATGTGAAGGAAATGCAAAACTTGGATTCCACTCAAATTGTGCAGTTTTCTCGGTATGGCCAGGGAATCGTTCGGAAATTGGAAGAGGTGCCTTTTATCACGTTGGCAGCGGTGAATGGATATGCGCTGGGCGGAGGACTTGAGCTCGCCCTTGGGTGCGATTTCATTTATGCTTCGGAAAAAGCCAAATTGGGGCTTCCCGAAATTAAGCTGGGAATCATTCCTGGATGGGGAGGAACCCATCGACTTTCTCGTGCCATCGGAAAAAGAAGAGCAAAAGAGTTGATGATGACAGGAAGAATGATCTCGGCAGAAGAAGCGTTTGCGATGGGATTTGTGAATCGTGTGTGTGCTCCGGATCAACTCCTTCCTGATTGTTGGGATGTGGCCAACGAGATGTTGCAATACTCAGCGTTTGCCTTGCGGCAAATCAAGCAGGTGGTCGATGTTCTTGAGGCAGGAGACGAGTTAGAAGCAGAAAGATTTGCTGAGTGTTTTGCGACGGATGAATCAAAACGTGATATTGAGAAATTTTTGGCGAAAAAATGAGCAAGTATTGGGAAAAGATTGCCGTGATCGGCGCAGCAGGAAAAATGGGAAAAGGAATCTCTTTACTCCTCTTACAGGAAATGGCCTGTCAAGATGCCGAAAGAAATAGTTCTGTGGGTAAGAATGGGTATCGCTTGGTTCTTGTTGATCAAGATGAAAAGACTCTTTTTTCTCTCAGACAATACTTCCGACCACACTTAACACGGTTTGCTGAGAAGTCGATCAATGACCTGAGATCGTTTTTCTGTGATCGTGAAGATCTCATCTCAAACGAGCAAATCATTAATGAATTTGTTAAAGGAGCTTTAGGTATCATTCGCCCTTCGACATCACTGGATACCGTAAAACATTCTTCGTTGGTTTTTGAAGCGATTGTGGAAGATGTAGAGGCAAAAATAAATGTTCTGACTCAGCTCAATCAAATTTGTTCCAGTGATACGTTTTACTTGACCAACACTTCGTCGATTCCCATCACGCAATTGGGGAAGCAATCGGGATTGAATGGAAGGCTTGTGGGAGCTCATTTTTATAACCCACCTCCTGTTCAAAAGTTGTTGGAGATGATTTATCCGGCAAACGTGGATCCAGAGCTCAAAGATCTGTCCCTTAAAATTGGGAAAAGACTGAAAAAGAAAGTCGTTGCCAGCAAGGACGTGGCGGGATTTATCGGAAATGGTCACTTTATACGGGAGATTGCCTTTGCTTGTGACCTTTATGACAGGTTGCGAAAAAAGCATTCGCATGTTGACTCCGTTTTGATGGTGGATGCGATCACGCGAGACTTTTTGATTCGACCCATGGGGATCTTTCAGTTGTTGGATTATGTGGGATTGGATGTTTGGAAAAAAATTGCCACTGTTATGGGAGAGGCTTTTCCAGAAGAGAATTTTTCCAGACCTCTGCTTGAAGAGATGATTGCGCGGAAGCGGATTGGAGGGCAAGAAATCGATGGATCTCAGAGAGCGGGATTTTTTGATTATCGAAAGGGGAAAATTATAGCCGTCTATAATCTCGAAACTGATGCGTACGAGGAGCTAACAGAGGAAAAACAAAAAACGATTCGAGAATTATTGGGTCCTTTTCCAGAAAGACATCGTCCCTGGAAGGAGATGGTCAAAGTAATAGACCATGAAGCGGAAATTGAATGCTATGAAGATGAACTTGGAGAGAGCTCGTCTCCCGGAGCAGAACTTGCACGTGAGCATTTAACTTATTCCCGAAAAATTGCGCAGAAGCTTGTGGACGATCATGTTGTCTCCAGTATGGATGACATGAAGACTGTCCTCAAAAATGGATTCTATCAGGTATTGGTGTGATCATGAGAAAAAAAATCTACGCTGCAGCCGGTTACAATACAATTTTTATGGGTCCTGGAAGGCCAGAATTTGATCCAAAAAAACTGATGCTTTCTTTCGAAAGCTATTTGCATGAAACCGCTAAAGGGACATGCGATCAAGTTCCCAATTTGGAACTTGATGAAGGTATCATCGGAAGCTTTATGCCGCAACGGTTTATCAAGCAGGGGAATCTTCCAGGGTTTCTTCCCTCTATGATCCCATCGCTTCTGGGGAAACCTTGCTTGGGTGTGGAAGGAGCTTGTGGGACCGGAGGAAAAGCGATTGTCACAGCGATGCGTTCTGTTCTTTCTGATATGGCCGATGCTGTTTTTGTTTCTGCTTTTGAGGTGCAGAATACGATGAAGGCGGTGTACGGAGCTGATGTTCTTGCTGGAGCAGGTCATTATAGCAAACAGAGAAAGAGGGGGCATGCCTATTTTTTTCCCGGAGTCTTTTCAGATCGTGCCGAAGCGTATTCTCGGGACTATGGCGATCAATACACACGGATGGGTTTAGCCAAATGGTATGAACAGGCAATTTTGAAAGCGCGAAAATCTCCGAAAGCCCAAGAACACTTCAATACAAATCCCAATTTGTTTGAAACAGGAATGACGCCTCCTGACCCTGACAAATTTCTTCCATTTCTCAATGCCACAGACTGCTCTAAAGTTTCTGATGGGGCGACATCATTGATTATTTTCTCGGAGGAAGGGTTGGCCAAAGCGGGGATTGATAAAGGCAACGCCGTGGAAATCGTGGCCATTGGAGAGGCAGAAGGGGATATTACACAGCCTCCGTTGGATCCAACAGTCCTCTCAACGACGCACCGAGCTGTTCACAAAGCTTTTGATAAATCTGGTTTGACAATAAATGATCTGGGATTATTGGAGGCGCATGATTGTTTTACGATCAGTGGTCTTTTGTCGATGGAAGCCTTGGGTTTTGCTGAGCCAGGAAAAGCGCCTGAATTTGTTTTAGAAGGACATATCAATGAAGAGGGAATTATTCCGACAAAT
>SDBV01002945.1_pt1 | contig 25393 bp, 16 predicted proteins | sample 2277081 | NCBI WGS metagenome assembly SDBV01 (sample SAMN10402039, study PRJNA504765) | marine sediment metagenome | isolation source: marine sediment core GS10_PC15, 223 cmbsf | place: Arctic Ocean: Southern Knipovich Ridge | collected 2010 | reverse complement strand
AGTGGCACCGGCGTCTCGCCGGTGTGACGGAACTCGCGGCAGCGCATCAACTTGTGCACCACCGGCGAGACGCCGGTGCCACTACCCTACCGCCCAATCACTCCTTAATTCAACGGTATTGGGTTTAGGACCGGCCCCATCACGCGGAGCGTGATGGCTACAACTGGCGGAAATCTGTTTCTTTGCGATTGCTCGTTCCCGGAGGACTTTCACTTGAGTAATTCTCGCCGCACGGGCTTCACTCTGATCGAACTGCTGGTGGTGATCGCCATCATCGGGATCTTGATCGGCCTGTTGTTGCCGGCGGTCCAGGCGGCTCGGGAGTCGGCCCGGCTTACCCAATGTGCAAACCACCTCAAACAGTTGAGCCTGGCCTGTATCCAGCACCAGGAAACCCACGGACATTTTCCCACCTGCGGCTGGGGATACAAATGGGCCGGCGTCCCGGACCGCGGATTCGGGCTTCAGCAACCGGGCGGTTGGATGTACAACGTCCTGCCCTTCATGGAGCAGCAATCCCTGCACGACCTGGGACTCGGTGGCACCCCGGCCCAGCGCCGCACCGCCAGCGCCCGGCGGATTGCCGCGCCCTTGTCGCTGCTGCACTGTCCCACTCGGCGGCGGGCCGTTCTCTATCCCATGGTCGAGAGATGGCAACTCAGGGAGACCGACAGAGTCACCCACGTCGCCCGACACGATTACGCCATCAACGGCGGAAGCATCAGGGCATACAACGACGGTCCGCCGAGCCTGGCCGCGGCCGACTCATTCTCCTGGCCCAACACCTCCAGATGCGACGGCATCGGCCATGTCCGGAGCATGGTAACCATCACGCAGATCAGCGACGGGCTGAGCAACACGTATCTGCTGGGCGAAAAGTACCTCAACCCCGACCACTACAACACCGGTCTGGACCTGGGCGATAACCAGGCCGCCTTCGCCGGCGCCTCGCACGACATCATCCGCTACGGCAGAGCCCATACGTTGCCGGCCCAGGACCGCTGGGGCCTGACCGACTCGGAGGTCTTCGGCAGCGCGCACAGCGCCGGCTGCCAGTTCGTCTTTTGCGACGGATCCGTGCACCTGGTCAATTACCGTATCGATCCGACCACCCACGCCCACTTGGCCAGCCGCGACGACGGGGTTGCGGTTGACCAGGGCAAGTACTGACGGGCCGGCCCTGTGGGTGCTCGACAATTGCCCGTCCCGTGCCCCCCCCCAACTAGCCGTATTGTCTGGCCGGGTGGCTGGGGTCGAACGGTTCGCCGAAAACGGGACAGGTCCAATTCCCCCCAGGCAAGCTGCGGGCCGTTGGGGGCAAATGGCGCCTGCCCCCGTTCGGTGGGGCGGAGTTCCCGGAAAAACTTGCCGCAGACGCGACGGTCAGCCATTTGCGGTCCGGGCCGTTTGGGGTATAATCACGATTGGGATCTTCGTGGAAGCACGCGGCGTGTATGGAACCGGATATTCGAAAGGGCGTGAAATGATCAAGTCCAAACCAAAGGGTTTTACGCTGATCGAGTTGCTGGTGGTCATCGCCATCATCGGCATCTTGATCTCCCTCTTGTTGCCTGCCGTACAGGCGGCCCGCGAAGCAGCCCGATTGGCAAGCTGCAAGAACCACCTGAAGCAGATGGGTCTGGCGGCAGCCAACCACGTCGAGGCCTCCGGCTTTTATCCCACCGGCGGCTGGGGATGGGGCTGGGTGGGCGATCCGGATCGGGGCTTCGGCAAGAGCCAGCCCGGCGGTTGGCTGTTCAATCTGTTGCCCTTCCTCGAACTGAACGAACTGTATGAGATCGGCGCAGGCGAACCTTTTGCGGCCAAGAGGCGCCTGTTGACAGCGGTGGCGTCGTCTCCCGTCTCGGTCTACTACTGCCCCAGCCGGCGCCCCGCCAGCGTCTATCCTTACGTCCACGGCCAGAGCAGCTGCGGAAGCTGGTGGGTCAACATGGACATGAGCGGAGCCGGAGGCAGCAACAGCCTCATCGCGCGAACCGATTACGGGGGCTGCGCCGGCAACAGGGTCGGCTCGTGCTGCAATTACGGGCCCTGTTCGTTCTCTGCCGCGGACAACTTCAACTGGGGCTCCGAGGCCAGGGTCTCTAGCGGCGTCATCTACCGACGCAGCGAGGTCAGGCAAGCCGACATCTCCGACGGCCTGTCTCATACCTATCTCATCGGCGAACGATATATGAACCCCGACGCGTACGGGGACTACATCGTCGGTCACTACCAGTGCGACGACGACCAGGGCTGGACCATGGGCTACGACTTTGACATCAACGTCTGGGCCCAGAAAAAGCCGTTGCAGGACACCCCCGGGTTTGGCGAATGTGAGACGATGTTCGGCAGCGTGCACGCCGGCGGCTTCAACGTCGTCCTCTGTGACGGGTCGGTCCACACTATAAGCTACAGCATCAACCTGGAGACCCACGGGCGACTGGCCAACCGCAAGGACGGACGGCCCGTTGAGGTGCCATAAACCGCGTCTTGCGCACCATCCTATGCCGGGTTCGTCGCCACCAATCGGCAAACCGATGAGAATTGTATCGTGGTCAATTCCCCGAGGCGGCGTGCGAAGCCGGGCTGGCTAGCTGGTGGCCGCCCGACTCGGAAAACCTTTTCGTTTCTGGCCCTCATCTCGTTAACACTCGGCATCATCCCAAATCCGGCCTCCGGCGCCCGGCCGCCGGATCCGACGGCGCCGGCCACCGACGCGATCCCGAATGGGGATCCGTCGAAGAACAAGCCCCCATTCTCGAATTGGCCGATAGCCCCCCAGACCCTGCCCGGCCTCTCAACGGACCGGCTCGACGCGCTTCGTCTGGCCATCACCGATCTGACCGAGACCTTCCCCCAGGCGTATCCCCAAGGACCGCGTTACCTGGCCCGTTGGCGGCGCCTCCGGCAAAGGGCGGCCGATATTCCGCGCGGCGATCACCCCAACCGCGACCAGGCAGCAGCGGATCTGCACAAGCTGGACCGCGATTTCCAGCAGTTGCAGCGCGAGGCCCTGATGTCGAACCCCTTGTTGGATTTCGACGAGCTGCTGCTGCTGAAGCGCAAGCGGGGACAGCTCGGCCTGCCGGTAAACCACAAGTGCAACTCGGGCATCGAGCAGACGGGCTACGACAACCAGATCGCCGTACTCTCGCCCCTTGACCCCGGGGGGACCCTCAATACGATCTTCCAGCCCAAGGCGAAGCGATACGTGGGCGAGATCGATCTGCACTTCGACGCCGACCGGCTCCTGTTCACCATGCCCAACGGGCAGACGTGGCAGATCCACGAGATCAAGCTCGACGGCGGCGCCCCCAGGCAGGTCAGTCGCGGCGAACACCCCGACGTCGACAACTTCGACGCCTGCTACCTGCCCAACGGCCGGATCGTCTTCGCCTCGACCGCCTCGGTCACCGCGGTCCCCTGCTGGCACGGTAAAGAGCGGGCGTGCAACCTCTACCTGATGAACGCCGACGGCACCGGCGTGCGGCAGTTGTGCTTCGACCAGGACCTCGACCTGCACCCGTCCGTGCTGCCCACCGGCCAGGTGATCTTCAGCCGCTGGGACTACTCCGGCACCATGCACATCTACCTGCGGCCCTTGATGGCCATGAATCCCGACGGCACCGGACAGCGGGCCGTGTACGGGAGCAACTCCTATTGGCCCAACGCCCTTTACTATCCCCGGGGCATTCCGGGGGCACCGGGCAAGATCGTGGCGATTGTGGCCGGCTACCACGGCGTGCCGCGGATGGGCGAGCTGGTGATCCTCGACACCACCAAGGGTTGGCACGAGGCCGACGGCGTGGTGCAGCGGATCCCCGGCCGCGGAAAACCCGTCCGGCCGGTCATCCGCGACAATCTGGTCGACGACTCCTGGCCCAAATTCCTCCACCCCTATCCGCTCAGCGAAAAGTACTTCCTCGTGGCGGCCCAGCTTCGTGCCAAGTCGCCGTGGGGTATCTATCTGGTCGATGTCTTCGACAACGTCTTGCCCGTCTGCGTGCGGCCCCAATTCGACCTCTTCGAGCCCACGCCGCTGCGAAAAACCGCCCGCCCGCCTGTCCTGCCCGATCGAGTGGACCTCAACCGCCACGACGCCACCGTCTACCTCCACGACATCTACGCCGGTCCCGGGCTGCAGGGCGTCCCCCGAGGCACCATCCGGGAGCTGCGGGTCGTGGCCTATCATTTCGGATACCCGGGCATGGCCGGGCCCGACAAGATCGGCAGCGGAGGACCCTGGGAGGTGATGCGGATCCTGGGCACCGTGCCGGTCGATTCCGACGGCTCGGCCGCCTTCCGCGTGCCGGCCAATACGCCGCTGTGCGTGCAGGCCCTGGATGCCGACGGAAAGGCCGTACAACTGATGCGTAGCTGGATGACCGCCATGCCGGGCGAGGTCGTCTCGTGCGTCGGCTGTCACGAACACCCAAACGACGCACCCTCGGTCCGCTACGCGGCGGCGGCCACCCGGCCTGCGGTAGATCTGCGGCCCTGGTACGGGCCGGCACGAGGATTCGACTTTCAGCGGGAAGTCCAGCCCGTGCTCGACAAGTATTGCGTCGGTTGCCACCACGGACGGCCGAGTTCCCAGCACCACGCGCTGCCCGACCTGCGGTCGGAACGTTTTGGGGAAGACTATCGGGGACGACAGCTTACCAAGCTGGGGGCCCAGCGGCTGCACCCGGCCGCGCGCCAGGCACTCGGGGGAACCGCGGTTCGCTACACGCCCGCATACGAAGCGCTGGTGCCGTTGATCCGCCGAGTTAACATCGAAGACCACGTAGGCCTGCTCGTCCCCGGCGAATATCACGCCGACACCAGCGAGCTGGTGCAGATGCTCCTCCATGGGCACCACAACGTCCGCCTCGACCGCCAGGCCTGGGACCGCTTGATCACCTGGATCGATCTGAACGGGCCGTGCCACGGGAGTTGGGGCGAAGTCTGCCCGGTCCCCGAGGGTGCCGCCCGGCGACGGCGCAGCCTCGCTCGGCTATACGGCGGTCCGCGACAAGATCCCGAACAGGTTCGGCAGTCCCCCCAGCGGCCGATCCGGCCGATCATGCCCGAGCCGTTGCGCGAATCAACCACACAGCCTCCCAGCGTCGCCGGCTGGCCGCTGGACGCCCGCCAGGCACGACGCCGCCAGGCGGCCGGTGGAGTATTCGAGAAAACGCTCGATCTCGACGGGGGAGCTACCCTGAAGCTGGTGCGGATTCCCGCCGGCGAGTTCGTAATGGGCGATGCGGCCGGTGAGCCGGATCAGCGCCCGGCTGCCCGCGTCTCGATCCGCCGGGACTTCTGGATCGGGGCCTGCGAGGTCACCAACGGACAATACCTCCACTTCGATCCGGCGCACGATTCGGGCTACTTCACCAAACGGTTCGAGGGCCCCGACGGTCCGGGGCTGTCGCTGGGCGGCCCGAACCGGCCGGTCGTCCGCGTATCCTGGAAGCAGGCGATGGACTTCTGCCGTTGGCTCTCGCAAGAGACCGCACAGCAGTTCACCCTCCCCACCGAGGCCCAATGGGAATACGCCTGTCGGGCAGGCACTGCCACCGCACTTGCCTTTGGCAGCGTCGAGGCCGATTTCTCCGGACACGCCAATCTGGCCGACAAGGCGCTCAGCCTCCCGCCGGGCCCCACCGGCGGTTTGCAGTCGAACATCACCGCCCACTTCGGCAAGGGGATTTTCCTCTCGGCCGTCTACGGGGGAAACGTCGTCTGCGAAGCCCGTTTCAACGATCGGGCCGTCGCCACCGCTGCCGTCGGCAGTTATCAACCCAACGCCTGGGGACTGTACGACGCGCACGGCAACGTGGCCGAGTGGACAAGAACCACCTACCGGCCCTACCCATACGACGAGCACGATGGCCGCAACCAATCTTCCTCGGACGGGAGGAAAGTGGTCCGCGGCGGCTCCTGGACCGATCGCCCCAAGCGATCCCGTTCCGCCTTGCGCCTCGCCTACCCCGACTGGCAACGGGTCCACAACGTCGGCTTCCGCGTCGTCTGTACGGCAGAGCCGTAGCCGCCGGGAGAGTGAGCCGAAAGGGGACATGTCCAATTCGTGCCAAAGCACCCACCAGGCCGCTGGGGGTAAGTTGGACCTGTCCCCTTTTTGCGACCTGGAATCCGTGCCTAAGAAACGGTATCATGAATAAGTTCTGACGTCTCACATGTGCCCCCCCATCCGGCGATTGGCCGACATGCTCTTTGATCCCCGACCCTTCCTCGGCGCCGGCACCGGCTGGGCTCCGCCCCTGCGGGCCGTCCGGCGGATGGTCCACGTCCAAAGATCGTTCAACCCCGGCCGAAAAAGGACCTGAGACCACCACCGGCTTTTCGGTCGGTTCCTGGGCGAACTGAAAAAGCGAGGCTCACTGTGAGTATCTACAAACCCTGCGACATCCGGGGCAGCGCCGATACGGAGCTCACGCCCGAGCTTTATCGAACTTGGGGCCGGCTGTTGGGCAGCCGGGTCGAGCCCGGCGCCAAGTTCGTCGTGGGAGGTGACGTCCGGGCCTCTACGCCGGAGTTTCTCGCCGCCTTGACCGAGGGCCTTTGTCAAGCCGGGGTAGCCGTAGTCGAGCTGGGGCTGCTGCCCACGCCCATGATCTACTACGCCCGGCACCGCCTGCGGGCCGCCGCCTGCGCGATTGTCACCGCCTCGCACAACCCGGCCCAGACCAACGGCCTGAAGTGGATGATCGGCGACAGGTCGCCCACCCAGGAGGACATCGGTGCCTTGCAGCACCAGACCGAAACTCCCCCCTCGCAGCCAACCGGCCGTTCGCCCAGTACACCCCGACCGCTCGACGTCTCGTTCGACTACGTGGCCTGGCTGCAAGAGACCTGGGTCGAGGCCATCTCGGCGCAGCGCCACGTGGTGTTGGATCCGATGCACGGATGCTGGGCCCGCAAGGCCAGACGATACCTCCAGGCCGTCTTTCCCCAATGCCTCTTCTCGGCCGTACACGACGAACCCGATGGCGCGTTTGCCGGCCGCAGCCCCGATTGCTCACAACCGCATCTCCTTGAAGAGCTCTGTGATACCGTAGATCGGCAGCGGGCCCACCTGGGGTTGGCCTTCGACGGCGACGGCGATCGCGTGGTGATGGTCGACGAAAAAGGAATCATCCTCACGGCCGAAGAGGCCACCTGGTGCCTGCTGCAGAGTTTCGCCGGCAAACTCCACAATGAGTCCTTCGTCTATGACCTGAAGTTCTCCGACCGCGTCCCCGAGGCGGCCAGGCAACTGGGCGCCGAAGCGCTGGTAGAACGTAGCGGCCATACCTTCATCCGCAATCGTATGCTCCAAACCGACGCCCTGTTCGGCGCCGAGACCAGCGGCCACTACTTCTTCCGCGCACTGGAAGGCGGCGACGACGGTCTGTATGCGGCCTGCCAGATGATCGCCTGCCTGGCACTGTCGGACCGAACGCTCTCGCAGTTGCGCTGCGAATGCCCTCAAGTCTTCATCACTCCCGATCTTCGCGTCTCGGTGGCCCAGAAGCACCAGCAGATGCTGATCGACCGCGTCAGAGCGGCCTGGTCGGACCATCCGCAAAAGACGATCGACGGCGTTCGCATAGAATTTCCGGACGGCTGGGCACTGATCCGCAGCTCGGTCACCGAGCCCGCCCTGACTTTCCGCTTCGAAGCCACCGATCCCGGATGGCTCAGCGAACTGGTCCGCCGCTTCTGCGACGGGCTGGACGAGGTGGGAAACGAGTTGCGGGCCCAGTTCGAGGCGGCGATGGAAGGCCGTTGAGCGCGAATCCGGATCGTCAGAAAAGCGTCTTGTGTCCACGGAATACTGATACTGGGAAAACTGGGCACCTTTGTCCTGCCGCTGCTCAAACGTGCCGGGAACGCCGCCGCTGCGGCGAAGACCATCGACCGGAGCTTCAGCCGCACCCCGGCGCCAAGAGACCGCTCGCGGCGCTCTCTACGCCGGTGATTCGGCGCCGAGACAGTGCCAAAGGACACCACCCCCACCGTCAGGTGGGTGCCGATCGGCAAGGCGTACTTTACAATACGTCGATGCGTGCTATATTTGGGCAGTCTGGTGAGACTTTGCGGGGCGGCCCGCGAAACGATGTACCTCAGGCACCGTTATTAGGAGGGTCTCTGAATGAATCGTATTTTGGCAGTTGGCGCCGCAGCGTTGTTTGCGGTGCTATGTATCGCCCAGACGGCCGATGCCTGTTTTAGGTGCCGTGTGAGGACCTGTGGTCCGAAGACGTGCGCCCCCGCCACGTGCGAGCCGGCCACGTGCGAGCCGGCCACTTGCGCCCCTCGGACCTGCCGGCCGCGAACCTGCCGTCCGAGGACCTGTGCCCCGGTCACGTGTGCGCCGGAGACTTGTGCCCCGGCCACGTGTGAGCCGGCCACTTGTGCTCCGAGGACCTGCCGGCCGCGAACCTGCCGTCCGCGAACCTGCCGTCCGAGGACCTGTCGTCCCAGGACCTGTCGTCCGAGGACCTGTCGCCCCAGGACCTGCTGTCCTCCGCCGCCTTGCTGCGACGATGAGGACGATGACGACGATGATGATCACGACGACCATGAAGAGGAAGAGGGCGGCAAGGAAGCGTAGGCAGGTGTCCGACGGCTCTTGAGTCAAAAACGGTCGAGCCGGATCTCCTTCGAGGTCCGGCTCTTTCTATTGGTTGCGAGCATCTCCATCCGTCACCGGTCATGCCGAGCAACAGTCGCCCGCCGGGTGCTTCGCACAAATTGGACCTGTCCCCTTTTCGGCTGGGCGGAGTTGTCGGAAGAACTTGTCACACACCCGGACGCCGAGGATTTGTCGACCCGGCCGACGATCTGTTATAATCCCAGTCGTGACCAAGCCCGACGATTCCGTTGTCCGATTCGCCTGCCCGCGTTGCTTCTTGCGGCTGAAGGCCCCCTTGGTCCAGGTGGGCACCAGGCGGAGGTGCCGCAGATGCCAGTTTGTCTTCGAGGTTCCCACCCCGGCTCGGGCGGCCCGGCGGAGCCGCGACGTTGGCGAATATCGCCTCAGCGAAGGCGCCGGCCCGTCGCCCGCCGAGGACCAGCCTCACGTTACCGTGATCTGCCCCGTCTGCTCCACGCTGATCCGCGCCGCGGAAAGCCAGGTGGGCCGGCAGGTGACCTGCCCCGACTGCGATACTCCGGTGGCCGTCACACCGCGTGCCGAAGTCGAGAAGAAGAGTACACCGCCCGTCCCCGTCGAGGAGTACGCCTTATGCGACGATGCTGAATGGTTGGCCTTACGTTCCCGGCCGGCGGATCAAACGTACGTTCCCGTGACCTGCCCGGTCTGCGAGACGTTCATGCAGGTCCCCCAGGACCAGGTAGGTCACGAAATCGAGTGCCCCGACTGCCGACAGCCGATGGTGGTCCCCCCACCGCCGGAGACCGACCGGCAGATGAGCACAGCGGCGGAGGATCCGGGAGAGTATGCGCTGCGCGAGGAGGGCGACGGCCCGCCTGCCGGCGTCCCGGCGGCGGAACAGACCGATTTCCCCATTCACTGTCCCCTCTGCGATACGTTGATGTACGTCGGCCGCGACCAGGTGGGCCGGCAGACAGTCTGTCGAGACTGCCAGACTGAGTTCGTCGTGCCGCGGCCGCCTGCGCCGAAGCGAAAGCTCGATCTGCAAGCCCGCTCCGGCGACGTCTACGGCGTAGGCGAAGCGATCGACGTGCCCGAGTTCAAGCCCGTAATCCAAACCTCCCCGCGCCGCTCCAGGCCCGGTCTGCCCTCGGCGGCAGATGGCCTCCCGCGGGCTCAATGGCCGCACACTCACCCGCCGCCCCGCTGGACCTTCTTCTCAGGCGTCTTCGGTTTTCCGGCGTATCGCAACTCCTGGCCGCGTTGCGTGGGGCTATCGCTCGGGCTGATCGTGCCATTGCTGCTCGGGCAGATTGCCTTCGAGCTTGCCATCTCGTCCTCGGCGCTTTGGGTGTTTGCGGCCACGATGCTCTGCGCGATGACGGGCGTGCTCGGCTTGATCTGGGCCGTGGTTGCCTTCGGCTCTTTCCTGTCCGTCCTCCGCGACACCGCCGACGGGTACCATCAGATCGAAAACTGGCCGGAGCCGGTCTTCCTGGATTGGATCGGCGAGTTCTTCTTCCTCACCAACAGCCTGGCGGTGAGCGTACTGCCCGGGCTGGCTATCCGGGGCGCGTTGGAGTTTGCGGAGGGCCCGGCCTGGCTGAGCGGCCTGAGTGTACCGGCCAGCCTGCTGTTGGTTTTCCCGGTCAGCCTGCTGGCGATGCTGGAGACGAACTCTGCGCTGAACCCGTTCTCGCTGCCCGTCTGGCGGAGCCTGCTCTCTCGATGGTGGGCCTGGGGGCTGTTCTACATCGAGACCACGGTTCTGATCGCTTCTGTCGCTGCGCTGACCATGCTGGCCGCGATCTACGTGCCCGTCGTCGGGCTTGCGCTGGCCGCGCCCTTTCTGGTGGCGGTCCTGATGGTCTATTTTCGCCTGCTGGGACGTTTGGCCTGGCGATGCGGAGAGGGGGCCGACCCGGACAAGCGAAAACCGGCCCGACAGTAGCCGCAGCGCAGCGCGGTGCGGTCCCGAAAGACCTCCACCTTCAACCACCTACTTCTTCGGCGTAGGCCAGTTTTCCGACTCGGTGCGGGCCGTCTTGAGATATGCCTCTATCCGGGCGATCACCTCCGGATGCTCCCCGGCGACATCTTGTTTCTCGCTCGGGTCGGCGCTCAGATCGTAAAGCTCCAGCGGCCTGGCCCACCGGTTGCGAACCGCCTTCCACCGGCCGTGGCGTACCGCCTGACGGTAACCGCCCGAGGAAATCTCCCAATACAGAAACTCGTGGCTCTTCTGTTTCTTTCCCAGCAGGGCGGGCAGCATCGAGATGCCGTCGATCTTCTCCGGAGGTTCCACGCCCGCCAGCTTGGCAGCGGTGGGCAAGAAGTCCCAGAACGCCCAGACCTGATCGCTCGTGCTCCCCGGCTCTATTTGCCCCGGCCAACGGACGATCATCGGCACTCGGATCCCCCCTTCGTAGAAGTCGCCCTTCTTGCCCCGCAGATGACCGGAGCTGTTGAACGTCGGCTCCACAAACGCCGCCCCGTTGTCGCTGGTGAAGAAGACGATCGTCCGCCGATCCAGGTCGAGCTGCTTCAACAGGGTCATAATCCGGCCCACGTCGCCGTCCAGCCGGGTAACCATCGCCGCGTAGTTCTTCAGCTTCTGATCCCAACCCTTGTGGGAATAGGGTGCGTCGCTGGGCACTTCGTGCTTGCCGTGCGGAATCGTATAGGCCATGTAGAGAAAGAACGGCCCCGCCTTGTGCCCCCGGATAAACTCCAATGCGAACTCGGTGAACAGGTCGTGGGTGTACTGTTGCCGCTTGCCGTCGAGGTTGCCCTCCAGGACGTACTTCTGTTGGTTCCTCCAAATGTAATCGGGATAGTAGCTGTGGGCGCGGCGCTGGTTGAGGTACCCTAACCACTGGTCGAATCCCTGCTTGTTGGGCACGCCCGCGGTGCCCGGCTCGGCCAGCCCCCACTTGCCGGTAATCCCCGTGGCGTAGCCGGCGGATTTGAGCACCTCGGCCACGGTGAGGTCTTCGTCGCGCAACGGCACGCGGCGCTGTTGGCCGACCCCGCCGACCACGCCAAAATTGTTACGCACCCTGGTGTGGCCGGTGTGCAGGCCGGTCATCAGACATGAGCGGCAAGGTGCGCAGACCGTGCTGCCGGCGTAGCATTGCGTGAACTTGCGCCCTTCGGCCGCCAGCCGATCCACGTTCGGTGTGCGGATCTCCTTCTGCCCGTAACAACCCAGATCGGCGTAGCCCATGTCGTCGGCCATGATGTAAATGATGTTCGGCCGCCGGGGCCGCTGGGAGCCGGCCCCAGCGGTCGCCGCACAACAGACAACGCACAACAGGCTCAGTACGAAAGCACGTCTCATCGGTTGATCTCCTTCACCAAAACTTGCCAAAAACAAGTTCCCATTGTCGCGTTTGTCGACAGCCGCGCCCGGGAGGGCGGGGTTCCTGAAATGTCTTCCAAATGCACACGGGGCAGGGCAGGGGGGGCCAAACCGTCGACCGTCCCGCTCACCGCTCATTGCCTCTTCACCTCGGTGCTCCACTGCTTATGAAGTTTCACCAGCTCTTGCACCACCTCGCCGTGTTCCTTCGCGATGTTCTTCGTCTCGGTCACGTCCGCAGAAACAGAATCTTCGCCACACACCAGACGACCCCCTCAGGTTCGAGTGTAGGTTGGCGAAAAGCCCGACACCATCATACGGCACTGCGGAATAGGTTGCAACGTCCTGCAGCGCGACGCCGGACTTCCCCCAGTTTCCGTGCGTGGTCTTGATTGCCTCTGATCACACGCAATGCACCTTGTAGGAACGGCTCCTGAAGTGCCGAATTCGGCGAAAACTCCTCACCCGCGGCCCTCCGGACCTTGCAAACCGCCGCCAGCCGAGTCAGGATAGATTGGTGTGCAGGCGAAGCGGCAGCCCTACACGGAATCGGCGGATGAGGAGCACTCGATGAGTCCGGCCCAGTGGTACTACTCCCATGGCGACCAGAAGGAAGGTCCGATTCTCCCCGCGGAACTGAAGCAGTTGGCAACTGCGGGCGTGCTCTTCCCGGACGATCTGGTGTGGCGCGAGGGGATGGAACAGTGGGTCGCCGCGCGAAACATCAAGGGCCTGTTCGACCAGACCGTCTCCAATCCGGCCGAGACCGCAGCCAAGGCCGACGAGCCCTTCGCCGACGGCTTTCAGCCGGTCTCCCCAATGCCGGCATCGGCCCCCGGCTTGCTGCCCGAACCGGGCCAAACCGCCTTGGATCACCCCCGAACACGCGTCGTCCGCCACCTCTTCGACATCGTGCTCGATGCTGCCCGGGCCCAATTCTCCGCCCAATTCGTCGATGCGACCACCAAGGTCTTCGTTACCTGCGGACACTACTGCCTCTACCTGGCAATGCTGGCAGGCTTCGGTGTGGCATTGACCCTGGGGATCCACTCCGAGCCCCTCTATCCCGTCCTGCTGGGAGTGATCGGCCTGCTGATCCTGGCCGTGCTGCAATACTCGGCCGGGCGGGTCTGTGTGGCCCTCGACCGCCTGAACCGTACGGCCGCCGGAGAAGTCTCCAATACGGTCTTTCTCGACTCGTTCGCCGTCTTCAGCATGGTGGCCGGGCTGGCCACGCTGATCGCCTCGGCCGTACTGGCCGTGCACAACGGCGCTTACCCGCTGATCCTGGCGGGCCTGGTGCTGTTTATCGTGTGTGAGTACCTGGCCTTCGTCTCGTTGAACCCCCAGACGTTGAGCATCTCGGTTGTCGCCGAGGCCGGGCCCGCCGAAGAAGCGATCGGTGTGGTTTGGTTTCTGCTGAAGGCGATCCTCCGCCTCTCGCCGGTGGCCTTCGGCGCGGGCGTGGTCTGCAGCACGCTCTGGCTGTTCTACGCCTCCTATCAATTGTTCGGGGACGCCCAAGTAGACGCCGCCGAGCATACGGCCCTGGCGGCGGCCTGCTCGACCATCTGTTTCGCAGCGTTGCCGTCTGTGACCTACGTGTTCTTCCTGCTTTCGCAGTTGCTTATCGACGTCGTCCGTGCCCTGTTGTCGATTCCCGGAAAACTCGACGCCCTGGCCGAAAGCAACGAGGAGAAGCCTGCGCAGCGCGAACTCGATGAGTAGGAAGTCGGTCGCGGCTTTATGCCGTGTGCGTGACAACTAGATTCCGGCGGCCAGATCGTCCGTCTTCCCCCCTATCAAAACACCTTGATCATCGTCCCGCCGTCAACCACCAATACGGCGCCGGTGATGTAGCTTCCCGCCTGGCTGGCCAACAACAGGGCCGGACCGGCCAGCTCCTCGGGCCGCCCCCAGCGATTTACGGCCGTTCGGCCCGCAAACGACTCTTTCTGCTCCTCACTGAGAATCGACATCGGCATCTCGGTCGCAATCGGCCCGGGAGCGATGCAATTGACCGTAATCCCGAACTGGCCCAGGTCGAGTGCCCCCGCCCTGGCCAGACCCAGCAGGGCCGACTTGGTGGCCGAATAGGCGCTCCGCCCCGCCGTGCTGGCCAGGCCCATGATCGACGAAATATGGATCACCCGGCCCCAGCCACGCTGTTTCATCCCCGGCGCCAAGGCCCGGGTCAACGCCATGCAACTCGTCAGGTTCAACTCGACCAGGCCGTCCCAGGTCTCGTCCTGGATCTCGTCGATCGGCTGGGGGACGTTGAAACCGGCGTTGTTCACCAGCACGTCCACCTTGCCCAGCCGCTGGGCGGCCGTATCGGCCAGTCGCTGCACGTCCTCGCGCCGGCTCATGTCGGCCACGACGTACTCCACGCGCGTCGAGGTGCCTTCGCCGATCTCGGCCGCGGCGGCCCGGAGTTGATCCTCCTGCCGGCTACAGATCATCACGTCGGCCCCGGCTTGGGCGAAGATCCGCGAGATCGCCTTGCCGATGCCTCGGCTCCCGCCGGTGACCAGAGCGGTCCGGCCGGAGAGATCGAAGATGGTGTCTTTCATGTCGGAGAATCTCGTCTAATGTCGGTAGAGAGGTCGTCGGCCGATGGTCTCATTGTAACAGGCCGATCGGCCGACGCCAGCCGTCAGAACCACAACAATAGTATCTTACCCAACAGGATGCCCAGCAAGGTGCCGATGACGTATCCCCAGATCCCCACCAGCAAGGACGGCAGCACCAGCTTGGGCCAGCCCTTGGCGATGGCCATCGCCGCCGCCGAGGGGGCACCGCCCAGCGTGGCGTTCACACACAGCACCAACTCTTCCAGGTTCAGACGCAGGAGTTTTCCCAGCGAAAGCGTCACCGTCAGGTTCACCACTGCAATCACCAGGCAAAACAGAAACATCATCGGAACGTTCAACACCACGGTCACCAGATCTGCGGGCAGACCGATCACGAAAAAGAAGATGTACAGCATATATGCACCCAGCTCCTCGGCGCCGCCGATCTTCTCCAGTCGGCCGCGGAGCAACGTCGCCGCCAGCACGGAGAAGAACGTGATCAACACGAACTGGTTGCCGATGATCTCACGGACCAACGACACTGCTTGCGTCTCTTCTGCCGAGTTGGCCTGGGGCTTGATCCAGGCCGAAAGCTTGCTGGCAACCGCAGCGATCACAATCGCTATGGCCAGCGCCTTGGCAAGATCCAAGAGCGAGATCTTCTTCGGCTTCCAGTACCGGGCGGCCAGCGACTGGCTCTGCCGGTCATCTTCGGCCATCGAGTGGGGATGGGGATAGTGGCGGCGAAAGAACGTCGAGTTGGCGATACCCAGCAACACGATGAACATGCCCGCCATGATGAAATTGTCGGCCACCAGCAGCGGGTTGGTCAGGTTTTTGCTGACCTCGAACGAATTCTTGACGGCGAAGAAATTCACGGCCCCGCCCGTGTAACTTCCGGTCATGATGCCCGTCACCGCGGGCACTCGGTCGAAAGCGTTGACAAACAGCGCCGCTGCCAGCATCGCGCCCAGGATGGTCCCCAACGCGCTGACGTGAAACGCCACAAACATCGACCCGGTGGTCCGTACGATTCGCAGCAGATCGGCCCGAAACAGCAGCAACGGTATCGCAATGGGGACCAGATAGTCGTTCACCAGGGCATAGGCCGGCGCGTCGGGCGGCATGATCTTCAGGTTGGTCAACAGCATCGCGGCCACCAGACACAGCACCGGTCCGCTCAGCTTCGCCCCCCACCGGTAGGTCTGCTCCAGGTAGATGCTTGCCGCCACGCCGGTCAGAATGATTGCCCAAAGGGTCCACGTATCGTCCGGCGAAAGCACCGACGGCAGGCCCTGGAACCACTCAATCCAAGATTCCGGCGGCGCAGCAAGCGTATCGGTCGGCGTGCTGCTGAAGAGATACTCAGTCATGGAAACGCTCGTGCGGGGGCGCCTGCCGGAAGGCCGCCGCTTAAGGGCTGCTGCGGCGCAGCGTCATGTTCGCCAGGATCACGCTGTGGACCTTGCCGTCGGGACCGACTTGGAAGACCAACTGCTCATCGACGTACATCCCCGGCGGCAGCTTGAAGACCGTCCTGCACAACGGCGTCAGCCGATAGTCGACCATGTTCTCGGTCATCGCGTAGAGGTGCCCGTGCTTGATCGACACCACCAGCGGGATGAACTCCGGACCGTAGCTGCCCAGCAGCCGCTTCCAATCGTGCGGGACTTCGTCGACGCTCCGGGCCTCTACGCGGCGAAACTCCTGCTTCAGGACAGTGAAACCGGTCACCTTTCCCGAATCGTCGCGATGGAAAACCAGCGGTGCCCGATTCGCAAAGCGGCCGTCGGCAAGAAACTTGTCCGCCTCGACCGGCATCAAGCTAAGAGACTGGCCGGAGACGTTCGCCCGGGCCACTCCTTGGCCCACTTCGATTCGTGCCCAGTAGCTTTCCGACTCGAAGTCGCCGGCCAGTTTCGCCAACTCCGCCTGCTCCACCGCAATCGGCTCTGGCTCCGGCTTGGGCTTCTCGCCCAGCTTGGCCTCGATCATCAACTCCAAGGCTGCGTCAGTCAGCTTGCGGACCGGGCCCGTGGCAATGTCTTGATTGGTCAGCACGACCACGCCGATCTTCTCTTGCGGCAGCGCCGCCAGCGAGGTGGTGTGCCCGTAGACGGCCCCCATGTGGCTGACCATCTTGTGGCCGCGAAACTTCCCCACGTGGAAGCCGAGCCCGAACCCGGCTTCCTCCTCGGTCAACTGCACGGTAAACATCTTTTCGAGCGTCTGGGGCTTGAGCAACCGCTTCTCCCCCGCCCGGCCTTCGCCCAGCAGGAACCTCACAAATCGGGCAAGGTCCTCGGCGGTGGTGTAGAGATTGCCGGCGGGAATGGTGCCCAGTTCGAACAATGGGGCCTCGATCTCGCGAAAACCGCCCTCGCCGTCGGCCACTCGCATCCGGCCGGGAGCCAGCCGCCGCCGAATGTTCTCATTCAACTCGAAGGCAGAGTCCCTCATCTGCAACGGGCCCAAGAGGTACTTCCGCTGATACTCCCTAAACGGCATGCCCGACACCTTTGCTACCACCTGCCCGGTCACCGTCGCGCCGATGTTGGAATACTTCGTCTGCGTGTTGGGCCGATGTACCAGCACGCAGGGGGCGATGCTGGCCACCGTGGCCGCGACGGTCGGTTCGGTCGGGTCGAGATACCCACCCACCGGAGATTCGCGGAACATCCCCGAGCGGTGACACATCAACTGTCGCAGCGTAATCGGCCCGGCATCGCGAAACGGCACCACGATGCGGAAGCCGGGAACGAAACTGGTCACCGGCTCGTCGAGATCGAGTTTCCCTTGTTCGACGAGCTGCATCGCTGCGACGGCGGTGAACAGCTTCGAGATGGATCCGGCCCGGTAGACGCTCCTGGAGTCGGCGGCCCTATTGGACCCCTTGTCGGCAAAGCCAAATCCTCGGGCGCACACAATCCTCTGGTCGTCGACCAGCGCCACCGCGGCGCCGCTGAGAATCCCGCGCTGCAGCTCCGAGTCGATCACCCGGGCGAGCCGGTCGATCGCGTCGGAGTAGTCAATCTTCTCTGGCTGTCTTTCTGCCGTAATCCCATCTGCCGCACAAGTGGCGACCGTGCCGGCCAAAACGAACACTATCGCCGACAGCAGGCCACGGCAAAACGCCGTTGCAATCGCCGATCGAACCCGATGGTATTCGTTCGCCGGCGACAACCACTTCCTGAATTCCGGGATTGAGCACTTCACGGTCCACCTCCTCGCCACGGATGATGCCCAGACGCCCCCAGGTCATGGCCCGATGCCGGTAGCAAACGCGGTTTTGCAGGAGGCGACTCCAGTTGCCGATTGCGTGCCAAACCGGCTCCCATCGGCTGGAGTCGCCTCCTACAAGCGGGCCAATTGTGGCCGAGTTGAGTATAACAGACGTGCGGCCGGCTCTCAACGGTCGGCTTGCGGCCCGCTCAAACCAGCCGCTGCAACTCATCGTGCAACCGGCCGATCATCTCCTCGGTGTGCGTGGCGAACACGGCCAGCCGCAAAGCTCCCTCCGGACCCAGCCCCGAGTAGGCGGCCATGTATGCGATTACGATGCCTCGCTTCATCAGTTCGCGCTGGATCCGCTGCATGTTGTCGGCCTGGCCGATGGTCAGGCAGATGATCGGTACCGGCGTGTCGTCGGCGTGCAGCCCCATCCGGCCCAGGCCGCTCTTCACCGCGTGCACGTTTTCCCACAGACGGCTCCGCATGCCCGGGTCGGCTGCGATCAGTTCCAGCCCGCGGGCCGTCGCCGCCGCGACTGGAACGGGCGGGGCGCTGGCACCGCTGTAGTAGTGCGAGGTCGTCTTAACTCGCTCGATAAAAGAACTCGAGCCCGGGATGATGCCCCCGAACCCACCCACAGCCTTGCTCAGCGTGCCGCACACCAGCAGACGTGGCCCACTACCGGCGTCGACCTCGCCGTTTACCGACGAGCCGAACAGCCCGGCATGCTCAAACGTGCCCCGTCCATTGCCCCCCAACACACCCAGGGCGTGGGCGTCGTCGATACACAAGATCGAGCCGGGGTAGTCATTCAGCACGGCCCGGTATTCCGCCACCGGCGCGATCGTGCCCCGCGCGGCAAATACGCCGTCGCTCATCACCAGCGGGCGCCCACCGGGCTCGAGCTTGGCTTTCAGCTTTGCTCGAAGGTCCTCGGCGTCGCGATGGCGGAACGGAACCAGGGGACCGCCGGCCAGCCGGGCCGCCTCGAACACGCAATAGTGCGACAGCTCATCGACCAGCACGGCGTCGAATCCGCCCCGGAGCATCTGCACCAGAATACTGTTGCCCATGTACCCGGAGGCGAAGTAAAACGCATCATCGGCGCCGAAGAACTCCGCGCACCGGCGCTCCACTTCCAACACCGGCGGTGTGTTGCCGAAGCCGGTTCGGGAAGTGGCGCTGCCGATTCCGAACTCCCGCGCCGCTTGGCAAGCGGCGCGGATCACCTCCGGATGACCTTGCAGGCCCAGGTAGCCCGTCCCCGCGAAATACAGATACGACCGGCCATCGATTGTGGTGCGGCAGCCGGGCGGACTCTGCATCAGCAGCATGACCGGACTCCTGGCCTACTGGGGAGCAAACCAGCGCTGTAGCGTTGTTCGCAGTTTGTCAAACGCCGGATCCGTGCATCGCCGAACTCCTACGGACTCGGCGAGTTGACGATACACCGCTGCCGATCGGGGTTTTCTCGCGTGTTGTAACGCACTTACTATCGCTCGTTTCGGGTCGCTCGGCTTGGAAGCATCATCTAGCCAGAGATCCTGCTGGCGCAGCCACGTGCGCAAGTCCGGCTGTTTGCCGGCCCATCCCAGAATCCTATCGACTTCAGGCGAATCGCTCCACACCCAGGCCTCCAATTCCGGATCGAGCACGATGGCCGCGCAGCGGTCCGCCCATCCGTTTCGACGCAGACGCTCCTCCACGTCCTTCTCCAGTGCAACGCGAGGTTGGCCCTCCTTGCCACAGCCATGGCGGTCGAAAACGACCAGGGCGTAGTTGAACTGTGCTATGAAGGGACGCAAGTAGTCGTGGGCACGGAGATAGCAGCCCGAGTCACGGCCCACGTAGCGATCGACTTGTGCCGTGACCTCACAGATCGACAGCGCCTGGTGGCGCTGCAACAACGCACGGATCGCAGCGGCCGCGTCGCCATCCGCCGTGACCACGATTAAATCGTTCACCCCAGGACCCCCGACGCAAACAGCGTGCCGAAATCCACTTCACCGTGCCAGTCCGTCAGCCGCGGGTGCTGATCGCCACGAACGATGTCCGTAGCACCTTCGGGTGTCGTTGCGAAGCACAGGACGCTGGCGGGATCGGCGACACTCAGAATCACCGGAGAGTGAGTCGCCAGGAGAACCTGAGCGTCGTAGACCGACGAAAGCGAGTTGTACATGGTCTCGACGGCGAGCGGATGGACTCCGTTCTCCGGTTCTTCGATCAGGTAAACGCTTGGCAGGTCGCGCAGATATGCCGGCAACGTGAGAGCCAAAAGTCTCAAAGTGCCGTCCGATGCCATCCACGAAGGAATCTCCAGCCCGCCAGAGTAGATCAGCTTCAAGTAGCGATGCCGGTCGTCTTCGCGCTCGACCGTGCGGATTGCCTGAAGGTCGGGCAGCGCGGTGCTCAGATGGTCGACCCACTCTTGCAGACGCTCGGGGTCTTTTTTTTCCAATTCGGCGACGACCCAAGGAAGGTTGGAGCCGTCGGGCCTGAACCCGGCGCCCTGTCCCGGCGGACTCGCCTTGCGTATCGCGAGGCTGTTGAGAATGAACTGCTCGACGCCTTCGCTGAGGAGTTGCTTGAACCAGGTGCTCGCCGGAAAGTTGGATTCGTCCTCGGGAAGATTGCCGAGCGTTGATTTCCGCCGCCCGAGTTTGAACGTGGTCGGCAAGATTGTCTTGCGGTGGCCCTCGTACTCGTACACGTCAATGCCGTCGGGCTTCTTCAGGAACGACACCCGCTCTCTTTCGGAGTATATCGCCCCAACGATCCTTTCCGGAACGTCGGGGAGTCGTGGAAAACGTGATGTCTGCTTGGGAGGTTCCGGCTCTGAGACCTTGAGAGCCCCGTTCTCCGCGGCGATGAAGATCTCCGAAGAATCCGGATCGATTGCCAGAGCCAACTCGTAGCGGATCGTGTCGTATTTCTCGTCGGCCAAGAGCTTCCGGCGGTCCTCGGGAATCCTCGCCTCGATCGCCAACTCGAATCGATTACCTTCATGTTGCCATGGCAGGTCGAAGAAGTTGGCGGTCCGCTCGGTGACAGCGGCATCCAGCCCGTCTGAGACGAACCGGCTGAGGAAAGCCACCACGTCGAGGAACGTGGTCTTGCCGCTGGCATTCGGACCGACCAGCACGTGGAACCTGTCCAGCCGCTGCCGCACGTAGCGCAAGCAACGGTAGTTCAACGCTTCGATCAGCGAGATCATGGCTGAGTGCTCCCCAACTTCGAGCTATGATTGACGGCTACAACGCTTCGCACGCCAAATCGCCGACCTCTGCGGTCGTGTAACCCATCTTACCCGCCGACTGGCTCTTCATCTTGGTGCCGGTCACGAGTTGGATCGCCTTGGTCACCCGATCGGCCGCCTTCTCGTGTCCGGCCTGCTCGAGCATCATGGCCACCGCCGCGATGGTGGCGATGGGGTTGATCATCCCCTTGCCCGTGTACTTCGGCGCGCTGCCCCCCATGGGCTCGAACATGCTGGTTCCGCCGGGCTCGGGGTTGATGTTCCCGCCGGCCGCCACGCCCATCCCGCCCTGGATGATCCCGCCCAGGTCGGTGATGATGTCGCCGAACATGTTGGTGGTCACGATCACGTCGTAGTATTCCGGATTCTTCACCATCCACATGCAGCAGGCGTCGACGTGGTTATAGTCGGGCTCGACGTCCGGATACTCCTTGGCCACGTCCTGAAAGGTCCGCCACCAGAGGTCGTGCCCGTAGGTCAGCACGTTGGTCTTGGCCACCAGCGTCAACCGCTTTCTCCGGTTTCGCTTCCGCGTGTAGTCGAAGGCCCAGCGGGTGCAGCGCTCGCAGCCTTTTCGCGTGTAGACCGCGGTCTGCATGGCGACTTCGTCGGGGGTGTGTTTCTTCAGAAAACCGCCCATCCCGCAATAAAGGTCCTCGGTGTTCTCGCGGATCACGACGAAATCGATGTCGTCGGGGCCCTTGCCGGCCAGCGGGGTCTGAACGCCCGGATAAAGCTTCACCGGCCGCAGGTTGATGTACTGGTCGAGGCGGAACCGCAACTCCAGCAGCAGCCCCTTCTCGAGGATCCCCGGCGCCACGTCGGGGTGGCCCACCGCTCCCAGCAGGATCGCGTCGAACTTGGCCAACTCCTCGACCGCGCCATCGGGCAGGATCTCGCCGGTCTTCAGGTAGCGATTGCCGCCGAAATCGAAGTCCTCAAGCTCATACTTGATGCCTTCCAACCCGGCGATCGCCTCGAGCACCTTGATGCCTTCCGCCACCACTTCCGGTCCGGTCCCGTCGCCGCCGATCACGGCTACCCTAAGTGCCTCGTTGCTGCTCACGTTCTTGGTCCCGATTTCCAGGGGTGAGGTGCCGCAGTGTGGCTGCCACACCGGCGCTGCAAACCCCGGATTCTACACCCGGGCAGGTCCTATCGCAAGCTCCCACCACGCGGCTCTTTGCCCGAACCGCACGAGCAAAGCCAGGCCGCATTTCTCACCGTGCTGGGACGTGAACAGGCAGTGTGCCGCTGCTTCGCAGAAGCAGTACTGGCCGCGACTCCAAGGCACTGGCTTACGTGCAAGATGTGGCAACCGTCTATTCAACGGGCTGCCAACCGGCGCACCACTCGCCGGGACCCGGGGTCAGACATCATCACCGGCAGCCAATCTGCGCCCCGCGTCCTCAGTTCTCGCTGAAACGGAAGACCTTGGCCGTTTCGCGTCCGAGCGGGTTCTTGATGAACCTCTTTCGACACTGGGGACAAAGATCGAATCGCATCTGCTGGTAGACCTCTTCACCGATCTGGTCGTTGTCGGTGTCGTCGAGGCGCTCCAAAATGTCCTGGATCTCTTGAAGGTGATCGCGGTCGTCGTCTTCCTCGTCGGCCGTGGTCGGATCGAACGCCGCGTAGACTTCCATTTTCACCACGTAGTGGAGATCTTCCTCCGGATCAAGATCTCGTTTGCACAGATCGCACGAGTACCGAATCATTAGCCCGCTCCCCGTATGTGGTCGGCAACCGCCGATCCCGAAAGACCCGAGCCCCAATTACGCCCATCCTAATGCCACAACGCAGGGCGTGGCAAGGTGTCCTGGGAAATTTTCTCGGCCGCGCCGCAGTTTTCGCCGGGCGGCCGCCCGAGTGCCCAACGCCGCCTCACTTCTGTCCGTCCTCACTCCGGCCGGTTTGACGGACGGCGGGGGGGCCGCAAATTACCAGCCTGGGGGCCACTACGCCGCCGCCCACAAAGCGCCGTTTGCTGCCGAGGGGATCTCGAAAGAACATTCGTCGGACCCGCCCAAGGCTCCTCAGTTCACGCGCGGCGGCGCACCAACGCGACCCTGCGACACTTCCAGCCACTAATGCCGAATTCACTGTGGCGCAGCGGCTTACGTCGATGCCGAGACGTTCAGGCCGAAAAGGGGACAGGTCCAATTTGCCCCCAACGGCCCGAAGGGTGCTTCGCACACATTGGACCTGCTCCCCCTTTTCGGCTGGGCGGAGTTGCCCGAGAAAGCATGTCACACCCGACGGGTCTGGTGTCGACCTTCCTGATCGACTAAAATAAAAAATTAGCATGGAATGCACGCCGGTACCGGCTTATTGGCTTGGATGCGTACGATGTCCGGGATAGTGTGGGGAGTTTGCACGTGCACCAGCTTCGTTCGGCAAAACAGCGAAGTTCCAGGGCCCGAAGCCCGCGGAGATCTCATGCGCGCCGCGGCGCAGACGAAGTTCCCCCAGGGCCTCCGCCGGCTACCACGCCGTTGCAGGCCAGTGTGCTCGTGCTCAATCGCCTCTACCTGGCCGTTCACATCGTCAACGTTCGACGCGCCTTCGGCCTGCTGTTCCGCCAGGCCGCCGAAGTGATTCATCTCGAAGAGGGAATGTTTGCCAACCACGATTTCCAATCCTGGCGCGAGGTCAGCGAGCTGCGCGCCGGCTTGAAGCATCCCCATGAAGATTGGATCTGGGCGGTGAATTTCGAGGTTCAGGTTCCCCGGGTAATCCGTCTGCTGTGCTTCGACCGGATGCCGAATCGCAAATTGCATCTGAGCCGTCGCAGCGTGCTCGCACGAGACGGACATCGTTGCCAGTATTGCGGTCGCCACTTTCCCGCCTACCAGTTGAGCCTCGACCACGTGGCTCCTCGCAGCCGGGGTGGTTTGACCAGTTGGGAGAACGTGGTCTGTGCTTGTCTGAAGTGCAACGTCAAGAAGGGCGGACGCACCCCGCGGGAGGCCAAGATGAAGCTGGTGCGCCGCCCCGTCAGGCCAAAGCAAAACCCGATCTTGGTTCTCAAACTGGACAATCCCAAGTACGAAAGCTGGAAAACCTGGCTCGGCGGCGTACATTGGGATTTGGGATTCGGGACGTAGAATTTCGCCCACCTCTTCAGGATTCACCAGTCCCCCACCGCTTCGCAGGAGGCGTCTCATCTTAGGATTTCGGGGGGGACACCGTGCAACAACGGGGGATACAACACGGTCGCAGTGAACCGTTCCAGCGACAGACCCGTAATAAAACGCGGAGCCCCGCGGTGGTACTGCCGTCAGAAACGACCGCCCTACGGCACGGCGTCTGCAAGTGCATGCCAGAAAGGCATTTGAAGACTGTTCGGATCGCCCAGTCCGCAGAAAGTGAATCCGGCGGGCCTGGGGCTGCCGGCCGTAGGCTGGGGCGTTTTCTCTTAGCCAGACTTGCTTCTTTCTGCTATTGCAACTAGAATCGGTAGGAGTGTGGGGTAGCTGTGCAGCCGCTGAGGTGGCCCGCGCACACGTCACCCGACACATCTACCGGGCTTGGGCAGCCGTGCCTCCTCGCGAGGGGATACGCCGAGTGGTACTCTCTGAGATCGACCGCAACCTGTTGGAACGCTCCTTGCAAGCGAAACCGAGGGCGTGGGAGGATTTTGTCGACCGCTTCCTGGGCCTGGTGATTCATGTGGTCAACCACACGGCTCAGGCCAGAAGCGTCAGACTCACTCCCGAGGATCGCGACGACCTGTGCGCCGAGGTCTTCCTGGAGATCGTGCGGCGTGATTTCGCTCTGTTGCGCAACTTTCGCGGTCAGAGCAGCCTGGCGACCTATCTCACAGTGGTTGCCCGCCGGATCGTGGTCAAGGAGTTGCTCTCCCAAAAATCTGCCTCTCGTCTCGGCAACGGGCCCGCCCAGCACGTACCGGATCCACACCCCGGTCCCGAGCAACGCCTCGGCAACCGGGAAGAAGTCGCCCGACTGCTGGAGGCCCTCCCGGAAACCGAGGCCCAAGTCGTGCGGATGTACCATCTGGAAGACAAGACCTACCAGCAGATCAGCTCCGAGTTGGGTATGTCCGAAAACAGCATCGGCCCGATCCTCAGCCGCGCCCGCAAAAAAATGCGCCGCGCGGGCGTCAAACCCGCCACAAGCTAGCAGCCCGTTGAAAAAGGTCGGATCTCCTGCAATTGTGTGCCACTGTTTTTCAACGGGCTGCTAGCCCTTTGTGGCACCAAAACGACCGGTGGCCTGGACGCAACGCGTCGCCAGAAACACCGTCAGGGGTCATTCGAGGGCACTCTTCTACCTGGCTCGTTCCGCCACGCGTGGTGCCCCGGCCGTGGTCAGGTGCTCGCAGATTGGCTGCCCCCGCACTG
>SDBV01002944.1_pt1 | contig 25400 bp, 28 predicted proteins | sample 2277081 | NCBI WGS metagenome assembly SDBV01 (sample SAMN10402039, study PRJNA504765) | marine sediment metagenome | isolation source: marine sediment core GS10_PC15, 223 cmbsf | place: Arctic Ocean: Southern Knipovich Ridge | collected 2010 | reverse complement strand
TCCGAATCCTCAATGTCCTAAATGTAAATCATACATGGTCTTCCTTCGTGAGACTGAAGACCATGTATGGTTTTATAAATGCCATTGTGGGCATAAAATAATGCCGAGATGGTACTGGTTGCGAAGGTTGAAGTTTTGGAAATCTTGAAACGAGCAAAATCCGGTGGCGAAATAGTGGCTTGGAACGAAAGTGAGAGCAATGTCCGTGAGGAAGTTTTGCGCCGAAACGCAAAGGCTGGATATTGTAGAAGTTCCGGCAGGATTATAATGAAACCTGCAAATGCGCAATACAGAAAAAATTACCGAATTATATTCAGGCACGATTAAGGAGTAAATTATGGCTGGTTCAGTTTCTTCGAGATATTCTGCTCAAGGAAAAGTTTGGGAAAGTATTTCTATATTCACTTTTGCATCTGGAGATACGGCTGAAGTTAAAGAAAATATACCTCTACAGGGTATTTTGCAAAAGATTATCGTTAAATGCAGCGCCGCAAGCGGAGCGGTTGTAACTGCTACTGTAGCTATTGACGATAATGCCGACAACGAGATATTCAGTGTTGCTGCTTTAGCTGAATCAACAACTTATTCTTACAACGTATCAGAACTAATGACAGGTGTAATGGATGTTGGCGTAACGCCAAGTACAAACCCATTAAGTGCATATACTGTAACAGTTTACTTACGGGGTATTTGATGTATAAACCGAAATACCTGCAACCCCGTGTCAGAACGGGGGCGGATACCATTTTGCATTTGAAAACATATGTAGGATTAGTTACTACGTCAACTCTCTTTGATTATAGCTTGAACAATCATCCTGGCACACTGAAAGGCACAGCTGCGCTAAAATATCCTGGTTGTGAGTTAGATGGTGATAGTGACTATATTGAAGTAGCCGACCACGCAGATTTCAGTTTTGGTGATGGTACAGACGACAGTCCTTTCAGTACCAGTGTTTGGGTTTATATAGATAACATTGGTGGATATTCTCCAATAGTAGGTAAATGGGCAACAGATAATAGAGAATGGTATTTGGAACTATATACTGGCAAAGTAACGTTCTATATTTTGGGAGAAGGGTCAATTTATAGAGGTAGATACTGCAACACAAGACTATCCATAGGACAATGGTATCACATAGTAGCGACTTATGACGGCAGGGGTGGAGCAAGTGCTCAAGATGGAATAAAAATCTATGTAGATGGAGCAAGGAAAGATGATACAGATGATGTTAATTTAGTTTATACCGCAATGTCTGATGGAACTGCCCCAGTTTGGATAGGGAGGGGTGATATTGATTACGCCAACGGCCTTATCGACGATGTAATGATATTCAATGTCGAAAAATCTGCCTCTGAAGTTAAGAGTATTTACGAAGTTACTCGTAGAAGATATGGAGTATAATTATGGCTCTACCTGCGACCAAAACCGATATATGCAATTTGTCCCTGAATAGAATCGGAGAGAAAGCTGTTACTGATGCTCAGATAACCGCCGATACTGACCCACGTGCGCAACGTTGTAATCGTCATTACGAACAGACCAGAGACGCTCTGCAAAGGTCTTTCTGGTGGCGGTTCGCACGGGCAAGGATAAGACTCGCTTCGGCTTGGGCTACTGCTAAGGCTTACACTACCGACCAATATACACTGAATGATGATGTCTGGTATAAATGCCTTGTCGCTCACACTTCAGTTACCACAACTAATGAGCCTCCTAATGCTGCTTTTTGGACTACTCTCGTAGCGAGTGATTACACACCGGAGAATGAATGGGATTTTATGTTTGACTTACCAGATGACTTTTTGAGATTCAGGTCTATTCTTGAAGAGAGTGATTCTACTTCTCGGAACAAGAGACGTGCAATCGAAGGATTGGTACTCTTTACTAATCTTTCCGAGGTAAGTCTTCGGTATATTCAACAAGTCACGGACGTTACGAAATTTGACCCGTTGTATGTAGAAGTCTTAGTATTGCAGTTTGCGTTAAAACTCGTACCGCCTACAGCCGGAGTAGGTTCGGCGGGTCAATCCTTGTTAAGTGAACTCAAAGCTGAACTAAAACCTTTGATGTCTCAGGTCAAGTCGATAGACAGGAGCGAAACGGACACCGGTGGCAGGAGCGATTGGAATTTAGCTCGTCACGGTGGGTTAGGGATAACAGGTCAAGAGGAACGGTTTCTATGATAAGTGACAATACGGAAAATAATGTTTTAGAATTCATAGAAGATTCTGAAAATCATCCTTATTGTGTGGATTATCCTTACTGTGTCGAGAGAGACTGTCTTGCTTGCATTAAAAGAAACGGAAAAGATAGTTCAAGACCCCATTTATTTGCAAGGTTACGAAAGAGAAAATGGAAAAAGTCTCAGTAATTATACCAGCACGAAATGAGTTTCTTCTTGGCAGGACGATAGACAGCGTTCTCGAAGCTGCCGAAGGCGAGATAGAGGTCATTGCAGTTTTGGATGGTTACTGGCCTGAACCTATACAAGATGACCCAAGAGTTACTCTAATGCATCATACCAACCCCATAGGCCAGCGTGCGGCCATAAATGAAGCTGCAAGGATAGCCAAAGGGAAGTACATTCTCAAGACCGATGCTCATTCTATGTTCGATAAAGGGTTCGATGTAAAACTTGCCAAAGATTGTGAGTATGATTGGACTGTCATACCGAGAATGTATAATCTCCACGCCTTCGATTGGGTCTGCGAGAATGGTCATAATTTCTATCAAGACAAATATTTGCCCGAAGGTGGAAAATGCAAAGAATGTGGAAAACCCGTAAAGATAAAATGGGTCTGGAAGGAACGACTTCACAAAAAGACCGATTTTATGTATATGGACAAAGACCTCAAAGTTCAATACTGGTACAAGTATGCCAAGAGGAAAGAATCAAAGGGTGATATAGTCGATATTATGAATGGTGTCGGCGCGTGTTGGTTTCAACATAAAGAGAGGTTCTGGGAACTTGGTGGCCTTGATGAAAAACACGGAAGTTGGGGTCAACTTGGGGTTGAAGTTGGTTGCAAGGCATGGTTATCGGGCGGTAGGCACATTGTAAATAAAAAGACGTGGTTTGCCCATTTATTCAGGACTACCAAAGAGTTTACATTCCCATACAAGATTAAATCCAAAGAGCAGGATGAAGCCAAGAAGTACTCAAGGGATTTGTGGATTAACGATAACTGGCCGTTAGCAAAAAGACCTTTTAAGTGGTTGTTGGAGAAATTCCAGCCTGTTCCTACTTGGGAACTGGTCAAACCAGAAGATAAACCTTATATGCCCCCTTATATGCCCCCTTATACGCCCTTGTTATCAGTTATCATTCCTGCAAGAAATGAGATGTATCTTCAGAGAACTATTGATGATTGTCTTGAAAAACTTCAAACCGATTTCGAGATTATTGTTGGTCTTGACGGTTACAAACCGGAACTCAAAAAAGACCCACGAGTTGTTTTGTGCCATAGTGAAGAACGTATCGGTATGCGCCCGATGATTAACAAGATGGCAAGAGTGGCAAAAGGCAAATACCTGATGAGATTAGATGCTCATTGCATAGTTGATAAAGGTATAGATACCGAGCTTATCGAATGCCACGAATCGGGCAATACCGTTCTTGCGATGAGATACGAGTTAAAATCGAGCAACTGGACTCGAAGAGACCGTACTGATTGTCCGTATCGTTATCTGTCTCATCCAGACTTCGATGAGAAGGGTGGTTTAAGGGGTCTGGCGTGGCCTGAGTGGGCAAAACTCCACAATAACGAGCAAATAGGCGAGACTATGACAATTTCCGGTTCTAACTGGCTTATGGAACGAGAGCAATTCCTTGGTTGGGGTGGATTAGATGAAAAACACGGCACTTTCGGGCAGGAAGGAGTTGAAATATCTTGTATGACTTGGTTGTCAGGCGGAAGGGTCTTAGTTAATAAGAATACTTGGTACGCCCACTGGAACAGGGGGAAATCTTCTTATGCTCTTGGAGCAAGTGAAAAACCTAAATCTATGAGACGGTCTATCGAGTTATGGATGGGCGACAACTGGCCTTTCGCAAAAAGGAAATTTCATTGGTTGATAGACCACTTTGCTCCGGTTCCTGGTTGGCTTGCCTGTAAATATGATTATCATTTCAGATTAAGGACATACGATGTAAATGAACTGTATGAAAACTTTATAAAATATGCCGACCCAAACAAGACACATCCCGACAATCCAAGAGGTACTTACGAACTTCAGAGGACTTTTCGTCCGTTTGTAAAGAGCATTTTGGATGGTGATAAATATACAGACGAAGAATTAAAACAGTTACCTTATTATAGTTATCTTATTAAGCATCTTAATCCTGCCGTAAGAGACCCTCTAATTCTAAAAGGAACAAGGCATGTTATAAACCAAATGCGAGATAGCGAGAATCTTTGTAAGAGTATAAGAGACAAAAGATTAAATACCCCCCTGGATATGTGGAGATACGACAAAGGCATGGTATTGCAAAGAGGTCAGCGCCGAGTTGTTATCTTAAAATATCTTAATATTAAAAATGTTTCTGTCAGGTTATTTGACGACAAGAAAAGCTTTATGGAAATGCGTTGTAGTATTGACATAAGAGGTGGCGGGAATATAGAGCAACTTGCCATTAAACAGTTTGCTAAAAAGGGGTTAAGAGCTACTGATAAATACTGGAAGCACAATTATACATATTTATACGATAGGCATTTGAACGGACGTATTAAGAATATTCTGGAGATAGGGGTAAAAAGGGGTGCATCTTTATTGTTATGGAAAAAGGCATTTCCGAAAGCGATGATTTCGGGCATAGACATAAAAGACGTGTCCGGCGAAAAGATTATGCGAAGGAACAAAGATTTAAGATTATTTGTCGGCAGTCAATCAGATAGGGAGTTTCTAAAAACTGTAGTAGGCAAACCGTATGACTTGATTGTGGATGATGGTTCTCATCATCCTGTTGACCAGTTTGCAAGCCTTGAATTCTTATGGCCTTATCTTTCAAAGGGAGGTTGGTATGTAATAGAAGATTTGTATGGTCAGGCAATAACAAGACAGAAACATCCAGTTATTATGAACAAGTTAAAATCAATGATAGATAAAATCTGCACAAAAGAGACTTCCTCGGTTTTATTTTATCCTAATATTTGTTTTATACAGAAAAATGGCTAACGAAATAGTTGCTCCATTTGATACAGGCTCTACTCTTTACGCAAGAGTATTCAATTCCACCGGTCAGGTGTGGAACACTTCCGGTACGCCTGCGTTTGAAGATTGGGCCGATGGCAATGTGACTGATTATGATATTTCTTTAACAGACAAAACAAGTGGTCAATACATAGGAGATTTTCCCAGTACAGCAGCGGGAAGATATAAAGTCAATGTATATCTTCAGGCTGGTGCTAATCCGGCCACGGACGATACCGTGACCCACGAAGGAGAAATACTCTGGGATGGAACTTCTGAGATATTCAAGGCAGACGAAGATGATGTATCTGATGCTCACGAAACGACAGACGCTTTGATTATAAGTACATTTACAAATGTTTTCAATATTTACGATGAGTCGTAATGGCTAATATTCCACTTTTAAGTTTTAATTCTGGTGTCCTATCGCCACAGATTGACGCTCGCTCGGACGTTGCCAAATATGCGTCTGGCTGCCGGACTTTGGATAATCTCATACCCCGTATATATGGTAGTGCCGAAAGAAGGCCAGGTACGAAGTTTATCGGTTCGGTCAAGAACGCTTCTGAAAAGAGTAGAGTGGTAGCCTTTCAATTTTCGGATACTATAGCTTATATTCTTGAGTTCGGGCCGGAATACATACGGTTCTTCTTTGACGGTGGAAGGGTAATCGGGGCAAGAGCGCCTACTAACTGGACTGATGATACAGCGTATATAGTAGGACAATTCGTTACGTATTCGAGCGTGGTTTACAGATGTCTCGTTGCCCATACGTCAGACGCTACCGATGCGGAGGATGGAACTCACGAAAAGCCGCCTATTAACTTTACGGACTGGGTAGTTGCAGACCTTGATAGTAATTTTCCTATTGCCGAAACTCCTACGCCATATCAGGAAGCGGACTTATTTGAATTACAATTTCGTCAGAGTGCCGATGTGATGTGGATAGTCCATCCCGATTATGCACCGAGGAAACTTACGAGAACTACTGTAACTTCATTTGATTTATCAATCATAAGTTTTACGAACGGCCCGTTCCTACCGAGAAACGACCTTGAAAATGCAGATGGTATTACCATTACTCCAAGTGCTACTACGGGAAGTATAACTTTAACGGCCTCGGCAGCGGTGTTCGATTCTTCACATATATCTGCGCCGGGAGCTTTGTTTAAGATAACCCACGCAAGGGCTACTACCGAAACTTCCGGCTCATCAGCCCATCCGACTACAGGGGTTATAGGTTCGGCCATAGACATTAAGGGAACGTTCTCATTTAATACTCACGGAACTTGGGACAAGACCGTCAAGTTGGAAAGAAACGAGAATGAAGAAGGTTGGGAGACATTCAGGACGTTTATTTCCAATAGCGACAGGAACATACAATTCACAGGAAACGAGGAGGCCGATAGTGTTCAGTACAGGATAAATGTTACCTCTTCTACGAGTGGTACGTTGAATGCCGACTTAACGGTGAATAATTCAACCGAAAGCGGGATATGCAGAATAGATACTTTCGTAAGCACCACTGAAGTTACGGCGACAGTTCTTACTGATTTTGCTTCTACGGACGCTTCCAAGAGATGGTTCGAGGGTGCATGGAGTGCTTTCAGAGGTTATCCGACAGCATTTACATTCTTTGGTGGTAGGGCTATTTATGGTGGGACTTCTAAACAGCCTCAGACGGTGTGGTTGAGCGAAACCGATGATTTCGAGAATTTCGAGGAAGGGACAAATGATGCCGATTCCTTTTTGCTTACAATGTCCTCGGATAAGATGAATGCTATTAGATGGTTGTCGGCATTAGATGCACTTCTCTTAGGAACAATAGGCGGCGAATGGCGAATAAGGGCAACTGCCATTGACGAGGCTTTAACACCCACTAACTTCGATGAGAGGCAGCAGACTTCTTATGGAAGCAAGAAAATCCAACCTATACCAGTAGGCGATGCCGTTTTGTTTGTAGATTTCGTAGGTCGAAAAATAAGGGAAATGACATTTAGTGACGAAAAGCAAAAGTATGTTGCTCCCGACCTTAGCGCATTGGCGGAACACATTACTTTAACCGGAATTACAAGCTTAGATTACCAGAGAAACCCCGATGCTATTGTCTGGTCAACGCTTGATAATGGCAAATTGTTGTCAATGTCATACGAAAGAGACCAAGATGTAATTGCGTGGTCTCCTCATCCATTGGGTGGGACTTCTGCTAAAGCCGAATCCGTAGCAGTAACACCAGGAACAGCCGAAGATGAGATTTGGATTTCCACATCAAGAACTGTTGATGGTTCTACCACAAGACAGATTGAGCAATTACAACCCAGAGTTGGAGTTGATTTGGAAGATGCTTTCTTTGTAGATTCGGGTTTGGTTTTTGATGGGGGCGACCCCATTGTAATTACCAACGTGACCCAAGCCGACCCAGGGGTGGTAAGTTTGGACAATACCAATAGTGATGGTAGCCAAAGACTACAAGATGGCGACCAGATTTATATAACCGGCGTAGTGGGAATGACAGAGTTGAATGGAAACTTCTATACAGTAGGAAATTCAACTAAAACGAGTTTAACGTTAAAGACTTTTGTGGAGACAAGTTCGTCTCCGAGTGCAAGTATAAGTGGCTCTCCAAGTGCAAGTGCGAGCAGTTAATGAAAAAGTTAATAGTTATAATTAGTCTTTTTTTAATATCAGGATGTTCTATGAGTTTTCTATTCGGAGATAAACGCAAGCCAAAAATTAGACCGAAGGTTGACCCAAATTCCCTTGAATTTCGCAAGAATGTATCTCTAATTCTAAAGCAACGACATAATCCTGATTTTCTTAAGCGTCTTGCCGCTGAGAAAGAATACCAGAAATACTTGAAAGAAAAGAATAAAAAATGACAGTACCAGTTTTTGACAATTTTACAGAAGCTAAAGATGATGGTTCATCTCCAATTACAATAGATAAACCAACGGGTATTGTTGAAAACGATTTAATGATAGCAGTTATTGCTATCGATGGAAATTCAGAAGATTTAACATCTTCTGGATGGACGACTATACAAGGTAGTTTTGAAGTATCGGTAAGTTGTGCGGTACTTTATAAAATAGCAGGTAGTTCAGAACCATCTTCGTATTCTTTTAGTTGGACGGCATCTGGTAATCATGTGGCCTATGGTTTTATAATGAGGATTACCGGTCACGATACAAGTACGCCAATAAATATCAGTGGTCAGGCAAGTGGTACTTCTGCTTCTCCAACTTGTCCATCTGTAACAACAACAAAAGATGATTGTTTAATTCTTCGCATATTTGGTGCTGATGATGACGATATAACTGTTGATGGCGGAGAACCTGCAGGGACTACTGTAATTACAGTGGATAGTCAAAGAGTTTTTAGTTTTGCTTGTTCTGGCGGTGCTGCTTATGAATCTCAAGCAAGTTCAGAAGCAACGGGAACGGCGGCATTTGCTTTAACGGCCTCAGAGCAATGGATAGGGATTTCGGTAGGAATTCAACCGGCAAGTGCAGTAAGCGCTTCGCCTTCATCTTCGCCCAGCGCCAGCATTTCGGCAAGCCCGTCAAGAACGCCATCAGCAAGTATATCAGCATCTCCAAGTGCATCTATAAGTGCATCTCCTTCGGCTACGCCTTCAGCCTCAATATCAGCGAGTCCTTCTGCGAGCATATCAGCTACGCCTTCAGCTTCTATATCTTCCAGTCCCTCAGCTACCGTCTCGGCTTCAATTTCAACATCACCGAGTTCAAGTATTTCAGCAAGTCCTTCAAGAACGCCTTCAGCCTCGATAAGTTCAAGTATATCAACGAGCGCATCAAGAACGCCCTCGGCAAGTATATCAAGTTCACCTTCAATCAGTCCATCAACGAGTCCTTCGGCAAGTATTTCAGCATCGCCATCGTCTTCTGTATCGGCATCGCCGTCAGGAACGCCTTCGGCAAGTATATCATCCAGCATATCATCCAGCCCCAGTGCAAGTATATCATCCAGTCCTTCAACAAGCGTTTCAACTTCAATAAGTGTTTCACCGAGTATTACTCCTTCAGCAAGTCCATCGGCCAGTCCTTCGAGTTCACCTTCAGCAAGTACATCAGCAACGCCTTCGGCATCGATAAGTTCCAGTGCTTCTGCTACGCCCACCGGAAGCCCATCAGCGAGTCCTTCGGCCAGCCCAAGTTCTTCTCCTGACGATTTGGACACTACCGGTTTTACGCCCTATGTATCAGCCGGAACATCACAGCACGTTGAAAATACCTTTATTAACCTCGACCATTTGGAAGGTGAAACAGTAAAGATACTTGGAACGGACGTTGATGATAATACTGCGAAATATGACGATGAAACGGTAACAGGCGGAATAATTACTCTTACGGAATTAAGTCCTCACGCTCACAATTTCGTAAGAAAAGCGACAGTTGGTTTACCTTTTAGATATACGTTGCAACCAATGAGACTTGATATTACCGGAGCGGGCGGTACTTCTCACGGCAGCATAGGGCATATAGCTGAAATCGTGATAAGTTTCCTTGATACGTTAGGTGCAAAATATGGTAGTACGCTTGACGACTTGAAAGATATTGACTTTGATTCGTTAACTTCTTTGAATACCGGCGACTTCGTTGTTTCGTTTGACGGCGGCTATTCTCTCGATGATACGATTTACATATCAGGAAACGAGCCATTTCCGTGTACCGTCAGGGCTATAATTCCACGAAAGGAGAAAACAGGACGTTAATTATGTTTAAGATATTTTTCTTGAAATTCTTTTTCAATAGCATCACGTTTTTCTTTGGTGTTCATAACTTTATTGCAAGCACGAAGCCATCGCCAAGCGTTGGGAATAAAGTAATAATACCATTTTCTGAATTTCAATTTAACGAAGTCCATAACAAACATTATACCATAAATAAATTGGCTTGTCAACTAAAATGATAGAAATACGACAAATACAAGACGGCGATATGAAATATGTGCGTAAAAATCCATTAGAGGACGCAGTTAAAGGTTATCCTGATATGCAAGTTGACCCAAAGACATCTTATACTGCTTTGTGGGACGATGTAATAGTTGGTATCGGTGGTGCGTCAATGATGTGGAAAGGCGTATATGAATTTTGGTTGATTCTGACCAAAGACTCAAAGTTGGACGGAGCGCACGGAATCGTGGCTTTTGAGGCCATAAGAAAAAAGATAGATGAGATTATCGAAGAAAACAATATAGTCCGTGCCCAAGCAATAGCAAGGTTGGATTTTCCGAAAGCAATAAAAATGCTGGAAGCATTAGGATTTCATTTTGAAGGATATTTGAAAAAATATACACCTGATTTTTGGGATGTTTATAGATATGCAAGAATAACGACTTTTATATAGGAGGTTACTTAAATGAGCGACACGGATGACCCCTTAACAGCCGCCGCCGTTTTAATAGCCGCTGGCCAGATTCAGGAAGGTCGCGCCGCAGCAGCAGAAGGCAAGAGCGCCCAAAACATTCAGAACTACAATGCCGCCGTAGCTGAAAGTGAAGCAAAGGCTATTGAGCAAAAGGGAAAATTTGAGGGTGTGCGCCAAGCCAAAGAAACAGCAAGGATTAAAAGCTCTCTTCGTGCCAGACTTGGCATTTCAGGTGCAAGGATTGATGTAGGCGCGCCGGTATTATTGGCTGAGGAACAAGCCGCTGAATTAGAACTTGAAGGATTCTTGATAGGTGCTGAAGCCCGCGCAAAGGCTGGCAGGGCAAGGTCGCAGGCCGAACTTGATAGATTACAAGGAAGATTATTCAGGGAACGAGGCAGGCAACAAAGAACGGCTTCTTTTCTCAAGGCTGGCGGGACATTATTAACAGGGTTTGGTTTGGCCGGTAAACCGTCACCTATTGGAACTCCGGCATCAACTCTACCAGGCACGCAATCTTCAGTTAGATTAGGAATATCTCCGAGGCGATAATTATGGCTAAATTCCCGATAGTACGAGCAAAGGGTACTTTACCTGGAATAGCTCCGGTGGCACGGGCTGATATAGACGTTAGAACTGGCGCAAGAGAATTTGCTCAAGCCATATCCGGTTTGGGTGAGGATATAACCAAGTTTGATTTAATGCAAGCCAGCACTCAACTCAGCGAATTCAAAAGAAAAGTAAGAGAAGAGCATAATCGCCTCGCCTTGTCTTATGATGGCAACTTAGACCCTACTACTTTCAAATCTGAGTACGAGAAGTCTTTACAGACAAGACGGGGACTCATTCCAAAGAACAGGTTCGCCGCCAGAGAAGCCCAATTATGGTTGAATGATAGGACGCCGGTTTGGGAAGCAGGAGTTGAAAAGTCTCGACAGTTAAGAATTGAGGACAATTACAGGGCGGAGGGCTTTGAGTTAAAAGTTGAAGGCGAACGCACGGGAGATACATCGAAATACTTTCAGCACCTTGCTACAGGAAGGCTTCTTGGTATATACGATGCCGAGGAAATAGTGAAGTTAAAACAAATGACTGTTGATGAGGCTGAAAGAAATTTGATTAACAGTTTAATTAGAGATGGCAAAACTGAACTCGCCTTTAGTGCTGTGGAGAAATCTCAACTTGATGAAAAGGAAAAACAAAGTTTAGATAATGCTATTGGCGTAGCTGAAAGAGTTCGTCTCAATACTATAAGGCAGGAACGTCAACAACTTATTGATAAAGCTACAAGTGATACTATCAGAGAATACTTTAATAAGGATTTAACGGTTGTAGAATTGAACCAAAGGCACGAAAAGGGGTTAATTAGAGATTCTGAATTTAAGATTATGAGGAAAGGATTTGACCAATTAGCACCAGAACACTCGAATCCTTTTGCGGCAGCCAGAGTACGGCGGTCGAAAACCGATTTTGACATGGGTATAATAAACAGGTCTGATGCCGAAAAGGTTGCATTATCAAATTATACACAGCTTGACGAAGAAGCGAGAGAAAAGGTATTTGTCGATTTAGAAGATATTGAGGCAAGGATAATAGCAACTGCCAAGTCTAATGCTTATAGCGAAGGTGTAGGTTTAATGAGTCGCAGGTTTGTTGGAATACAAACTATAGAGGAACTGGCCATTGACCTTTTTGGTACTGGCCTTACTGAGGATGAGAAGAAAAGAATCAATAGGCGATTCACGGCAGAAGTTAATAATAGGGACTTATACGAGAGAACGGTCGATGACAGGTTCAAAGAAATGCGAAAAGAGGGAATATCTGATATTAGTAAATATAAATCAGAATCGCTCAAAATATTATTGCAATATCAAAGAAGAGGCCGATTGGGTTTAGTAGCCTTAGAGACCATAATTAGAGAAGAGCAACGAGAAATAACCGGCGAACCGCCTGAACTTGTTGGCCCACCAACCCCATTGAAATCTATAGACGAGATGACAACCGAAGAAAAGCAAAGGGAACTTGAACGAATTAGAGAACTTAGGAAACTTGCGAAATAATGGCAGAAGTCTTAGAAAAATTGTCTCCAGAACAATTAGACAAAAGAGAACGGGAGCTTTTATTGTCGCTAAAGACTCCTGTCGACCCAAATATTTCCCGACTTGGGCCATCAGGTTTGGAACTTAGGGAACAGGAACTAATTAGGAGTCTTCGTAAAGATGGTATAGAAACACCAATAGACCCGCCGCCTCCGGTATTTGACGAAGAGCCTTCTGATGTAATCCAAAGAGATAAAGATGTGTTGAAATTAGCTGAGATACCTGAATTTTCTATTGCAGACCCATCCGATATATCGTTACATTTATTAAAATTAAAAGAAGACCTTAAGGCAAGGTTCGGAACAGCAGAACCAATAGGAATTGTAGAGGCACTTGCAAATACAAGAGTCCAAGAAAAACTTCCTTTTATTGGCTCTCTTTATAAATTCAATAGGATAGCAGATGTATTTGAAGCTGCGAGAAATCTAACATTGCCTCCTGATGAAAAAGTATGGGATATTCTTACCCCTGAATTACATTTTGTTCCTTCTTCAAGATTCATACCAAAAGTCCAGGCAAAACAAAGACGGCAGAATGATTTGGCTATTGTTGAAAAATGGCTGATAGAATTAGAAGAGAGACAAGCTCGTGGCATTACAATAGGTGGTCGTATCGCAGAAGGCGTTACTGAATTACCTGCGTTTATGGTCGAGTTTCTGGCGACTGGTCTAATATTTAGAATTGGTAGCACCGCTGCGAAAACAGCGGCAACTAAGTTGCTTGGTCGCTTTGCGGAGAAAGGTGCAAGTAAATTAGCCATAAAGGTTGCTGCTACTGGCTTTGGTACACTTTTAAGAACATCAGTAAATGTTCCCCGTATTATGGCAGGTGCGGTAGAAAATATGACAGAGGGCATTCAAGTAACAGATGACGGTGCTATTGTTTTTGCCGATGCTGACATAAATCCTTTTAGTGCATTAGCCAGAAGTTTCGCTGATTTATACATAGAGAATCTGACAGAGATTGCAGGCCCGTCCTTAAAGAAAGGTGTGATTTCAGTTGGAACAGGTATAGGTAAAAAGTTCCCTATGATACCTAAATTTACTCAAGCCATTGCTGAGAAGTGGATTTCAAATGGTGCGGCAAAGGGTTTAACAAGAACATTTGCCGGTTTTCTAAAAGCAAGTGCTACCAAAGTTGGATACGATGGTATTTTGGAGGAAATGGGCGAAGAACAGTTGGGACGAATAATTCGTGGCGTAACAGGTTTGGAGGATTTTGAGACTATTATTCCTAAATGGGAAGATATTCTTGTAGAAGCAGGAATTTTTACAATTCCAGGTGTTACGATTAGTCTTGCTCAGACGAAGATATTCCGCAAAGATTTACCAACCGAACCCATCGAAAGACGTCTTGGCTTAGTTGGCAAAGAACTTGAAGTACCCCCCACAGAGGCCATTGTAGTCCCAGAGAAGCCCGTAGCTGGACGAAAGGCTGAAATAGCCCCCACAGTCCCATTGTCGGAATTAACTGCTGAAATTAAAGAGGCGTGGAATGAATTTATTGAAACTCGACCGCTTATTGGTAGAGAACACAAACAAAGACGTGCAGCCGCAGAAAAGAGAATTAAAGAAGCAAGGGCAAAATTGTCTGCCGAATTACCACCAAGAGGCATAGAGCCTTGGCAAATGACAAAAAGGCAATTTGAAGCACAAGCGATAAGTGATAGGTCTGTATTTGCAAATATTGAAGCTATGCGAGGTACTCTTGCAGAAGATATTGGCATTGAGCATATTCCAACTGTGCCAGAAATAGAAGCAACTACCCATCGAAGAGAAATTGAAAAAGCTCTCAAAGAAGGCAAGCCCGTTCCTGCCGAAGTTTTAGCTGATTACCCCGATTTAGCCCAGCCCGTGGCGCCAATAACTAAGGCAGAGGTGGTAGAAGTAGCTACAACCTTAAAAGAACTGGCAGAGCAGATTGTTGATAAGAAAATTACAGGAAATAGAGACCAGATTGTAGCTAATTGGGTATCAGAGAAATTTAAGGATAAGGGATTGTCAGAAGCCGCTATTGACAAGAAGATAGATTCTGCAATACGGAATTTTGGTACGACTTTGCAGAGTGTAGAACGTGAACGCTTAAGATTAGCCCAACCCACAAAGGTAGAAGCCAAAGTAGTCAAAACGACTGTAGAGACAAAGACAAACGCTATACAGGCTAATGTAAAAGAAGCGTCTGTTGAACCTGCCGGAACGGTGGATGCTATAAGACGTAACGTATTGCGAGCAGAAGATGCTGTAGGTTTTTGGGGAACGGCGGGTAAAAAGGTTCAACGGGACTTGAGAGAAATATCAGCACGAACAGCTATAAACGTAGGTAATACATCACAAAATATCAGGGCGATATTAAAAGGATTAAACTCCAAAGAAAAAGTTACCGTAGCTCAATTAACAGATAAGGCGATAAGCAAAAAAGGCCAACCAGCCCGTCTCGTAGAGCGAGCAAGGCAACTTACGGTAGAGCTTGATTTAATGCAGATTGAGGCTCAAGACGTAGGGCTTCGCAAGGGAGAACTGACAGGTAAGGCGTTTCCTCAAGTTCCAAATAAAATGGGTAAGGAATTTCTCGAAGAGGCTGAAGTCAAAGGGGCTAAGTCGCATAAAGTATTTGCCTGGGCGCAGAACAAAGTTACCGAAGGCAAATTCAAGACTGTTGATTCTGCGATTGCTGCATTACAGAACTATAGAAGAACGAGACTTCGAGGCACTGAAGGATACTTCGAAGGCAAGAGAACTCTTGAACTTGATTTGGATATGAGGGAATGGAGTCCCGATAAAATCTTATCTGGAATTATCGAAGGTGGCTGGGAAGCTATCGAGGGCGCTCGTCAATGGGGTGTTACTAAAGACGGAAACTTCAAAGATATAAGAACAAGCATAGAACGAATCCGAGGCGAAATAGGTAACGACCAAGCCAACTTACTTGAAGACTATATTAAAGCCCAATATGGTCAATCGAGAGCATCTGTAACTGCAAGGAAATGGTCGGCGAAAGCAAGGGCTTTTCAGTTTACTACGAAACTTGCGCCGTCCATGTTGACTATTACAAGAAATATGTTCGACCGATTCGCAAAGGGTTTTACACATGGGACGATAGGGGCTAATATCAGAGCAACACTTAAATTCCCACCGTTCCTAAATAAATGGATGAAAACATCTCAAAAGATTCAAGATGAAATGATACGTCGAGGAGCAGTGCTTGGGCATGGCCATTTATCGGAAGGCTTTGCTTCTGGTGGAAAAATATCAAGATTCATAGGTCAGCCGTTTGCTCAAAGCGAAAGAGGAAATCAAACTTATATAGCTCTCGTTAAGAAATTACAACTTGAGGCAGATATAAAACGTCTTCACGAAATGGGTGGAGAAACGGGAACTATTGGCAAGATGTACGACAGGATGCTTACTATCGTAGGGCAGTCTCAACTTCAGACCAGAAAACGGGTGCTTACAGATTTAACAAACGAACAGCTTGCCAAGGCAATGACAAAAAAAGAAATAGACGATGATGTAATGTCTGAGGTTCTCCATAGGGTTGTAACTGATTCTGCATTTCCATTGACCCTTGCAAGCAAAAGAATGTGGTGGGGCAATAGGCCGTTTGTGCAAACAATGACACAGTTCAAAGTGTGGTCAGCCGACCAGATGAGATTTATATATAAAGATGTTTTGAAATATACTATTGCTACTGGCGACCCCTCAAGGTTGGCAAGATTTATTCTTGGCACTTGGATGGCTGGTGAACTATACAATATAATAAGAGATATTTTAACAAACAAAGATGAGTCTTTACTCTTTACGCTATTAGACCCAGACGGTAGAAATGTTAAAGAAATATCAAAATCTGTAGCAAACTCCATTGTTGATGGTGGCATTATAGGAATGTTGGCCGATTTGACTTATGGTATAACAGACTGGGCATTTGGGCCAACGGTTGGTTCTATTGAAAGTATTGCGGCAAGAGGTTTTGCCGCAGCAATTGACCCTGCTACGACCGTTGATGGTCTAAAGATGTTTGTCCTTGAAGATATTCCAGCAGCTAAACAAGCACAAGGCGTCTTGGACAGAATAGACCGGACATTCTTTAATAAAGAAGAAAACCTTACTGCTAATTATGCAAAGTGGCGCAAGCGGTCTTTTGATTTTAGGAAGAAAAAAGGTGAGCTTACTGAGATTGAAAGACTTGCTGGCAGAATTCTTTTTAGTCGCACAAAGAGATTGCCTGGGCCACGCACTCTTAGCTTTGAAATGATTGCGAGACAAGTCCTCGTTGGTGATACAGATGACGCTGCTGGATACATAGTAGGTATAATAAAGGATACAAAACCCGAAAAGCTGAAAGACCTTCGTGCCTCATTTAGACAATCAGCAGTTAATAATTCTCCGCTTGGCAATATAGCCAAAAAGGATATTTCCGAATTTCTCGGCCAATTCTCTAAGGAAGGACAAGCTGAGATTGTGGCATTACAGAATCAATGGAATAAGAATTACAACGAAGCAGTTACTCTGGCAAGCAAACAACTCAAGGAAGATAGGTTCTTTGAAGAACTTAGAGAGGAGTTGTCAAAATAAATGGAGCTATTTCCTGTATATGTTTTTGTAGAAAGAGGTACTGCCGTCGGCCAGATACTTTTCTGGGATGGTAACAAATGGGTTCATACAGAAGCCTCAGAACTGTTTTGGGATGATACCAATAAACGATTAGGCATAAATCAATCAGTGCCTACAAGCACGTTAGACGTAAACGAAACCGTAACCGTAAAAAGATTATTAGCAGGGGGAGTGACCGAATAGTCAATAAGGAGAAAAATTATGGCATCAGGTGATACAATTTTTATTTTAAGACCACAAGGGAGCAGCCCTCCATCGGCAAATTTCGCAACGCACGATACTGTCGCAGATGCTTCAACGCCAAATATGCTGATTCCAGTTTTGGATTTTGATGGGGGAGCAAATGAACATATGGATTGGTTTGTAACAATTCCAAGCAATTATGGTGGTACTACAGGATTTACATTTTCATATAAATACGCAATGGATGGCACTGACGGAGACATTGTAGAAATAGAAATTAGAGTCTTGCCTATTCCCGACCAAACTGTTTTAACGGGCGACCTTGGTATGGACGGGCAAACGCCAGTAACAATAACAGACGACCCAGATGCAACTGCAAATGATTTCAATTATTCTACTACTGGTACATTAGCAAAGGCCAATTTTAGTTCTGTTGGTGCGGATAGTTTTATTTGCATACGAGCAACGCGGGATATAACGGTTGCGGCAAATGCTAATGATTTACAACTCGCAGAAATACTTGTGAAGGAAACCTAATGGCTCGTTTGTTTGATGATGGTGCAAGTGAATGTTTGCAGATTGAGTCTGCTGTAGTATCCGCATACCCACTGGGAATGGCCTGTTGGTTTAATTCTAATGATGATACCACAAACCAGATGTTGATATGGGTTGGGGATAAAGATGTCGATACTCACTACACTGGTATTTCAGCAAGAGGGGCAGTAGGCGGCGACCCTGTTAGAGCAATTTCACGAGATTATGGTGGTGCTAATAATCAGGTCGCAGATACAAGTAGCGGTTTTGCATCTGGCACATGGCATCACGCTGCGGGTATGTTTTTATCTGTTTCTGAACGTCATGTTTATATAGATGGAGGCAATAAAGGTTCTGACACAGACACTGTTGGTGCTATGGCCAACCACGATAGAACTACTATTGGTTGTTCGAATTCATCTATTCCGGGTAATTATATGTCAGGCGACATAGCCGAAGCAGCTATCTGGGACTTAACAAGTTGGGGGGCCAACGATGCAGCCAGAGAACTTGCCTTTGAAAAAGCAATAGCAAGTATGGCTAAAGGATATTCACCTTTATTTTTCCCACTTGGTAGACTTGGGTGTTGGAAGTTAATTAGAGACTTAAATGATATTTCTGGCGGTTACAATTTGACCGCATCAGGAACGGTTGTCTCTGCTCATCCCAGAGTTATTTATCCAAGTAAATTATGGGTTCCACGTGGGATAGCGGTAGGAACGCCTTCAGCAAGTCCTTCAGCTTCAATATCAGCATCGCCCTCAGCGTCAATTTCCGCCAGCCCATCAGTAACGCCTTCGGCCTCGATTTCGGCGAGTCCCTCAGCGAGCATATCGACTTCCATATCTGCATCGCCTTCGGCCAGTATATCTGCTTCGCCAAGTGCTACTCCCTCGGCGAGTATTTCAGCAAGTCCCTCAGCTACGCCGTCAGCTTCAATTTCAGCTTCGATTTCGGCAAGTCCTTCTACTTCGGTCTCAGCCAGTCCTTCGGCAAGCCCTTCAGCGGGTGTTAGCACAGCCAATATCCACATATTCTCTTCTACTGGAATAGAACCTAACCACGCTACGGATAATTCTGGCAGTGTATTGGTGCAAGATGGCCTTGAAGTGCAAGGTAATGCGTGGTTCGGCGGGGCAACCAACCATTCTAAATTTGAAGCGGACAGCACACTCGTATTCAAGGGTGCTGCAACTGTCTTTAATGACCTTGTATTGCCGCTTGATTCTGCAAAAGTACCAGCGTCAAATGCTCCTAATTGGGAGAGTTTTGTAGGAAACTTAAATGCTTTTGCTTATCAAGTAAACGATTTTCAAGAATTTACGACAGAAATGATACATGGATACAAAGAAGGTTCTGATTTTGCTTTTCATATTCACGGAGCATTAAACGCATTAACGGCACAGGAAGAAAAAGTCCGGTTCGAGATTGAATATTCTATCGCTGATGCGAATCAATTAACTGGGTTCGGCGATGTATTTCCTGATGGCTCAGGTTCATTGTTAATTGCCGAATTAGTTGTGCCGGATGCTACCGCCGACCTTACGCATATTTTTATAGTTGTAGGGGTAGATAATGCAGGTACTTTTGCAATTGACGCAACTATAAAGGGCAGAATAAGACGCATAGCAAAATCTGCTGGGGGCAACGAATTAACTGGCAATATATTTCTAACTCAGGTTGGTTTACACTATGAAATTGATACTGTTGGAAGCAGGACAATAAGTACAAAATAGGAGATGCTAATGCAAAAAAAACTTAGACTTAACGGTACGGCACGTTGGATAATTGTAGCATTGACGGCATTAGGTCTTGCATTCAACACAGGTGTAACGTATAATCATATATACCATTTATCCAAGCAAGTTGTGAAGTTGACTGAATCTATTGAAAAACTGGACGGGAAAATTGACACGATAAACATTAAATTAGCAGAAAGGACAAACCCATGAGAACATTATTTATACTGGCTATCCTGCTTGTTGCAGGAATTACAGGGGGTTGTGGCTCAGAATTGGCGAACATCGGTGGTGGTATAGTTGCAGGCGGAGCTTTGAGCAATACGATAACAGGAGCGGAAAAGGATTTGGAAACCCGTGAAGCAAAGTTGATAGAGCTTTACAACAAAGGCGTAGAGGATGGCGCTCAAAAGGAGTATCTCGACCAGATAGAGAAAGATATTTACGATACTCGATTGGGCAGACAAACGCTATCGACCGGCAAGGAATTACTCGGCATTGATTGGAAAGACCCTAAAGAAACTGGTGGGGCTATCGGTCTGATTGCCACACTTGCCTATGGCTATATTAAGCGCAAAGAGTTGCTTGATATAGGCAAGAAATATTCTGCGGCAAAAGTAGGTATGGACAAATTTAGAAACGAGAATCCAGAGAAAGCGGCAGAGCTTTATAATGATGTGGGCGAAGCACGTAAAGCTAAGAAAATAGCATGAAGTTTTTCATCCCACTCCTCCTAAGCGGTCAGGTCTCCGGCTTGGCCGCTTTATTTTCTTCTCATAATCCCCTACATATCAAGCACTTGCAAATATTTTCATTTTGGCTAAAGATTTGTGTTGACATTGCCGACAAAATATGAGATAATATGTTCTGAAAAATGAATAGTATTTAGTGGAGTCAGTTGCAAAGATGAAAGCCACCCAAAAAACCAAATCAACGGCCTATTACCGTCAGGGGCGCGTTCTTTCCACATTGCAACTGGCTCCGCGTCCTTGTCGGTTTTTTTAAGGAGTCACGGAATGGTAGATATAAAACAATGTTCAAAGTGCAAACAGAGCAAATCAAGCTCTGAGTTTTATATCGACCGAAGTAAAAAAGACGGATTAACAAGTTATTGCAAATTATGTCAGAAGAAATATCAACAATCTACTAAATACAAAACCGCTGAAAAAATCAGGGAAAATCGTTATGTGCAAACAGATAAAGGAAGAGCGAATCGGCGCAAAGCAGCTAAGAAATATCAAAATTCTGCCAAGGGTAAAGCTATGAAGCGAGTGAGGTTAAGATGTTTTTATGCTCGTAACCCAAATTACGCCAAAGCTGTTAATGTTACAAATCACGCAGTACAAGCTGGTAAAATACCTCGCCCTGATTCTTTGCTCTGTCGTTATTGTCCCAAGCCAGCCCAACAATATCACCATTGGCACGGCTATGAACCTGAACATTGGCTCGATGTTGTTCCGACCTGTATAGATTGTCATAAAAAACGTCATAGGAGAATAGCTTGAGTCGAAAGTGCTTCTCAAGCCTCGCTCCGTTTTTATTTAAGGTAAGAGAATGAGTTTATATGATTGTATAGCAGTTATAATAGTTTTTAGTTTTTTTGGTTTTGTAATTTATTTGGGTTACAAAGCAGGAAAAGAAAATTAGTGAGGTGAGATATGACAATAAGACAAGAAAAGCGAATTAAAGAAGCATTAAATAATTTAAGAATAGCCACTAAGGAAGGTATTAAACCAAAAAAAACAGATAAACTTATCTGGACAGCAAGAATAGCATTAGAACTTGTCCTTGATACTTAACAATTTAATCTCCGGCGTATTATCTAAGGAGTAAATGAACTATGAGGAGCAAAGAGGCAATAGAATTACTGGAAAAGGCAAAAGAACATTTGGAGAGGTTTTTCGGTGGCTCATCATCAAATTGTTATGAATATTTAACGCAAGCCCTCGACATACTAAAGCAACAACCAGCAGGGGAGCCTAAATGCAAGACCTGCGGGGATTACAAAGAGATTTTAATGACGTGTAGAGAGTGTAAAGCAGAAAAGGGTAGATATTGCAAGATACCGAATTGTCCTATTATTTCTTGTCCCGACTGTTCGCAACCAGCAGCAGGAATGACTAAGAAATTCAACGAGATAATAGAAGAGGCTAAGTCAATGTTTGCGGTATCACAAGCAATTGCATTGAATAATTTTAATTCTACGACATTTCCAATCGAAGGTGAGACTCGTAATCCAGACCCACCTCCAAGGGAGTTTACAAAAGAAAAAATAGAGACACGCATCTTTGAATCACAAAATTGGGTCAATGCAAGGGATTGGAATAAACTTCAAGCCCGTCTCGACCGTGCGGAATTCATAAAAGCTGAATTGCTGGGGGCGTGTGAAGATGTAAAACGCTATAACGAAGCGGCAAAAGAAGGAAAGATTAACCCCGAAGAAGGCGGGGATTATTGGGAAGTCGTTATAGATACTGTTGAAGTAGCCATCTCAAAAGCCGAGAAAGAGGGGTAACGAGAATGACTATAAAAGATAGAATATTTGATTTTGCTCAATGTCTGATAGATAGTTCTGGTGGCGAATTAGTAATGGCTTTTAGTGAGCAAGATACAACAACTCAAACGGATAAAAAGGCTGCTCATTTCCTAAAATATAAAAGCAAAAGACTCGGCAGGGACTTAGAATTGTATTCTTTTATGGATGAAATTATGGGTACGCCATCGCTTTTAGCTCACCTGTTCTTAGAAATTATACTTCCAATCAAAAAAGAGGAGTGGTCAAAAACCTCATCTGAATATTTGAAGAAATGGGGATGTGAAGTTAATAAGCCAGAGAATAAAGAAAGTTGGATAAATCTTTTTGATTAACCCTAAAAAGAGCGGGAGAAGGAAGGAAGAACAATGGAAAAGAAAACAGAAGCAAGTCCATTAGTTGTGTTCAAAGAAGAATCAGTACGTCTTAGGAACGAAATGGAAGCGGAAAAAGACTTGGCTAAAAGAAGGGTATTGCGATTCAGGCTCAAGTCGGCAAAGTTTTGGGAGCGGTTAATGGAGGGTTTGATATTTATTCTGTTAATCGCAATCCTTTCCGGTTGCGGTACACTGACAGGGCTACAATCGGACATACATCAACTAACACGCGCGACTAACATAGAACGAGGACAGTAAGGAGAAAATGTTAAAAGAAAAGTATATTAAGCGGCTTCATAGATAGGAACAAAAAGATTGAGTACGTTAGCGGCTGTTCTGGCAAAAGAGTAATGGATGCCAAAAAGGCAAGGATATAGCTTGCCGTACACCCTCAAGGCTCAAGGATGAGCCGCCGCTGCTATTTAGGAGAATGTTATGAAAAAATCAGAATGGCGGAAAGCGATTTTTGTCGGATGTAAACAGAAGCGGAAGAATACAGATAGTTCGGCGTATTGTATTTATTGCCGCAAGAAAGGTGGTGGCGGCGGTACATGCACGTTCGAGAATTGTCCGTGCAAGCCCTGAAAGGCCAATAATGATAAATGACTTCGGAAGAAATAGTTTCGTAACTCACACTACCGGCTTGAAAGAAAGAATCCAAAACGCTGAGAAGGAGAATGATATGAGAAATTACAGAGGCTTAACCAAAGAAGGCAAGTGGGTTTATGGCAATTATATTTACTTACGCCACGATGATAATAGCGAAAGCTATTTTATTCAAGAAATAGATGCCAAATATTATAGCAAGCCTGAGTATAATCGAGGGTGGTCACACGATAAATTTGAAGTCATCCCCGAAACAGTAGGGCAGAGTATTATTGTTGAAGGTAAGGAGTTTTACGAAGGAGACGTTACTAAGGATGATAGTGGTAATATTGGAGTCGTGCGATTTGGAAAATTACCCTTAGATAAATCAGGCGATTGTGTTTGTGTTTATCCAGCTTTTTATATTAAGTGTTTTGGTCAATTAGGCCAAGCCCCAACCTATGAGTGCCAAGAAATAGGCGAATGGATGGAAATCATTGGCACAATCCATACTACTCACCCAGAACTATTGGAGCAAGACAATGGATAACGAATAGATATGTTTAAGTTGCTTAAATACAATATGGACACCACTTGAATGTCCTGATTGCGGTCGAAAATCCTGCCCTGTGTGTCACGGCGAAGTATCGACAATTCAAGAATACGATGAGGCAATGAAAGCAAATAAGGAGCAAAAATGAACTTTATCAAAAACATTCTGTCCACAATTTGGCTCGTAGGTTGGGCTTTGATATTTGCTGACAGAAACGATTATGCGCCGGAAGATAAGGCCGAAGGTGCCAGGCCTTTGAAGGAGAATGAAATGGAAGATGCTGTTAAGAAATTTGCAGAAAGTATGCAAATCAAACTCGATAAAAACAAATACAAGGAATGTGACAAGATGAATCCTGACGGCAAAGGCCGTTCTTGGAAAGATTGTGATATATATTGGTTGCTTTATCGGTTGCGACAAGAAACCTTAGAATTAGAGGCTGCACTATACAATACTAATCGTGATGGAGTGATTGAAGAAACGGCGGATGTTGGAAACTTTGCGATGATGATACACGATATAGTATTGAGCAAGTCCTAAAAGGAGAATAGATATGACTTACGAGAAATTAGTGCAACTCTTAAAAGATGCCCAAGAATATATCAGGAAAAGAGACCCGAAATACATAGAAATTGAGCAAGCACTCGAAGCGGAGAAATAATGAAAAATGCAAATATGAAAATTAAAGAAATAACCGTAAGTCTTAGCGGCGTTATCCCCGTTGCAGCTTATGAGAATCTTCGGCCAGGCTTTTCTATAACAGTTGAGCCTATTGACGGAGAAAACCCAGAGAAAATCATTGATGAATTGCAGCAATATCTACACACGGTTTTCGATAATGAATCTAACAGGGGCAAGGCCGACTTGATTGACAAGCAATATGCCAATATCAGGTTCCGAGAAAAGGACGGCAAGAAATATCCGTCAGTAACATCAATTCTTGGTTGGGACAAGGATTGGCATATTACAGATGATGAACTAAGGCAATATGCTTCTCGTGGAACAATAATGGATGCTATGATAAGTACATTTTTAATAAGCGGTAAATGGATTGACCCGACTCAGGTACAATTATTAAGGGAAGAAGTATCTATTCTGATGAGCGGCAGCCTAATGTTGACTTGGGAACAATGTTCTCATAAAGCATTTATGGCTCAATATCGGAAAAAGATTGAAGTCGATAAATTTCACGGCACAGTTTTCAATGATGAGGCATTGTACTCTGGGGAATGGGACATACTCGGTAAGTATGATGGAATAAGGTCGATAATGGACATTAAGCATGGCCAATTTGATATGAGACAACTTGCCGCTTATGCGATATGCGAACAAGACATTGAGCAGCTTGTAATCCTGCCTGTTGGCCCGACTGATAATAAGTGCGGATACAAGCGGCCAGTAGTCTGCGATACAATCCAAAAAGAGTTCGAGGAGTTTTTGAAAGCAAGAGCGAAATTCAAACAGCGTTTTGGTATATGACAGGTAAATTATGAAAAAAGCAGGTTTCTCAATAACCGGATGCCCAAAATGCGGAGACCCATCAACGGGTCTTTGTAATAAGCATAAGCTCGAATACCTAAAATATTGTTCTGATACAGCCCGAAATG
>SDBV01002943.1_pt1 | contig 25409 bp, 22 predicted proteins | sample 2277081 | NCBI WGS metagenome assembly SDBV01 (sample SAMN10402039, study PRJNA504765) | marine sediment metagenome | isolation source: marine sediment core GS10_PC15, 223 cmbsf | place: Arctic Ocean: Southern Knipovich Ridge | collected 2010 | reverse complement strand
TTCATTAGCACCATCTTGTGAGTTTTGACAAACTCGGCGCCGGCCTCGAGCCGGTAGAAGTAGACCCCGGTAGCCACCGGCGCACCCCGTCGATCCCGGCCGTTCCAGACTACCTCGTGATAGCCGGCGGGCTGGTACTCGCCCACCAGTGTGTTCACCACCTTCCCTGTCAGGTCATAGATCCGCAGGGTCACGCGCCCGGCTTCAGGCAGCTGGTAAGCGATGGTAGTGCTGGGGTTGAACGGGTTGGGGTAGTTCTGGTGCAGGGCGTAATCCCCCGGCAGGTTCCCCCCATCCCTCGTCACTATAATGGAGAGGAGGGTGATATTGTAATCCCGGACCAGGCTGGTGTCGGAGGCCACTACCAGGGTATCGGTCAGGGCGGTGCTGTCATAGAGTTCTGGAAGAAAAACTTCGACCACCCAGGTATACCCACCGATCAGCGACATCTCATAGAAACCATCAAATTCGGTGCCGCTCCCAGTATGGAACTCCATGTCGCTTTCGATGGTGAAGGCCCGGAGATCCACGTGGGGGAGCGGATTGCCCCACTGATCGGAGATGTGACCGCTCAGGAACGCGTCCGCATGGTACATGGTGAAGTCAATCCCGGTGGCCGCTGAGTATACGTCGCAACGACCGGGTGGCTGAGCGAGGGCATCCCTGCCCCACACGTGGATACAGTAGCCGTGGGTCTTCCAGGCCCCATGCTCATCAGTGATCTCTATGCTGTCAAGCTTGGAGCTGACCGGCAGGGCATAGATTCCGTCAGGACCGGTTCGAGCCCGGCTGAAGTAACCCGCCGGGGTATCACCATGAATCTCGATGTATTCAACTGCTGAACTATTGTCCTCCCACGTTACGGTGCCGGTGATCGTGGTGTCTGTAGCGTAAGTAACAAAATCCACCGGAATGGAATCACCTTCCGCTACCTCAAAACCCTCCTTGCCGTAGGGAACCATATAGCCCCGGTCCAACAGATCTTCATCGAAGATATGCACAAACCACCGGCCAGCGAAAGCCGGTATGTCGTATTGGCCCCCAGCATCAGTGGTTGCCTCATTCCCGAAGGGCATTCCCGTCTCGAAGGTCATTTCCGCCCCCGCAAATATGCGGATACCAGCAATGGGAATATCCTCATCATCAGTGAGGGTCCCACCGATCTTGGCAGTAAAGACTAGCTCTTTTAGCGCGATATTATGTTCTACCACCGACCCGGCCACGGTTATCGGCCCAGATTGATATGGCAGGTATTCATGGGAAAAGGCCATGAGCTCATAGCTGCCATCAGGCAGGTAGATTAGATACTCACCCGTCTCCCAGCCAATCCAGGTACGATACTCCGCGCCGGTTGCATCCCGCACCGTAATGCCGACATCATAAAGCTTCTCGCCGCTGGTCTCATCCGTCACGACACCGGTGATGCCGCCGGTTACCGTTACCAAGTTGATATCGACATCTATGTCACCCGGCTGGATCCCCCACAGCTTATCGGCAAAATAAGTTTTCTCGGGCATATCTTCCGGCCGGACATCATAGCCCCGTACATCGACCTCGGTCGAGACATGGAGGGTGTAGGAACCATCCGCTCCGGACTCGGCGAAGGTATATCCGACCGGCTCGCCCCAGGCGCCAATCTCTTGGCCGGGCAGGGGGGTACCATCCAGGGTGACCTTTCCGGAGATGGTGGCGTCAGCCGCATAAGCGACGAAATTCACCACAATAGTATCCCCGTCGGAGATATTGAAGTCTTCCTTTTCGTCTGGGACCATGTAACCCAGCTCAATGAGATCATCATCTTCAGGATAGATAAACCACCGGCCTGAAATTACCGGTATGGTGTATTTGCCCTCAGCATCAGTGGTGTCCTCCACCTCTAACGGTCCATCCATACCGGCAAAGATGCGAACCCCAGCTATAGGGACAGGGCTGGCGGAATCATCCGTAAGGGTACCGCTGATAAGGGCGGTGGCTTCCTTGAAGACAACGTCATTGTCGATCAGGCTGTCGCCCGCTGCCACAAGTAGCATGATCATCTGCGGTTCGGGGAACAGGCCGGCGCACTGCCCCAACAAATCAAAAGCGAAGAGGGCAAAGTCAACACCGGCGGCATCGTCTTCGATGAAGAGCGTGTAGTCTCCCGAAGCATCTGTCAGGGTGATGAACATATTTTCCGGCGGACCTTCCATCTCCATCTTCTGCTCAGGAAAAGCGATCATTACCACATTGGGGGCCGGAGAAGCATCAAACTTGGACACATTACCGGACAGGCTAGTTGTAGAAACCAGCGGCAGCACGTCCAGAGTGGCCAAGCCCGTATCCGACCCATCATTGTTAGACAGGCTGAAAAAGAGCTTGACACCCTGGAGGATGAAGAGCATATCCTCTTTACCTGCCTTACCGGAGTCGAAAGTAAGCTGCCATTTGCCATCACCGTCAGGAGATTCGTCATCCTCGTCACCATCAATTATGATGATTTCTTCCTCGCCCTCTTCCGGATCTTCGGGGGAGAAGTAGAAGTCCGTTTCCGGATCGAAGCTGCCGTTTCCATCGTCGACATACGGTCTGACCCAGACCGAGTCGGCATAGGTGATAGTGATGACGATAGTATCACCTACCACATACTCGCTGATGGGTGTGCCGCTGGCGTCAGTTATCTCAACCGGAATCGTCGCGGCCGGCTCTAGAACCTGAAACAGGCTGACATCCCCGGGCTTTCTGATCCTGAGCTCTCTCAGGAATGGGTAACGTACGGTCTTTTCCCAGGAAAACGGTCGTTATCGCAGCTGAAAGCTGCTGGCAGCGTCCACGCTGGCCGCATTAGCTGCCAGGGTTGCCAGTTTTTGTCGTGTAATGCTTGCTTTCATTCCACCGTCCGTGTCCTTAGCCGGCAGGGCTGTGAGAACCAGCAGCGGAATAAACAGCAAAAACCTGCTCTTTTTCATTCCATTATCCTCCCTTGAATATTGTGTCGCCAAATGCTCGAATATCCAAACAGCGACATTCAGACCTCAAGCTTGCACTGTGTGCCGGTAGCATACGAGCTGATCCTTGCCAACATCAGCCCCAACAGCAAAATACTTGCTGATTGCACACCTTCAGGATTTGATCGTTGCGTGGGTTTCAAAAACTTTGCTCTCCACAGATAAAAATCGTTTGCCATTGTCGGCCAATATACCATGGAGATTGCAACATAAAAATGACCCCCAGCACATATTTGAAAAAAGTGACGCGCTCCAGCAGCCTTTTTGCGCAGATGAAATGTAGTAAATCAGGCGATAGAATGCTGTAGGGCGAGACCTAATATTAATGTGGGGGATTTCCCCTACACGGTGATGGTCAAAGTCGCCCCGGCTCCCCATGGTGAACCGGTGGGTCGTGACTGCGTCTAGTTCAGGGGCAGGAGGTTACCGAGAATATAACCTATTACAATGCCGATCAAGAGTATAATGGTCAGCAACCGGTTGTTGATCACCTCGGCCCGGAAGCCCTTCTTAATAGCCACCAGTGAGGCGAAATATCCCGTGGTGTTGAGCAACCAGAATATGGGCAGGGAAAGGACCTTGACTAAAAGCGGTCCCACCAGCGGAATCAAAGAGATCAAGGTTGCCAGGGCCACAAAGCCGTTGGTAATGAAACCGACCACCACGGCAAACAAGGCCACTACCTTGGCGTCGATCTTCAGAAGTAGCCCCACCGCCACCATAGCCGCCAAAGCGGAAACGATAGCGATTGACCGCCAGTAGATCCGGAAAAAATCTTTTATATTGGACCACATTGCACTACCACCAATAATTCACAGCCAACAGCGGGTCATCCATCAGGGACGAGCCGTGCCCGCACCACAAATGGCAGGGAGCCGAATTCCAGCGACAGTACCAGGCGGCGCTCCAGGTCCAGTTCGAATCGCAGCTCGTGTCCTTGGCCGGGGAGCAGGGCGGTGAGCACGTCGGTGCTACTCAGAACCGGCTCACCACGTAGCTGCCGCTCAAAACGGGCAGTCACCCGGGCCACGGTTGCCGCCGAGTCATCCATCTCCCGGACTTCTTCACAGCGCGCCGACACCAGCCAGAATACCCCTTCCACCTCCACCACCAGTTCCCGCTGCTGACCGGTTTTCCAGCTGTTGCTCTCAACCCATTGCAGGGCGCTGAAAAGACCCTGGTCGCCCGGCTCAAGTGGGCGGGTGGCCCCGTTGGCGTAGACTACCTGTCCAATGTCAAACCGATACTGGGCCTCAAACTCCCGCCGGCGGTTGCGCTCCCGAATCTGCTTGCGGTATCGAACCAGCTGCCCGGTGAGGGTATCCTGAAAGATCCAATATTGGTTGTCTACCGTATAGAACGAGTTGAACCACGGCCTGGTCCGGGCCTGATAATGACTATTTCGCAAGCTGTCCTCCAGGCTTTGCGTTATGGTCACGTCCACCACCGGCAACCCCAGCCAGCTCACCGTATAGGTGCGGGTTTGGGCCCCAGCCACCAGCGGCCCATATACGACCACCGCCAACAGTAACCAGGACGCCCTGGTAAGTCCCCGTTCCATGTTTACCCGGCTACGTTGACTATAGCGCCAAAAGGCTTTTGGCCAGGAGAAAATAGATCAGCACCCCTAGTACATCCGTGGTAGTGGTGACAAATGGGCCGGTGGCCACGGCCGGGTCCACATCCAACCGCCGCAGGACCACCGGTACCAGAGTCCCCAGCAGGGCTGAGATGAACATGGTGGCGCCGATGGCCAAGGCCACCACGGTGCCCAGGCGAGGTTCGCCGTAGGCCCAACCCAGCAGCCCCAGCATTACACCGAAAATCAAACCCAGGATCAGACCCACCCGCAACTGTTTGCCGATAAAATTCCAGGCGTGCTCGATGTTGATTCGTCCGGTAGCCAGCCCCCGGATGGTGATAGTACTGCTTTGAGTACCGATGTTGCCCCCCATACCGATAATAACCGGAATAAATCCGGCCAGAATCAGCACCTTGGAAAGCTCCTCCTCGAAGCTGCTGATCACCAGCATGGCCAGGATACCGCCCAGCCAACTGGCCGCCAGCCAGGGGAGACGGGTCCACACATTTTGCATCACCGGCTTGAGCAGGATCTCTCGGTCCTTGCCGGCGCCCACCATCCGGAGAAAGTCTTCGGTGGCCTCCTCCCGGATCACATCCAGTATATCATCCACCGTCACGATACCCAGGATCACCCCGTCGTGGTCCACCACCGGCACAGCCATAATATTGTACCGGGAAACAATATGGGCCACCTCCTCCTGGTCGGTTTCGGGAGAGACCGCCACCACATCCGTCTCCATAATGCCGGCCAGCTGCTTGGTACTGGAATTCATGAGCAATTGACGCAGCGAAAGAACTCCCTGGAGCTTGCCGGCCCCGTCCACAACATAAATATAGAAAGCCATTTCAGCTTCTTCGCTCAACTTCTGGACCTGTGTGATAGCCTCGCTGACCTTCAGGCTTTCATTCATAGCCAGGAAATCCGGCGACATGATCCCACCGGCCGTGTCCGTTTCGTACTGGAGCAAATCCTCGACCTCGGCGGCGTCCTCCTTGTTCATCAGGGCCAGGACCTTCTGACGCAACCGTTCGTCCAGAGTGTCCAGCAGGTCCGCCACATCGTCGGACGACATGCTGGCAATCATCTCGCTGATGCCCTCCGGCGAGAGGGACGATACCAGTTCCAGCCGGATACTCTCGTCCAGCTCGCTGAGAAATTCGCCGATCTGCTCCGGCTCCTTGAGCATCCCGAAGATAACCTGGCGCTCCCTGGCAGTCAGATGCCGGAAAATCCAGGACAGTTCCGCGGGGTGGATCTTCTTGAGCACCCGGCCCAGGGCAGACCAGGCCTTGCGCCGGTACAGCCGCCGGACCGTATCCAACAGCACGATGCCTTCAGTGCCTATAAATTCCTTCCTCATCGGCCATCCGAGAAATTGATCACATCGTGACGGGTGATGAACCCTACCGGGCGGTCAGCGCGCATGAGCACCACCCCTTGATGTTTGAGTAGTAGCGGGATGGATTGGGCCACGCTGGCGCTCTCCTCTAAGGTGGGGAACGGCGCTTCCATTACCTTTTTCACCGGCTGCTCCATTTGGGCATTATCGGCCAGGACCTTCGCCAACAAATTGCTCTCCCGCACACTGCCGACGTTCTGCTCCCCATCAAAAACCGGCAGCTGAGAGACATTGTGGGTGACCATTTGTTCCAGGGCTTGCCGGACTTGCTGATCACCCTTTACGCTCACAATTGCCGGCAGTTCCTGATTTTTCAGTTGCTGCAGTAGTTCCAGTGAGGCCCGCTCGCGCGTGAGCATGCCCTGCACCTGCATCCATTCATCGGAATATAGTTTGGACAGGTAGCGTTCGCCGGTATCGGGCACTATAGTCACCACCACCTGATCGGGACGCATCGCGGCGGCCACATCCACCGCCACCTTCATGTTGGTTCCCGAAGAGCCCCCGCCAAGTATCCCCTCTTGAAGCGCCAGCTGCCGGGCCATGTGGAAGGATTGCTTATCGTTGACGTTGACAATCTCATCCACCAGGTCAATGTCCAGGTTCCCGGGGACCATATCATCACCGATACCTTCGACAAGGTAAAACTGTCCCGGTGTGATCTCGCCGGTCTCCTTGTAGGTTTTCAGGATACTGCCGCAGGGGTCGGCGGCCCAGACCTTGATGTTGGGATCCTTTTCCTTGAGATAGCGTGCTACCCCGGTGATGGTCCCACCGGTGCCCATTGAGGCCACGAAAGCGTCAATCCGCCCCTCCATCTGTTCCCAGATCTCCGGCCCGGTGATATCGTAGTGGGCCTGGGCGTTGGAAAGATTATGGTACTGGTTGCACAGGACGGCGCCCGGCGTCTCCTCGGCAATGCGTCTGGCCACCGAGTAATACGAGCGGGGATCGTCGGCGGGGACGTCGGCGGGACAGATAACCACCTCGGCGCCCATGGCTTGCGCCAAGCGCCGCTTTTCAATGCTCGCCTTATCGAACATGACCAGGATGGCCTTGTAGCCCCTGACGGCGCACGTCATGGCCAGCCCCACGCCCATATTGCCGCTGGTGGCCTCTACCACGGTCCCACCCGGTTTCAGCAGGCCCTCTCTTTCGTAATCATCCAGAATGCGCACGGCGATCCGGTCTTTGACACTGCCGCCGGGGTTGAGGTACTCCACCTTGGCCCATAGCTCGGCCCCTTCCGGGTCGGCCAGTTTATTAATGCGCACCACCGGTGTCCTACCGATTAATTCCAGGACGCTTTCAACCTTAATCACTCCTCCGACCCTCCCTCGTTCGTTGGCGTCGCCGGCGCCGGATTCTCCAGCAGCAGCAATCGGAACCCTCCATACGATAGCAAGGCTGCCAGCAGCAGCCAGCCGGGAGCAACATGCTCCCCGGTGAGGTACCATTCCTGGGAGCCGGTATCGACATTGGCGACCATCAAAGCCAGCCCGTTGTTGACGCCATGCACGCATATGGAAGGCCAAATGCTCCCCGTCCGCCAGGCCAGGTACCCCAGCACCATACCGAAAATATAAATCTGCACTCCCCACCACGGATTAAAATGCACCAACGTGAACAATAGCGACGAAAACAGTACCGCCTTGGTAGCATCCCGGTATCCCAGCTCCAACTGCCCCTGAAAAAAACCCCGAAATACCGCCTCCTCCACCACCGGCGCCAGCACCACCGCTCCGCCAATCACCAGCAGGGCATCCCCCATACTGGAGAAGACCAATAGATCCATTGCGCCCATTACTGACGCTGGCAAAGGGAAAACCAGGGCGATCAACCGGTCAAGCTCATCGATCAGCACCGAAACACCCAGCCCGATCAACAGCGCCGCCCGCACGGTCGGGCCGGCTACTTCCCGTAGCCTTAAGGACTCCCGTAGCGGCATACGGCTGCGCCGTAGAATGAATACCAGTGGCACTATTATCAGCGCTTCCCCGATCAGTATGGCCCATCTGGGCAGATCGGTATCTACAATGGGCGTAGGCCTCAAGCTCTGAAACAGGACAGCAGCCACGATGCCCACCAGCAGCACAAACAGCAGCGAGCCGATCGTGGCCAAAAAGGCGAAGCGCACCCGTTGCCGGTCGTAGCCGATTACTTTTTCATCCGGTATGTTCGTCACAGCGCGGGAATTTAGACAGCGGGACCTCGCCCGGCAATTCGAAAGGGAAACGAATATCACCTCCGCACAACCTTTATTGGGAGAGCTGTATACCGGTCGGGGTGATATATGGCCGCAGCTCAGGCCATCAGGATTCCGGGGGTGGCGCCGCTTTCTCACCCAGGGTGGAAACCCCGATAAACTTATACGATGGGCAGTAGCCCACGATGCTGGTCAGCAGGAAAATGACGGCCAGGATACCGAGCACCCAGGCCCAGACTCCAATTAAAGTGCCGTTGATGATCAGATAGCCGAGGATGACCGCCAGGACGATCCTCAGGGCGCGATCGACAGTGTTCATGTTCTTTACCATAGGTCCGACTCCTTTTGTTTGGGTGATCAATCAGCCCGCAATAATCCGCTGGATAATTGTGCCGATCAGGTAAATCGTCCCAATGCAGAGTGCGCAGGCTGCTATCAGTTTAGCGATTTTAACGGCTGTTGGATTGTCGCTCATTCGGTGTTCAGCTTGAAAAAGTATGCCGGCGCCAGCGCCTGGCCGGCAGTCGAAAATTAAATAATACGGCCGCGCTATCCAAATATCGGATGTTTCCTTGTCAGGTCACAGGCCGCCACCCGCTTAGGGCTATTCTCGAGACATAAATTGCTCTAACTTCAACCTCACACATCCCGGTCAGGATTAACCGATGAAACAGATGCCCGGCCCTTCAGATGTCGCCCCGGTCGTGTGCCGGACCACCCGGACAGCGACGCTGTCTCCAGGGTCATGACAGTCGACAGCGCAAATGCCGGCCGACGGTGGAGTAATTGGCTGGACCGCACTTTAGTCCGGAGTGTGGAAAACGCCAGCCCCTTTATGACCAGCGCCGCCTGGCTGGGCCTGTTTGGGCATCCCATTTTCTATGTCGTCTGGTGGAACCTGTTTCCCCAACCGTATGAAAACCTCCCGTTGCGGCTGCTGGGTAGCCTGCTGTGTCTGCCGTTCGTCTTTCGTCATTATTGGCCCCCACGGCTAATCCGCTTCCTGCCGCTGGGTTTTCATATCGCCGTGATTTACAACATTCCCTTCTTCTTTACCTATTTTTTAATCAGGAATGAGTTCTCCCAGGTCTGGATCTTCTCCACGCTTGGCGCTGCCTTCCTCCTCACTCTCCTGGTGGAATGGCGCACCGCCCTGGTGTTTTTCGCCGGCTGGGGGTTCTTCCTTCTCGGCTTCAGCTTCTCGACGGCCGGCGGCTTCAATCATACCGACTTCCTGCAGTACCTGGTAATTTTCCTCTTCCCGCTGGTATTCGGAAGCATCTTCAACCACAAGCTGCAACGTTACCGGAAAATGCAGGCCAGCTTTGAAAAGCGGTTGCGGAAAATAACTAATGAAAACTCCCGGATGATGCAGGAGCAGAACCTGCTGCTGAGCCATTTTTTAAGTAACACCATTGTGGCCAAGTTGCGCAAGTTCCAGCGCAAGTTCGACTTAGATACCGCCATCAAGCTGATCACCAAACAGGAGGAGCGCTTCTGTGCCATCATGGAGGCGGACATCCGCAACTTCACCAAGATGTTCGGCCACGAATCGGAGGTGATGGTGGCCCAGCAGATCACCCAGTGTTTTACCGAAATCACCACCATCGGGCAGGATCTGGCGGTTATCAAGCCGGTGGGGGATGCCATCTTCATGTACAGCGACGACGAGACCGGGCGCGAAAACGCTGTGGCGAATATTCTTTCCTTGGCTATTTTCTTCGTCAATTCGGTGGAGGGTATTAACCGGCAGCTTGAGTCGCACGGGCACGCACCCCTCAATTTCGGTATTGCTGTGCATGCGGGCAGCGCCATTTACGGCAATCTGGCCAGTGACACACTCATCGATCCCACTATCATCGGGCTCAACGTAAATAAAACGGCCCGGATGGAGGAACTCACCAAGATTCCCCGCATCCGGAAAATGGTGGGAATCAACGCAATCATCCTGTCAGAAGAGGTGGTTGAATACGGGCGCGGGTTACTCGATCCGGACGCGTTGATTCTGCTTGACCTGCCTCGGCTGCGGGTAAAAGTACGCGACTTCGAAGACGTTCGGCGGGTGTATGCCCTACCGCGGGAGCTGGCCGGTAGTTATGCCGAAAAATCCAGGACGTTGATCGAGAGCCAGCGTGGCAAGCGGCCCAGTACACTCGATCGCATGGAAGCCAATTCGTATGACGGCGTGCCCTATTATTACGACATGCAGGGATTCGGCCCCAACACCAGCTGGACTGTCATTATTGATGCCAGTGCATTCCCGGCACGGATCATCAACAGCTATGCCATCGAAATGCTGAAGGACCTGAACTACCAGGTAAACCGGGCCGACGGCCAATGGATTATCCTGAACACCGCCAACCACCCCGGCGAATATGACGAGGACAGCGTGGAGTCCTTGATCGTGAAAATTATCGGTGAGCTAAACCGACAATAGCCGGCCGCGGCGGCGAGATTACCGGCGGTAATATCAGTTCCGGCCGGTCCGGGATTACCGGCGGTGGTCCTTCCTCCTGCCCGGCTTCATCTCTGATCTCCGTACATACCGCCACAATCCGTTCCAATTCCGGCTGCGTCAGGGAGCTGTTCACCGAAAAGCGGATCAGGGTCCCGTTTCTGGGCGTGGCGGGCCAACAGAACACCGACCCGAAAATGCCCCGGGTCTCCAGGGCCTCGCGCAATACCAGGGTACGGGCCTCATTACCGGCTACAATAGGAATGATCTGGGACCGGCTTTCACCGATATTGTAGTCCAGCGCCGCCAGGTGGCATCGCAGATAGTCGGCATTTTTATGCAGCCTTTCCCGTAACCGCTGACTGCCCCGGATCAATTTCAACGTGGCATTGAAGCCGACCGCCTCAAAGGACAACACGCCGGAACTGAAAATAGCCGGGAATGATTCGTAGCGGAAAAATTCAATGTTCCGGGCCGAACCGGCTACCATTCCGCCCCGGGCGGCAAAAGCCTTCGAAAGACTGGCCGTGCGGAAATGGACCTGGGTGGCCAGCCCTTCCGCCACCGTGATCCCGGCACCTTCACGGCCGAATACACCCAGAGAGTGCGACTCGTCTACCACTATCACCGAGCCGAACCGCTCGGCCACAGCCACCATATCGCTTAAAGGACACACCGTGCCACTGGTGCTATAGACTGTTTCCACAATTACAATCCCCGTACCGTAGCGGCGGTGCATCTTCTCCAGTGCGGCGGGGTTGTTATGGCGGAATGGCCGGCCGCAGGCGCCGGCCGATTTAATGCCCTCCCAAAAGGAGGCATGGGCGTGCATGTCGAGGTACACCGGCGTCGCGGCATCGGCAATGGATTGGATCAGACCCACATTGGCCGCCCATCCCGATTGGCACAACACGGTATCCTCCGACTGTAGATGGCGGGCCAGTTCCCGCTCAAACTCTCTCAGCGGACCGGGCCCGTGCCGGAATACATCCGACCGCAGCAGGCCGTGTCCCTCGGTTTGAAGGGCCCGCACTTTAGCCTCGATTACCACGGGGTGGTTCCCCATGCCCAGGTAGTCGTTGGATACCAGCAGGAGGGCGTTCCGTTCCGGCAGTCGGCCCCGGAGTAAGTGGCTCTCGTTTTCGGCTACCCGGTCATAATAGGCCGATACCCTCGTTTGCAGAAATGGCGGGTCCTGGGATGAAACATCCCGGCGCGGGGATAAGAATCTAGCTGCCAAACTCATGCTCTTCCGTCCTGTCCTGTTTCAGACCGGCCTCCCGCCGGCCTGATGTAGTCATATCTGCTGCATAAATAATGCCATAACAATGGATTACCCCTGCCGGTGGCTTAAATCCCCGATGATATACCTGTTTTGCGATCGGTATTTATACCGTAATCCCCGGACCTTACCGGGCAGGGCAATAATACTGGCAGCGGGGGATATGTTCCCTAACTACTTGGAAATGAAACCCTGGACCGCCGCGGCATTAGCGAACATGGGCCGCCTGAAGGAGTCCTATCCCCTGTTCCAGGAGATATTCGCCCAGGACGAGAACTGGCGCACCCTGTTGCCCCGGCTGGTGGGCAGCCAGCTGATTAAGCAGGAGGAGGTTGAAAAAATCCTGAAAAAAGTGAAATAGGGGATCTGGTGGGCTGGTTACTGAATACGGTATTCCGAATCTGGCCCTAGTCCCTCTTCCGTTCGGCAAACCGCAATATCCCCTCCAGGATGTGGTCGGGGTCCAGGTGGGATTCCTCGATGATCTCCTCCAGCGACCCGCCGGTGCGCCAGCGGTTGTCCCAGTCGGGCGTGATGGCAAAGTCTCTATTCCGCCGGCTGCCGATCCAGTTATGCATCAGCCGGTAGGCTTGATTGGCTACGATCATGCTGTTGTCCCAATCCCAGGCTGAGAGCACCAGCTCCCGGTAGTGCCGGGTCTGGCGCTGGAACAGGCCGAAGCTGATGGCGGCCACGATCTTCACATTGGGGCCTTCCTCCTTGATCCGTGGCAGAATCTTCATCAGGCTGTTGGTAGGGCTGGTCCCCCGGAAGATGATTGTCCCGGCCTTCTCCTTATTTTTATCGTAGTCCTTGAAGATGTAAGCCCCCTTGGCCGCCTCCAGGTGCGAGGGAATTTCCAGCTCCTCCCGCTGGGGCACGGTAATGGGCGGCCGCGTGAGGTGCAAGGCGATGATGGGGACGTCGGTGGCCAGGGCGGCACCCAGGGCCGGGGCCACTTCGTTGTGCTCCCAGGGATGCAGGTTGAGCACCTGCCCCTCGGGAAACAGTTGCGTTACCCCTGGCGCGAATATGCCGAAGTGGGTCCGGCTGTCCTCGGCCGTCTCGGGGCCGGAGTGCCCGGCCACCCACAATAGCCGTCCCACCTTGAGCTCCGAATCCTGGGCTACCTGGCTGAACAGGCGCATCGGGCCGTACTTCAGATAGGAGAACGAACCGTAGGTACTGCAGGCCCCTAAATATCCGCTGAAGCTGTCATAGGGCCGCTTGGAAAAGTTGACCGTGGTCATCCCGGCCAGTATCCCGGCGTTGGCGAACTCGGTGATCGCCTGGGGCAGCAGGGCCCCCCGGGGGTTGTCGTCCCGCTGGTACCAGCCAAAACCCTCGAAGCCGTTCCCACCTTTGGCGAAGCCGGAGATATTGGTTGAATCGGCCAGGTCCGCCGAGGCGGCGATGAAGATCGGCACGCCGGTTTTTTCGTGGCTGAGCCGGTTGATCCAGGCGCCGAACTTAGCCAGGGCGGCCCGGTTGGGAGCTTTGGTGCCCGGTGCGACGAACAGCTCCTCAGGATACCCTTCCACTTTCGCCAGCACGCTTTTATCCAGCTCCAGGTGGGCTCCGGGGATGAATCCTTCCAGGTCCTCGGGCACCGAATCGCCTAGCTCTACCAGTCGTTCCGCCAGGAAATTCACTAACTCCTGGTTGGTACGCAACACCGACATAACCTGGGACAAATGGCTGGCGGTTTCCTCCCGGAACTGGCGCTCACTGGCGGGCCGCGGCTCACCCGGGTTCTCGAAGGAAACCCCGTTTCGCAGGGCAAACTGCTTCAGGCTCGCCCAGAACAGCTCACTGTTGGCTTTATGGGGCACCCCATGGGATTGGTTGTCGAACACACCATAGCCTCGGCCCTTGCGGTTCTTGGTCCAGAGCACCTTGGGTTGGCCTTCACCGTCCGGGCTGTTAAGCAGGATAAATGCCTTGGTGATCTGCTCCCAATCCTCACCCTCTTTCGTTCCCACCACATGGAAGCCATGATGCTTAAACCAGTCGGGAGGAGTGCCATGAATAACTGTCGAAAACGCCCGGTTGTCGATGCCGAAGTCATTCCAGTCCAGCACGTAATTGAGATTAGTAAGCCCCAGCCCGTAGGCTGAGTTCATGGTCTCATGAGTGACCCCGGTGGATAGTCCGCCCTCCCCCTCGAAAGCCCAGACCTTCACCTCCGGTACTCCAGCCAGTTTATAGGCCAGGGCGATACCGGCGGCGGCCGGTGAGCCGTGGCCGCTGGGACCGGTGTTAAACTTGAGAAACTGGGTCTTACCCCCCATTTCGGCATGACCCGGCAGCCCACCCTGCCGGCGGAGTGTCAGCAGGTCCTCCCACACCAGGGCTCGCCGCTCGAATTCCTTAACCAGGTATTTGGGATCGTTGGTTTGCTCGTACTTGATCCGCAAAGCCTCGTTGTAGACCGCCAGGGTGGCATACACCAGCGGCACAGTATGCCCGGCCACCAGCACAAAGCGGTCGGCAAAACGCTTGCCCGGCTCGCGAATGTCCCAGCGCATGGCTCCCGAAAGGGTGTTGACTACCAGCATATAGGCCTTGGACAGTGACCCGCCGGGATGGCCGCTCTGGCGGTAATTGAGCATGATGTGAATGGTCTGATCAATCATGTCCCTGATGATTTCGTAGTAGCCGAACTCGTCCTGCAATTGGGTCAAAGGATAGGGTGTTGGCGTCCGCATGGTCTAGGATGCTCCAGATTGTTAGCTATTGTAAGTTATGAACATTATTCAGGTAGATATCGGGGTGGGCCTGTGTTTGGCTGTCTTCCCCTTGGTGGTGGCCACCTCGGGCCGCCCATCGCCGGGAGCCGGCCTCCGGCTGTTGGAACTGAAAAGGGATTCCTTAAGTATCTGCCCGGTATAGGAGCTGGATTCGGCGGCCACTTCTTCCGGCGTACCCTCGGCCACCACATATCCCCCCTCGTCGCCTCCTTCCGGACCCAGATCGATGATCCAGTCGGCCGTTTTGATCACGTCCATGGAATGCTCGATTATCACTACCGTATTGCCCTTGTCCACCAGCTGGTGCAGCACCCGCAGCAGCATCTCCACGTCGGCGAAATGCAGGCCGGTAGTGGGTTCGTCCAGAATATATATGGTGCGGCCGGTGCTGGCCTTCGATAGTTCCGCGGACAATTTAACGCGCTGGGCCTCACCGCCGCTTAGAGTGGTGGCCTGCTGTCCTAATCTGATATAGCCCAGCCCTACATCGCAGAGGGTCTGGAGCTTGCGCTCGATGGCGGGCACATTCTTAAAAAATTCCAGCGCCGCCTGGCACGACAGGTCCAGTACCTGCGCGATGGTCCGGCCTTTATAGGTAACCTCCAGGGTCTCCCGGTTATAGCGCTTGCTGTGGCACTGCTCGCACTGCACGTATACATCCGGCAGAAAATGCATCTCGATCTTGATGATACCGTCGCCCTGGCAGGCTTCGCAGCGGCCGCCTTTGACGTTGAAGGAGAATCGTCCCGGTTTATAGCCCCTGATCTTGGACTCGGGCAGCTGGCTGAACAGGTCCCGGATGTGGGTAAATACCCCGGTGTAGGTGGCCGGATTGGAGCGCGGGGTACGACCGATCGGCGATTGGTCGATGTCGATCACCTTGTCCAGGTAAAGCAGTCCATTAATGGAATCATATTTCAACGGCTTTTTCTTGCTGGAGTAGAACTCCCGGCTCAGGACCGGGTAGAGCGTCTCGTTGATCAGGGTAGATTTGCCCGAGCCGCTGACGCCGGTGACACACACGAAACGGCCCAATGGCAGGTTCACTGTAATCTGCTTTAAGTTGTTACCCTGGGCCCCTTCCAGGCGCAGGAACTTTTCCGGCCGGGGGCGGCGGTGGTCCGGCATGGGAATAGTCTTGGTACCCGCCAGATAGTTACCGGTAAGCGAGCTGGGATTAGCCTTGATATCGCCCGGGGTACCGCTGGCCACCACCCAACCCCCTTCCACTCCGGCCCCCGGACCCAGGTCTATCACCCAGTCAGCCGATTCAATGGTTTCCCGGTCATGCTCCACCACCAGGACGGTATTTCCGATGTCCCGCAGCCGGTTCAAGGTGGCGATCAACCGCCGGTTGTCCCGCATGTGCAACCCGATGGAAGGCTCATCCAGTATATAGAGCACCCCCACCAGTTGACTACCCACCTGAGTGGCCAGCCGGATACGTTGACCCTCGCCGCCGCTCAGCGTGGCGGAAGTGCGGGAGAGGGTCAGGTAGTCCAGGCCTACGTTCACCAGGAATCCCAGGCGGTCCCCGATCTCCTTAAGCACCTGGGTGGCGATTTCCCGATTAGTGGCGGTCAGCGCCAACTCCTGGAAGAAGACCTGGAGCGCCTTGACCGACATGACCACCAGCTCCCGGATATTCAGGCCCCCGACAGTTACTGCCAGGCTCTCTTTTTTTAACCGGGCGCCCCGGCATTCGGTGCAGTCGTGAATCGACATGAACTGTTCAATCCAGGCCCGGATACCGGCGGACTGGGTTTGCGTATAGCGCCGCCGCAGGTTGGGAATCACCCCTTCGAAGCCACCGGTATATTCACCCTTCCATTTCTTGGAGCTGTAGGTCATGGTGATCTCGGCGTCGGGATCGGTACCGTAGAGGATGTTGTGACGTACCTCCGCTGTTAGCCTATTCCAGGGCGTGGTGAAACGGAAACCTAAATGTTGGGCCAGGCTCTTGATAATAGAGCTGTACCAGCCGCCCCGGGGCTGTTCGCCGATGGGCACTACCGCCCCCTGAATCAGGCTCTTGCTTTTATCGGGAACCACCAGGTCCGGGTCGATCTCCATGCGGGTACCCAAACCATCGCACACCGGGCAAGCCCCAAAGGGGGAATTGAAGGAGAACATCCGCGGTTCGGGCTCCTCGTAACTGATCTCGCACTCAGCGCAGGACAGGTGCTCGCTGAAAATATGGTCCGCGCCCTTTTTGGAGCGGCCACCTGGTGATACCTCGTTGACCATCAGCAAACCGGCCCCCATCTTGGCTGCCAGTTCCATCGACTCGGTCAGGCGCTCCTTGATCTCCGGCTTCACCTCGAGCCGGTCCACCACTACCTCGATGTTGTGCTTCTTGTTCTTGTGCAGGATAATACGCTCCGACAGGTCCCGGATCCGGCCGTCCACCCGCACCCGTACAAAACCCTCCTTGCGGATCTGCCGCAGCACATCCTTATATTCCCCCTTGCGGCCCCGCACCACCGGCGCCAGCAGCTGGATCCTAGTGCCTCTCGGAAACGCCAGGATGTGATCCACCATCTGCTGGATGGTCTGGCGGGTCACCGGCCGGCCGCAGTTGTAGCAATGAGGCTCCCCGATACGGGCATACAGCAGGCGCAGGTAGTCGTAGATTTCGGTGATGGTGCCTACGGTGGAGCGGGGATTGCGGCTGGTGGACTTCTGCTCGATGGAGATAGCCGGTGACAACCCCTCGATGTAGTCCACGTCGGGCTTCTCCAGCAGCCCCAGGAACTGGCGGGCATAGGCCGAGAGAGATTCCACGTAGCGCCGGTGGCCCTCGGCGTAGATGGTATCGAATGCCAGGGAACTTTTGCCCGAGCCGGACAACCCGGTGATCACCACCAGTTGGTTGCGGGGAATGATCACATCGATGTCCTTGAGGTTGTGTTCCCGCGCCCCCCGGACGTGGATTTGCTCTGCGTGATAGGCTTTCATCGAGCTGGTAAAGCTAGCATGCTGGAGGCGAGAGGGAAAGGGGAAACTGGGGTATATTTAGGGGTGAAATACAACTGTGGTAATAGGTGTTTGAGTCGTAGGTTTTGGGATGGTAGCTTTGGCTATCTATGGGCTAGGGACCTACAACGCCAAACATCCCGGTCCTGAATGTCACAATCACCGGAGGCTGTTATGGAAGTTAGACCCGATCCCCGACTGCTCCATAAGCTACTTTTAGTGATGGTAACCATCACGGTCATTACGCTGACCTGCGAGGTGGGACTTCAAGCCCTGATCGCCTTAAAACCGGAACATAGCCGGGCCGAAGTAGGTGCAGTGCTGTGGCCGATAGTGTTGAGACTAACGGTGGTTGGCTGGATTATCGCGGTACCGATCATGGCGCTGTGGGTGCGCAACCTGATCTACATCGTGGGGGAGGAGCGGATATCCATACACAAGGGCATTTTATCACGCATCCAGCAGAATATCCCCTACCGGGCTATTACGGACTTCCAGCTGCATCGTTCACCTTTCGATCGCCTGTTGGGCATCGGCAGCCTGCGTATACAGACGGCCGGGCAGGGACAGACTGCTACGGGTTACGAAGGCAACCTGGCTGGGTTGGTGGACTGGGAGGATTTGTTGGAACAGCTACGAAGCAACGTGCAGCAATATCAGGACGCACCTGGCGCCCAAAGTTCAAGTGAGAATATAAATCCGGTTGAACTAGGTGGAATTTTAAATGAACTTCGGACTATTCGCACGGCCATCGCAGAACGCAGTTAGGCCACTTCAGGGCCTTAGCATTGCCGGTTCAAAACAGTTTAAGGGAGATACTCTTACATGGAGCAGCAAGAAAAGGAAGTTATTTTTCGCGCCTTGCAAGCCAAGAAAGCCGTTCCCGCCTGTCCGCGATGCAAGGGTACCGGGCATGATCTTGTCGGGTACAACTTGCAACCGGTCTACGACAGCCCCCGTATAACCCATGAGGCTCCGCCGTCGGTACCCACGGTTCTGGTGCTTTGTGTCACATGCGGAAATCTCAGCCAGCATGTGCTTTCATCACTGGGGGTGCACGTATAGTTGCGACCGGGAGGTTGTGTGCCTCGATCTGCAAAGGCCAAACGTCAATTGGTTCGCTTAGTGCCGGCGGGGCGCTCGTGCCTACGGTGATTGGCTTAGCACACCCCAAGAGGCTGTATTAGTTGCCAGGAAAGGGAATCGTCATGCGGCGGACTATCGTTACTCAGGGGATTTCCTTCGGCACGGCCCTGGCCATCGCTATATCCTGGTCCCTGAATCACTCCGTGCTCTGGGCAATTATCCATGGTTTGTTCTCCTGGCTATACGTGCTATATTATTTGGTCCGACACTGATCAGGGTTTGACAAAGGGCCCGCTGGACACCCATAATTACCGGCCTTTAACAATGGCCTCTGTCCGTCGGTATCTGCAATAAACACAAAAGAGATAGATTAACTGTGATCCGGAATCTTAATCCAATGACTATTGCCTTCGGGCTACTGTTCGGTAGTGCCCTTTGGCAGCAATGCGCCACCCGATCAAACATAGCCGAGGAAACCGCCCGGCTGTTGCAGACCGGAAACAAAAAACAGCAATCTTGATGGCCAGCCAGAACTCATTCAGTTTCGAGGACCTGCTCCGTAGCGGCGACGGGACCCTTTTCGACCATGATTCGGCCCGGCTGCCCACAGCGGACATGTTAATGTTCAGCCGCATCGTGAACATTACAGCCGAGGGGGGTCATTATAACCGGGGCCAAATGCTGGCGGAATTGGATATCGATCCCGATTTGTGGTTCTTTAAGTGCCACTTCAAAACCGATCCCGTGATGCCCGGTTGCCTGGGGCTGGATGCTCTTTGGCAGCTGACCGGCTTTTTTCTGGCCTGGTCCGGATACAAGGGTAAGGGCCGGGCCCTGGGAGTGGACGAGGTCAAATTCCGTGGTCAGATATTGCCTACCTCCCAGCTGGTCACCTATAAAATCGATATCCGCCGGGTCATCGCCCGCAAACTGGTTATGGTGACCTCAGACGGTACCGTTGAGGTCGATGGACGCCAGGTCTACACCGCCCGCAACTTGCGTGTCGGGCTGTTCGAGTCCACCGATAACTTCTAGCCTGGACATCGCGATAAAATACCGCTGGCAGCGTGCAGTGTGATGATCGCGGCTGGGATGGATCTATTTTCTATTGGCATGGGACCCGCCAGCCGACTATATTAAAAGGGTTACGGATTCTGTTACAACTTGCTACCTGGCCGTTGCAGCGGCAACACTTAACGACAGGGTAGTAATTAAGCGGAGGGAATAGAAATGTCTACTTTTTTCATGTTCGGAACCTATAGCGCCGATGCCTTAGCCGGCATCAGCGCCGCGCGTACAAAGCAGGCCATCGCCGTCATAAATGACAACGGCGGCCAGGTTCAATCCATGTACGCCACGCTCGGCGACCAGGACTTAGTGCTAATCGTGGATTTTCCCGATATCCAACGGGCCATGAAGACCTCGATCGGCCTGTCCAGGATAACGGACATTGCCTTTACCACGGTGCCGGCGATTGCGGTGGATGAATTCGATAAGCTGATGCAAGGCGGCTGACCGGCGGACGTTACCGCCCTAGCGACAGGCAGCCGATCAATTGGCCGCTGCCAGACAATAATCGCCACAACCTTGTCGCTGTTGTGGCCTGAAAAGGAACGCTGATGATAGTACATTTCAGCGAGCTGTTCATCCAGAATGCCGATAGCTCCTATTCTCCCACCAAGAAGCTTGATATCGGCGGGGTGCCGATGGATACCAATATCCGTTTCTTCCCCGGTGTGGCCTACATGGGAGTCGACATCACCCAATATATCGACAAGCAATTGGAAGTGGAAAAACTTCGCGGCGGGACCATTGCCATCAAGCGGATCATAAGTTGACTTCCGGTCGCCGCCGGCAGCTGCGCATAATTCGATAGTCCAGCCGTCACCCCCGGGCGGCGGCCTGGCCGCCGGTTTCCCTTTGTTGTGCTGCGGCGCGGCTCTATATTCCGGGAAGAAGTTGCAACCCATGGAATAAGGAGAGCACGCCATGATTACCTGCTTCATGTACGGTACTTACACTTCCGGAGCGCTGAAAGAGATCAGTGCCGACCGCACCCGGTTGGTAGCCACCGGCATCCACGAGGCCGGCGGAGAGGTCAAGTCCATGTACGCCCTGCTGGGCGACCGGGACCTGGTGTTCATCGCCGACTTCCCCGATATCGCCCAGGCCATCAAGGCCTCTATCATTCTGACCAACCTGACCGGTATCACCTTTTCCACTACCCCGGCGATGCCGGTGGAGGAGTTTGACGCCATGATGGAGGAGCTGTAGCTTACTGGGAGAGGATTTTTTTCCCAGGACTTGGGCTGGTGCCTGACAGTGAATTGTTGGAAAGCATTCTGCCCAAATACATCTCCGGCAGGTAGGTGGAGTGCTATTATAACTTGACGTTTTTTCATCGCTAGCCTTTCCTTCACTAAATTCCTCCTCAATTAACTGAGCCCAGCGGCAAAGGAGCCACCTTCACCCCGACCATCAAAGATAATCCCTTCCTGGCCTTCCTGTCCCAGCGCGTCGTCATTTTCGACGGGGCCGTGGGCACCAATCTGCAGGAACGCGATCTGACCCTGGACGACTTCTGGGGCCACGAGGGTTGTAACGAGATCCTGGTGCACTCCCGGCCCGATGTGGTGCGCGACCTGCATTCGTCCTTCCTGGAAGTGGGTTGCGATGTAGTGGAGACAAACACATTCGGCGGCTCGGCGGTGGTGTTGGCCGAGTATGGCCTGGACGACCAGGACCACGACCTTAATAAGGAAGCCGCCCGGCTGGCCAAGGAGGTGGCGGCGGACTTCTGCACCCCGGACCACCCCCGCTTTGTAGCCGGCTCTATGGGTCCCGGCACCAAGCTACCCTCGCTGGGGCATATCTCCTTTAACGACATTCATGCCGCCTACCGCCGCCAGGTCGCCGGGCTGATCGACGGTGGGGTGGACCTACTGATCGTCGAGACCTGCCAGGACCTGCTGCAGACCAAGGCGGCCCTGATCGCCATTTTCGATGAATTCGCGGCCCGCAAGCTGCGCCTGCCGGTCATCGCCCAGGTGACCATGGAGACCACCGGCGCCATGCTGCTGGGCTCGGACATGCTCACCGCCTTAACCACCCTCTCCCCCCTGCCCGTTGACGTTTTGGGCCTCAACTGCGCTACCGGCCCCAAGGCCATGGGCGCCCACCTGCGCACCTTAGCCGCCGGGTGGGCGGGACCAATCTCCGTGCTGCCCAACGCCGGCATGCCCGAGACCCGCGACGGGCGGGTGGTCTACGACCTGACCCCCGACGAACTGGCCTATGACCTGCATCATTTCGTAGTCGACCTGGGCGTAGGTATCGTGGGCGGCTGCTGCGGTACTACCCCGGCGCATCTCAAGGCGGTAGTGGACAAGGTGGGCGGCCTGGCGCCCAAGCCTCGCAAAACCAGCTTCGAGCCGGCGGCCGCCTCCCTCTACGGCGTTGCGGCCTACGATGTGGCTCCCAAACCACTGGTGATTGGTGAGCGCACTAACTCCAACGGCTCCAAGAAATTCCGCGAGTACCTTTTAGCCGACGACTTCGATGGCATGGTGGCGATTGCCAAGGAACAGGTCCGCGAGCAGGCCCACTTACTCGACGTGTGCGTGGCTTACGTGGGGCGGGACGAGGTCCGTGACCTGTCACAGTTGGCCTTTCGCCTGAACACCGACTGTACCGCCCCGCTGATGATCGACTCCACCGAGCCGCCGGCCATCGAGGCCGCCCTGCAACGCCTGGCGGGCAAGTGCCTGATCAATTCCATCAACCTGGAGGATGGCGAGGAACGCGCCCGGGAAGTGTTGGCCCTGTGCCGGCGCTATGGAGCCGGGGTGGTGGCCCTGACCATCGACGAAAAGGGGATGGCCAAGACCGCCGCCCAAAAGGTGGAGATCGCCCACCGGCTTTACCGGCTGGCGGTGGACGAGTGCGGCCTGCCGGCGGAGGACATTTTCTTCGACATGCTCACGTTCACCCTGGGTAGCGGTGAAGAGGAGTATCGCCGGGCGGCGGTGGAAACCATGGAAGCCATCCGCACTATCAAGGCGCAGCTGCCGGGGGTGCATACCGTATTGGGAATCTCCAATATATCCTTCGGTTTGCGCCCCCTGATCCGCCATCGGCTCAACTCGGTCTTCCTGCACCATGCCATTGAGGCCGGTCTGGACGCCGCCATCATTCATGCCGGCAAGATCCGGCCGCTATATCAACTGCCGGAAGAGGAGCGCCGGCTGCTGGAAGATCTGGTGTATGACCGCCGGGGCGCAGACTACGATCCCCTGATTGCCGCCATCGAACACTTTGAAGACCACCGGGGTGATAAAGGGATCCGGGACGCGATCACCGAACTGCCGGTCGAAGAGCGCCTGCCGCGCCGGATCGTGGACGGCAACCGCATCGGCCTGGAGGCCGACCTGGACCTGGCGCTCAATACCTATCCCGCCCTGGACATTATCAATAACCTGCTCCTTAAAGGTATGAAAACAGTGGGCGAACTGTTCGGCGGGGGGGAAATGCAACTGCCGTTCGTACTCCAGTCCGCTGAGACCATGAAGACGGCCGTCAAACATTTAGAGCCGCACCTTGAGCGGGGAGCCGGCCCGGCCAGCGGTACAATGGTCATCGCCACGGTGAAAGGGGACGTGCACGACATCGGCAAGAACCTGGTGGACATCATCCTGAGCAATAACGGCTTCCAGGTAGTTAATCTGGGCATCAAACAGCCCATTGAGGCCATTATCGAGGCTTTTAACCGTGAGGGGGCTGACGTCATCGGTTTGAGTGGCTTGCTGGTCAAATCGACACTGGTGATGCGGGACAACCTGGAAGTGCTGCAGGAGCGGGGCCTGTCCCCATCGGTGATCCTGGGCGGCGCGGCTCTCACCCGGCGGTACGTGGAACAAGACCTGCGCTCCGTATACTCTGAGGGGAAGGTGTATTACGCCCAAGACGCCTTTGAGGGTCTGCAGTTGATGGGAGAGATCTGCTCGGGCCAGGGTCCCGCCGCTGAAGCGAAACAGGCCCCGCACGCCAAGCGGGAGCGCCGCCCCCGCCTCAGCCGCCGAAAGAAAATTGCGCCGGTAACACCGCCTGCACCCCCGTTCTGGGGCAGCCGGGTAGTCTCCGGAATTCCCTTATCGGCCGTAACACCATTCATCAATCGGGTGGCCCTGTTCCGGGGGCAATGGGGAGTTCGCAAGCGGGGCCGCCGGGATGAGGCCTACGAGCGAATGCTGCACGATGAGTTGGAACCGGCCCTGCAACGGCTGATCAGACAAACCCAGCAGGACCAGGTGCTCCAGCCAGCGGTGGTATACGGCTATTTCCCCTGCAACTCCGAGGGCGATCTGCTCCACGTGTTTGCCACCCCTGAGAATGATACACCATTAGTGAGCATGGAATTCCCGCGCCAGGACGAGGAAAACGGCCGCAGTATCGCCGATTTCTTCCAGCCGTTGGCTGGCGGCGTCCGGGACGTGCTGGCCGCCCACCTGGTGACCGTTGGACAGCGTGCTACCGAGGAGGCCCAACGCCTGTTCGAGACCGACCGCTATACCGATTATCTTTATTTCCATGGTTTCGCAGTGGAAACGGCCGAGGCGCTGGCTGAGTACTGGCACCGCGAGATTCGCCGGGAACTGGGAATCTCCGGCCAGGATGCCCCTGATATCACGGCCCTCTTCCGCCAGAAATACCGGGGCAGCAGGTATTCCTTTGGTTATCCGGCCTGCCCGCGCCTGGAAGACCAGACCCACATCTTTACCCTCCTGCAACCGGAGCGGATCGGCGTTTCATTGACGGAGGAATGGCAACTGGTCCCCGAGCAATCCACTTCGGCTATAATTGTACATCATCCCGCCGCTAAATATTTCTCGGTATAAACATAGCCGCGAATATATTATATTTTTTACTTAGAGAAGCCAGCTGGCCGGCCTCTGATTAAGTCCACTCAATGCTTGGACTTAGTGTTACACAGCGATTGCAGAATATATAAATCCTTTATATATTATACCTGTTCACATTCATGATTTTAGAGACATTACCAATGGTTAACTATCAAGTTATTACCTCACGCGGTAAACCACGCTTCGCGGTTGTGGAGTATCAGTTATTCATGAAAATGCTCGAGCAGGTGGAGAATCAGAACAAAGGCGGCGTTGCCCGAACCACCCGCCAGCGGAAAGAACCCACTGCCCGGGAGTTGACCCGGTTGATGCGCAGCAACCCTATCAAGGGTTGGCGCCTGTTCCGCAATATGACCCAAGCGGAGTTAGCCGAAAAAACGGGATTGAAGCAGACCCATGTCAGCTTGATGGAATCCAACAAAATCAAGCCCCGTAAGAATACTCTGGAGAAACTGGCTGAAGCGCTGACCTGTGACGTGGATGACTTGGTCGCTCGATACTAAGTCCCTGTCCGCCCCGTCGGTACCAGAACGTTGCGCTATCTCATATTCGACATAGAGACGATCCCGTTACCGGACCTGGGCCAGGTGCAGCTGGCGGAAGTGGAACGCCGCACCAAGCGCGAGCTGGAATGGGGCCGCTCCACCGAACCGGAAGCCGCCGAATCGTTGGTGCGATCCGTTTCTCCCTTCCTGGGGCAGGTGCTGGCGGTGGGAATGCGGTTGTATAGCGATGATTCCGGCGATATCAAGGATAAGGTCATTTGCG
>SDBV01002942.1_pt1 | contig 25410 bp, 20 predicted proteins | sample 2277081 | NCBI WGS metagenome assembly SDBV01 (sample SAMN10402039, study PRJNA504765) | marine sediment metagenome | isolation source: marine sediment core GS10_PC15, 223 cmbsf | place: Arctic Ocean: Southern Knipovich Ridge | collected 2010 | reverse complement strand
TTAACCATCACTATGCAGGCAAATCAGGTTGTTTCCGGTTTAAGTATTACACTTTTCGGCAGTGGTTTATCAAGTTACCTGGGGCAACGACTTGGTCCGGCATCCAACAATGGTTATCTATTCGGTTTAACAGCGCCAAAATTCATGCCTATAAAGATTCCGATTTTAAGCGACATACCCATAATAAGTGCCTTATTTAACCAGGATATTCTTATCTATTCTCTATACCTTATAATACCTCTAGCCTGGTTTTATATGTATAAAACCCGAAACGGTATAAATTTAAGAGCAACCGGGCAGAATCCAAATACAGCAGCTGCCATGGGGATAAATGTAATTAAGGAACGATACCTCTATACTATTTTCGGAGGAGTCCTTGTTGGTATTGGCGGTGCACACCTTTCCCTGGCTTACGCTCCAGGCTGGGCGGAAAACATTACAGGCGGAAGAGGATGGATTGTTATAGCACTTGTCATCTTTGCCATGTGGAATCCTGCCCGTGCTGTAATTGGAGCCATCTTATTCGGAGGAATTAATGCAGTGCAATTCAGACTCCAGGCAGGCGGAACTAATATTCCCGCCTCATTTTTAAATATGCTGCCCTACCTGGTCACTATCCTTGCCCTTGTCCTTATGACTGTTAGTGGTAAGAAAGGAAATAAAAAACATATCGGCCCACCTGCAGCTCTTTGTAAGACCTATGTCAGGGAAGATAAATAAATTAATTATTAAGGGCTGTTCCTTCATTTATTATGGGAACAGCCCTTAATTTTAATCCTTTCTTCTTACACCCTCTAAAAGAGAAATTCCAGGCCCACTATTTTTTATGTAGATTTTTATCCGACCTATAAAATTAACCATAGTAAACAGCTGCAGCTTCAATTGCATCAACAATCTGTTGATAGCCGGTGCATCGGCATAAATTTGGCCGGATGGCTTTTCTTATTTCAATTCTGGATGGTTTATTATTTTTAAGCAGAAAGGCATGCGCTGTTAGAACCATGCCCGGAGTGCAGAATCCGCATTGTATGGCACCGTAATCCATAAAGCACTGTTGCAATGAGTGAACGCTGCCGTCTGAATTTTCCATTCCTTCTATAGTAACAACAACTTTATCCACAATATCCGACACTTTTTTAATACATGATCTGGTCGGTTTTAAATCTACTAGAATTGTACATGACCCGCAGGAACCTATGCTGCACCCGTTTTTAGTACCTGTCAAATCAAGGTCTTCTCTTAAAAAAACTATTAATTTTTTATCAAGATCTTCTTTTTTAATTTCTATTCTGTTGGAATTAATTACAGTATACATTATTTCTCTCCTTTAAGAGCTAAAGGATAACTTTCAAATCTTTTGCCTAAAGCATTATGTACTGCATTGGCAACAGCGGGAGCCGCAATTTCTAAAGCAGGTTCACCGACCCCTTTGGCGCCGCTTGGAGAATTAGGATCGGGGTTCTCTACTATTTCAACTTTCATATCCGGAATATCAGTAGCACGTGGAATTTTATATCTATTAAAATTAAGGTTACTGATTCTTCCGTCTTTAATGTTTAGATCTTCCATAATGGCCATTCCGTATCCTTGAGTAAAACCGCCATATACCTGGCCAAGCAGCATTTCATGGTTTACAGTTTTACCAATATCATGTACAGCATAAGCATTTAGGAGCCTTACATTATTATTTTTGTCTACTTCCACTTCTGCTATTTGGCAGTGATATCCCCATGTGAAATAGGCCTTTCCTTTTCCGATTTCTTCATCCCAACTAACTTTTGGCCCCTTAAAAACTCCAAAGGCGTATGGATAATCACAGTGTAAAAACAAGCGCTTCATCACGTCATCCCAACTTAGAAAGACATCATCAGTTTTTCCCCAAATACAGTCATCCTTAAACCGTACATCTATAGCCTTACAATTAAGTTCATCTGCAAGAGATTTAGAAATAATATTTTTTAATATTTTAGCTGCATTTACAACTGCCCCTCCCCCCATTAAAGTTCCTCTGGAAGCAACCGTAGAACCGCCGTCGGGTATTCTTGAAGTAGAAGGCCGGTTATAACGAATTCTTTCTCTTTTTACACCAAGTTCTCTGGCCAATAATTTTACCATTGCTGATTCGGCTCCCTGCCCGTTTTCATGAATTCCAACATCAAGCAGAATAGAACCGTCAAACTGGCCATTTATAATTGCGGAACAAAAATCCATACCTTCGGCGCCAAGGCTACACCCACGATAGCTAATCGCTAATCCTATTCCGTATTGTTTTTCTTTATCTTTACCATAAGTATTATTTTGAAATTTATTGTAATAATTAGAAAGCTTTAAGGCTTTATCCATAACTTCTTCTAAGCTAACAATGTGATTATCCAGTTTCTGCGAAGTAATTGTTTCACTATTCTGTTTTACCATATTCTTTCTGCGAAACTCTACCGGGTCCATACCAACTTCTTTTGCACAGTCTTCTATCCATTGTTCAACTGCAAAATTCACCTGAGGAGAGCCAAATCCTCTAAAAGCTCCTGTAAATACATTATTAGTATGTACACCATAAATATCACAATATACATTATCCACAACATATGGGCCGCAACACTGTACTATAGAGCGCCAAGTAACCCATGGAGTAACGGAAGTGTATGCTCCACCGTCTGCGATAATTTTAGTTTTTATCGCATGTAATTTATTATTTTTTAGCCCGATTTTGTAATGCATTATATATGGATGTCTTTTGTAGCTTTCACGCATTGACCATTCTCTGTCATAAGTCATTTTTACAGGCCGTTTGCAGATAAAGGAAGCAAGTGCTGCTCTCGCGCATACTATCGCCGCCGTATCATCTTTCCCCCCAAATCCGCCTCCCATCGGAATACCAATTACTTCGACTTCAGACAGCGGCTTTCCTAAAAGCGCTGCGACAAATTTTCTTGTGGAGAAAGGATGCTGCATACTACCATAAACTTCCATAACACCATCATAACGTAGATTACAAAGGGCAGATTCCGGTTCCAGGTAAGCATGCTCAACATGTCCGGTTGAATATTCACGTTCAATAATTATATCACATTCACTTAATGCTTTATCAATATTTTTCCCTTTTCGTATTTTATGATGATTAATTATATTGGTACCTTTGGATTCATGAATTAAGACATCTGTAGTTTCCATTGCAGCTGTTGGGTATAAAAGAAGCGGTAATTCTGCAGCATTAACATCAATCATCTTTGCAGCTTCAATTGCCGGTTTCCTCGATTCTGCAACAACAAGGGCAAGAACATCACCCTCACTTCTAATTTTATCGGTTACAAGCATGAAATAATCTTTAAAAATCTGTCCAAAATAGGCAGTGCCGGGAATGTCCTGTGCAGTAATGATTTTTACTACACCCGGAATTTTTAGAGCTTCATCAATCCCATTAATACTTTTTATTTTAGCATGAATAAAGTTTTTTGAATAAACAGGTACACAATGAAGCATATTTGTTAATTTAAGATCATCTGTATATTTTGCTTTTCCCGTAACTTTTGAGTACGCATCATTTCTCCACGCTTTAGCCATTTAATATTCCTTTTATTCTGATAGCCAAAATACCTCGCAGTTCTACTGCGGGGATGGAGGCTATGAAATAGTAATAGTGCCCGACCACTAAAACGGCTCTAACCATTTTATCAATTAGTTTAAATTATAAAGCCATTTTAGTGGTCGGGCAGCCTTATAAGAACGAAGATACCCCAGAGCTCTGCCCCGGGGTTCTTCAATTTTCTATTGTTTTAATATTGCTTTTACTTTTTCTACAATATATTCAGCAGTTATTTCAAGCTTTTTCATCAATTCCCAGGGGCCGCCGGATTCTCCAAAACGGTCTTTTATTCCTACCGCATCAAAACTGCATTTCTTCTTAAGTTTTTGTGAACTACAAATAGCAGAAGCCACTAAATTACTTAGACCACCTATTTGATGTTCTTCGCATGTAATTATGGTTCCGGTTTCTTTTGTTGCTCGAATAATGGTTTTTTTGTCCAGTGGTTTTAATGTGTGAATATTAATAATCCTTGTTTCAAGATTATATTCTTCCTTTAATATCCACTCAGCACGCATGGCCACTGCCACCATTGCTCCACAGGCAATTAAAGAAATATCCTCCATTTCATTAACATAAGAATCACTAAGTTTGGTTTCAAAACTATCGATAAAATTTTGCTCTGCCCCCCGAAAGCGAATAATATTAGCCTTACCAAATACAAGTGGTGTATCACTATTAGTTATTACAGGAGTGGCTTCACGGCCAAAACGTAAATAGACTGGCCCATGAATATCCAGGATTGTCATTTTGCATAAACGCTCGGTTTCAATAGAATCGCAAGGCACAACCAGGTTCATATTTGGCAAGATGGACATCAATGAAATCTCTTCAAGGGCTTGATGCGTTGCGCCATCCATACCAACGGAAATTCCACCATGAGCGCCTGCTATTTTGACGTTAAGATTGTCATAACAGATAGTGGTCCTAATCTGGTCCCAGGGACGTCCCGAAGCAAATACTCCATAGGTGCCGGTTATAGGAATCTTTCCTTCCAGAGCTAAACCGGCAGCAACTGTCATCATATTTTGTTCGGCGATACCAACACTAATTACACGTTTTTCGCGTTCCGGATGGTCCTTTTCAAAATCTGCTATGTTTTCCATAAAGGATACACCCTTTCCTTTGATAGTGTTAGCTAAAACCATGCTCGGCTTTTCTTTACAGCTTCTAGCTTTAGCATAGGCTTCTCGAATTTGTGGGATATCATGACCATCAATCTCGATTACATTCCAGCCAAAGGCTTCATATTTATTTTTTAGTGAACCAACATTCATAACATCATTTACCCAACCATCTATCTGTAATCGGTTAACATCAATAATAGCACAAAGATTATCGAGTTTATAATGAGCGGCACACATAGCTGCTTCCCAGACACTACCCTCTTGTTGTTCACCATCACCCATAAGACAATAAACCCTGTAATCTTTTTTTTCTTTCTTTCCCACTATGGCAATACCCACAGCAATACTTAATCCCTGCCCCAATGATCCGCTGGAGACCTCGATACCTGGTAAACATTCTGCATGGGGATGGCCCTGAAATGGACTACCCAGTTTGCGTAAAGTTACAACATCTTCATATGGAAAAAAACCGGCTTTTGCCATACATGCATAAACAGCCGGAGCTTTATGCCCGGCGGAAAATATAATACGGTCCCGTTCTTCCCATTTTGGTTTTTCGGGATCTATTTTTGCTTCATCCAAATAGAGAACAGCAGCTAGATCTATTATAGATAGAGTACCTCCCGGATGGCCGGATCGTGCAGCATGAATACTAACCAGGTTAAGGGCTCGAATTTCTTTGGCTGCTTCACATAATTGCGTATTGGTTAATTTTGTATTTCGTAATTTAATAGAATTCATTTTATCCTCCCAAAATATTAGTTTTCTAAGAACAGTTTTAATCTTGATAGACCTTCTTCTATTTGGTCAATATTGATTCCGGAATAAGCAAATCGGATGTATCGCTTATTTTCGTTTGGCAGTTCTCGTCCAAAATGAAGTCGTGTACAGAAGGAAACTCCAGTTGCTTCTAATGTTTTTTCGCGAAAGATATTGTAATCTGTAAACCCTTTGTTTTGCATAACATCGGTTACATTAGGAAATAAGTAAAAAGTTGCATTAGGCTTAAAACAATGTACACCTTTAATCGAATTCAATATTTCTACTGCCTTATCTCGTCTTTTTTTTAAAATATCTAATATCTTTTTTGCACCACTCTGGTCTCCGGTTAAGCCTTCGATTGCCCCATACTGTATAAAATGATTTGAGCAGGATTCGTCATTAACATTTAATTTTGCAATATGGTCTACTATGTTGTTTGGTCCGATAGATGCTCCTAAACGCCAACCCGTCATAGCGAATTTTTTTTTAAAAGTATATAGAATAACACATTTTTCCTGCATACCTGGCAACGAAGCCAGGGATTGGGATTTTCCTTTATATCTGATATCAAAGTAAGCTTCATCACATAGAACATAAAGATTATGCTTACGTACAATTTCGGCAATCTTTACTAATTCTGCTTGTGATGATTCTGCAGCTGTTGGATTTTGAAGATTATTAAATATTAAGATTTTAGTTTTTGCTGTAATTGATTTTTCTAATTCATCAAAATTTAGTTCAAAGTTTTCTTTTCCCTCCACATAACTATACGGGACAGCTACACCACCATGAAATTCAATCATTGACTCATAAATTGGATAGCCAGGATTAGGGTGCAAAACTTCATCACCCGGATTCATTAAAGAAAGGATGAACTTACCTATTGTAGGTTTTCCTCCTGGCTGAATACCCACGTTTTTCATTTTGTAAGTTGTACCATGTGATTTATTGATATCTTCGGCCAAAATTTCACACAGTTCCGGAATGCCTACGTTTGGGCAGTAGCCTGTTTTTCCATCACGCATAGCCCTTTCGGTTGCTTGTATTATATTTTCCGGTGAATGGATATTAAGATCCCCCAGATGGAAAGGATACACAGTGTTGCCTTTTAAGGCATACTTTTTTGCTTCACTGGAAACAGCAAAAGCTGTTTCAGTGCCTAAAAATGATAATCGAGTTGCTAATTTCATAACATCTCCTCCTCAAATATAACATAAATACATACAAAGTGAGTATTTATGCAATAAAAATTTTCCCTGCAAACAAATACTGTCACAGAGCTAATCTTTTTGGAGTTAACCTGAAAAAAAGAATAATAAAAATCAGAAGCAGATATTGTCATAGGCCCAGTAAACCAATTTGGGATGAAGTTTTAAAACAACTTCTTTAGCTTACTTACTATTGTAGGTTTAAAGCCTATGCTTTTATTTCCTGTTTCTAAGAATAATATCAATGTATCAAGCAATATATTATTCCCCTTATTAGTAATTATAAAGGGGAATTCATAAAAATATTTTAAAATTTTCAAAATGTATTAATTAATACTCTTTCAAAAGCTTTTTGATTTTTTAAAAAAATAATAGCTCTCTATCAAATATCGAACTGGAAATTCTTGAACGGATTGTTACTATGAGACTTTATTCCGATGAAGTAATCGGTTGTGCATGTTTTACTGCACTTGACCAAAATATCAAAAATGTCGTTGAATTTAATTTTCTGGTAGATGAAGTTAATAATTCAATTTGTAATGTTGGCTAATTACAGATTTCCGACGACATCCATACATCCTGCGGTCTTCAACGCCAAAAGAACTTATTCTAGCAATACCCGATCCACTAATAAAGGGAGATATCCCAATACTCCAATAAAATCCACCGACGCCTCCAAGTATTCGAGAATCACTTAGAAGGCTGGTGTCCAAATTATTCCAACTAACAGTATCTTAAAAACCATCATAACCATACGAATGGTCAGGCATCGTAAAATAGTCTAAAATTCAACCCCAGCTCCATCCGATTAAACAAACCTTATCAAACGAGAATGGCCAAAAACATTTCATTCTTCCGCCGCCTGCTTAAGATGTAAAAAAAACACCCACGAATAACAACATTTATTGTTTTGTTATTGAAAAATATCCGCCCGATTCTGCTGATGCAAAAGCATTATCGTTCCAATCACCGGTTATTGTATCTCCATTTACTATTCCTGTTACAACAATTATATAATAAATACCATTATAAAAGCTGTTGACAAATATATTATTTTTTTATAAGGTTGATCAGTTTATCTTGCAAGAGAAAGCTATTTAAAAAAGTTTGCAATTCAAATGAAAAGAAGTATGGCGGGACAAACATAGAAAATTCATTCTATTATGTTTCTATTTAGTTACCGTTGGCTGATTTTTCCTATTCTTTTTTTCAGATTAACTCCAAAAAGAATAGCCGGGTTTAGCATTGACATTATACAATGTTGATTATATTCAGCTATTTATAATGTTCATAGCTACTTAAACGGTTAATTTTAACTAATTGGAGGTTCAAATGGAAAGGTTTTTTAAACTACAAAAAAACAGTACCACTATTAAATCATAAGTCATTACCCGTGTAACAACCTTTCTTATAATGGTTTACATTCTGGTAATGAAGAATCCCGGAGCAGAGCTCAGAGGTATATTCGTTCAGTAAGGCTGCCTGACCACATGCAAGCTTGTGGTCAGGTGGTCAGGCACTAGTTCATAGCCTCCATCCCCTTAAGTCAAAACGGCGAGGTATTTCGGCTGTCAGAATAAACTCCAGGTTTATAGCTATTGTAAGTATGAGATGTTCCGGGTAATGACTTATGAAATCGACACAAAATTCATTTATACTTTATTTTAAAGTATTTACTCTTAGCCTGATTGGGAATGGCGAAGTATTTGTTTTACTGTGAAGTTTTCTTTATAGTATATAAAAACATGAATTTTAATGTTTAGTATCAATATATAGTATCAATGTAGATGATGTACAAAATGCTTTAGTTATTTTATTACCTAAAGAATGTGGTCCGGTATGGAATGATAAAAAATTACAGAATATTTTATTTCCGGGCTGCATTTATTAAACAGTTTTTATTAAAATGCTTTACTATTAAATTAAATGGCAGCTTATTTAAACTGTGAAATGGATAAAGTTAAGAAGGACTTAAGGAAAAAATAAAAATGGATAAAAAAAAGATTCTAATTGCTATTGGTGGAAACTCGCTAATTAAAGACAACGAGCACCTTTCGGTTGAAGATCAGTACAAAGCTATATGCGAAACAACGAACCAAATCGCAGAGCTTATACAAGACGGCCACGATGTTGTCATTACTCATGGTAACGGACCTCAAGTGGGATTTATTCTACAACGCTCGGAGATCGCCAACCAAATTGCTCATATGCATACTGTTCCGCTTGTAAGCTGCGATGCAGATACTCAGGGCGCAATTGGTTATCAGATACAGCAGGCCCTCGATAATGAATTTAGAAAAAGACAACTTGCAAGAAATGCAATAACAATTATTACACAAGTGCTTGTTGATAAAAATGATGAAGCTTTTAGGAAACCCACAAAGCCAATCGGACAATTCTACACAGAAAAAGAATACAAAATTCTTTTAAAAACAAATCCAAATTGGAAGTTAGTTGAAGATGCCGGTCGAGGCTATAGACGTGTTGTTGCTTCACCATATCCGGTGGAAATAATTGAGTTTGAAGCAATAAATTCATTATTTAATAGTAATTTTGTTGTTATTGCTGCGGGAGGCGGCGGTATCCCCGTAATAAAAGAAAAGGGAATACTAAAAGGAATCGATGCTGTTATAGATAAAGATAAGGCTTCTGCACTTCTTGCTGCCAAATTAAATATGGATACACTTATTATTTCGACAGGAGTTAGAAACGTTGCAATAAACTATAATACTCCAAATGAAGAACCACTATCAAATACCAGCATCACTGAAATTAAAAAGCACCTTCACGATAATCAGTTTGCAAAAGGAAGTATGCTTCCAAAAATAGAAGCAGCATTAAATTTCCTCGAAAACGGAGGAAAAGAAGTAATAATTACAGATCCGGATAATTTAGCGAACGCGTTTTTTAATGATTCCGGAACACATATTAAATAATACATCCATGTATTATTATTTTTATTAATGTAGTCGCCTAACCACTAAACCCTTAGTGGTCAGGCTCCACTACTTCATAGGAATTTCAGTTGAAATTCCTATACAATAAAATAGGAGATTTTTATGAATAAAGAAACAGTATTTAAAAAAATTGAAAAACTCTCAAAACTAAACACTGCAGATATGTATCTAAATGACTTTTTTTTAACCTGGGATAAGAAGGATGAAGAAATTTTTGCTATATTTGAAGCCGCAGAAATCCTCCGTGGAATGAGAGAAAATAATATATCCTCTAAAATTTTTGATAGCGGATTAGGAATATCACTCTTCCGGGATAATTCTACCCGAACAAGATTCAGCTATGCGAGTGCATGTAACCTTCTTGGACTGGAAGTACAAGACCTTGATGAAAGCAAATCACAAATTGCGCATGGTGAAACTGTTCGGGAAACTGCAAACATGATTAGTTTCATGGCTGATGTTATAGGGATTAGGGATGATATGTACATCGGTAAGGGCCATTCGTACATGAAACAAGTTGCCGAAGCTGTACTGGAAGGACATAAAGATGGGGTTCTTGAACAACGTCCTACTATTGTTAATCTTCAATGCGATATTGACCACCCTACCCAATCGATGTCAGATGCGCTTCATATTATAAATTCTTTTGGCGGAGCAGAAAATCTTAAAGGCAAAAAAATTGCAATGACATGGGCATATTCTCCTTCATACGGAAAACCACTTTCTGTACCCCAGGGTGTTATTGGGCTGATGACACGTTTTGGAATGGATGTTGTCCTTGCTCATCCGGAAGGATATGAAGTTATGCCGGATGTTGAAGATGTTGCACGTAAGAATTCAAAGTCATGCGGTGGCAGTTTTACTAAAACAAATTCAATGTTAGAAGCGTTTAAAGACGCAGATATAGTTTATCCTAAAAGCTGGGCACCTTTTAAAGCTATGGAGGAACGTACAGAACTTTATGGAAATGGCAATTTTGACGGAATAGAGGATCTTGAAAAGAAATTACTCAAACAAAATTCAACACATAAGGATTGGGAGTGCACAGAAGAACTCATGAAAACGACAAATAACAGAAAGGCTCTTTATCTTCATTGCCTTCCTGCGGACATAACAGGTGTAAGCTGTGAACAAGGGGAAGTAGAAGCTTCTGTTTTTGACAGATACCGTTTCCCTCTCTACAAAGAAGCCAGTTACAAGCCTTACATAATAGCGGCTATGATATTTTTAAGTAAAGTGGAAAATCCGGCAGAAATATTAAAACAGCTTACAAAAAAAAATACAGAAAGAATCTATAAATTATAACTATTCCGAATAGTTGTTCGTAATTGTTATTAGGAGAAAATAATAATAGAAGTATAATGAGGCAAGAATGTACAATTTAGCTGTTAAAAACGGAAATATATACTACAATTCACAATTCCATAAATTGAATATTTATATTAATAATGGAATAATTGAAAGAATAACACAGGAAGATTTGGATGCAGAGGAAATAATTGATGCCGGCGAGAAAAAAGTGATACCGGGGATTATAGATCCCCATGTTCATTTCGCTCTTAATATAGGTAAATATACATCCGCAGATGATTTTTACAGTGGTTCAATTGCTGCAATTTATGGCGGAGTAACAACAATTATAGATTTTCTTGATCCTGTGTCAAAAGGATCTGATGTAGAAAGTGCTTATAAAAATAGGCTTATGCTGGCCAAAAAAAGCCTGATTGATTTCAGCTTCCATACAACTGCAGCAAATCCTGTTAATGAAACAGAAAATATTACTAATGAAGCAATCAAATTAAAAATACCTTCGATAAAAATATTCACAGCATATTCTGAGAGTAATCGAAGAACCTATGAAAAAGAGATAATTGATCTGCTTAAATTTTCAAATGAAAGAGGAAGTATTATTCTCGTCCATGCAGAGGATGACGACCACATTAAAAAACATGAAAATTTAGGATACAAAGATCTTGCAAACAGCCGCCCTGTTATTTCAGAAACAAGTATGATTAAAAAGCTTGCCGAATTAAATAAAACAAACGGCGGACGTATATATATAGTGCATACAACTTGTGGCGGAAGTGTTAAATTTATGAAACAAGAACATCCCGATTTATTAAACAATTCATTTTTTATTGAAAGTTGCCCTCATTACCTTATTTTAAACGATTCTAATTTCAGAAAAGCAGATGGAAGTAAATACATCCTTGCGCCTCCTCTTAGATGTGAAAATCAATTAAAATTATTAAGAAATAATATTGACAATATATTTTCTATAGGAACAGATCACTGTCCTTTTATGTCTGAAGAAAAGGATAAATATCTTTTAAAAGATATTCCATTTGGGATTGGTGGAATTGAGTTTTCATTTTCATTAATGTACAATTTATTTGGACAGAAAATTATAAATAAAATGACTTTGAATCCTGCAAAACTTTTTGGTCTATTCCCAAGGAAAGGAGTTTTAGCTGAAGGATCAGATGCCGATTTTTTTATTTTTAATGAAAATAAAGAATCAGAAATAATAGAAAATCATTCCAGTTGCGATTACAATTTATATAAAGGTATGAAAGTAAACGGCTTTGTCGAAACCAGCGTTGCAGGAGGTGTTATTGTAATGAAAAATAACAACATTTATCATAGAAAAGGACAATTCATTCCAAGAGAAGTATGCAAAGTTTAAAAGATTTTTACAGAATAGGTCATGGCCCATCGAGCAGTCATACCATAGGACCTCAAAAAGCTGCAGTTTTGTTTAAATCACGAAATCCAAACACTTCAAACTTTAGAATTACTTTGTACGGAAGTCTTGCTGCGACTGGCAAAGGCCACCTTACAGATCAAGTAATAGAGAAAACATTAAAAGCCGGTAAAATTGAATTTCTGTGGAAGCCTGAGGTAATACAAAAATATCATCCGAACTGTATGCTGTTTGAAGCATTAAACAATTCGGGGAAAACTACCAACTCATGGGAAGTTTATAGTGTTGGCGGCGGTCAGATTAGAGAAAAGGACAGGGATTATAGTTTGGAAAAAATATATTCTCATACTTCCATGACAGAAATACTTACACAGATTGATAAAAACGGAAAGCAGTTCTGGCAATATGTGGAGGAAAATGAAAGTAGCCAAATCTGGGATTTTCTTTTAGAATGCTGGATTGTAATGCAGGAATCCGTAAATAAGGGTATTAATACGGAAGGAAACCTCCCGGGCGAGCTAAACCTACAACGCAAGGCTTCTACATTTTTTACTAAAAGTAATAATCTAAATGATAAACTTTCCGTACATGGCCATGTATTTGCTTATGCGCTTGCAGTAGCCGAGGAAAATGCTTCCGGCGGCAAAATAGTTATAGCTCCAACCTGTGGTGCTGCCGGTGTTGTTCCGGCTGTATTGTATTCCTTAAAAAAATCCAATAATTTTTCTGATAAAAAAATACTTCACGCCCTCGCCACAGCCGGTCTTTTTGGAAACATGGTTAAACATAACGGTTCAATTTCCGGAGCAGAAGTAGGGTGTCAGGGAGAGATCGGTACTGCCTGTGCAATGGCTTCTGCAGCTGTTTGTCAGATGATGGGCGGCACACCCAAACAAATAGAATATGCAGCGGAAATGGGATTGGAACATCACCTTGGAATGACCTGCGACCCTGTTGCCGGGCTTGTACAAATTCCATGTATAGAAAGAAATGCCATTGCTGCTGCCCGTGCAGTTGACTGCGCGATTTATGCAACCTTATCAGATGGGATACATAAGGTTAGTTTTGATGATGTTGTTGAAACAATGGTAAAAACCGGACGTGACCTAAAAAGTAATTACCGTGAAACTTCGATGGGTGGACTTGCAGAAGTAAGTAGAAAAAATCTAAAATAGTAAAATATAAACAACTATTTTATTATATAAATGTAAATTTATTCACTGACTTCCCGTTTAATATAGCTATAAATCTCATTCGCTTCGATCACATCCACATGTAGCACCTTACGGTTTTCTATATCCTGCAGGGCCTTATGCACAGATATGCCTGTGTGCTGCTCCAGCCGGTGAACAACCTGAAAGTCATTGTCTTCCTGGAAGCCGGTAACCGCCCGGTAGACATCAGCAGGGAATTTATATGGATTGGCAGTGGAAGTAAGCACCATCGGAGTATTATCGCCTGTCTGCTGTCTGTACTTGCCAGCCACCGCATAACCAACTGCCGTATGTGTGTCCAGCAGGTATCCGCAAGTATCATAGGTATGTTTGATAGTGGCAAAAACCTCCTCTTCACTGGCGCAACTTCCGTAGAAAAGCGACTGTATCTTAGTCTTAACCGCATCACTAACAGAGAAAGCCTGTTTCTGTTGCAGAGTCCTGTATAAACCGGCGATCGTATCTCCATCTTTGCTGTACACATCGAAAATAAACCGCTCAAGGTTAGAGGAGATAAGGATATCCATCGATGGGCTGGAAGTGACATGAAACGGGCGATCCAGATTATATTTCCCGGTGTTGATAAAGTCAGTGAGTATGTTGTTTGTATTGGAGGCACAGATCAGCCTGCTCACTGGCAATCCCATTTGCATGGCATAATAAGCGGAAAGGATATTACCAAAGTTTCCCGTTGGCACGCAGAAGTTGACGTGTTCACCCCAGCACAGTTTGCCTTTAGCTACCATCTGATTGTAGGCCCAGAAATAGTACACAATCTGAGGTACCAGCCTGCCCCAATTAATTGAATTAGCGGAGGAAAATACGCAACCACGCTCCCGGGCCAGACGCACCAGCCCTTCATCCTGAAAAATCTGTTTAACAGATGTCTGACAGGTATCAAAATTGCCCTTAACCCCCACAGCTTTGACATTTCTTCCGCTTTTGGTGATCATCTGCTGCTTTTGTATTACACTCACACCTTCATCCGGGTAGAAAACGATGATATCAATCTTGTCCTGATTGCAGAAACCGTCCAGAGCCGCCATGCCGGTATCTCCGGAGGTGGCCACCAGGATCAAAACACGGTCCACCTTTTCTGTGGCTTCCATTGAATAGAGCAGCAATCGCGGCATACATTGCAGAGCAAGGTCTTTAAATGCGGCTGTAGGCCCGTGCCACAACTCCAGAATGTTGATGTCTGAATTCCGCAGAGTAACCAGAGGAACGATGTCGGCAGAAGCGAAATTGGAACTGTAAGACTCTTTGATTATGCGATCCAGACTGCTGCTGTCAAAATCAGTTAAATAAAGCCCGAGCAGCCAACGGGCAATCTCAGGATAACCCGTCAGGGATTGCAGTTGCTTAAGATCAACTTGTGGAAAGCTTTCCGGCACAAAAAGGCCGCCGGATGGGACCATGCCCAATTTGATAGCTTCTGCTGAAGAGACAGGATTATAATTATTGCGTGTGCTGATATATTTTATAGTATTTTCCTTTATTTTTTGCAGCCATTATACGGATTTAGTAAAGATTTAGCAAGAGCAGAGAGGCTATTGCTTTGGCCATAAATAATTTAGAATATCCATAATGCAATAGTAAGAAAAATATAGAAAGCTGCCATCATCAATTTTATTCTTTTTACATTGTTCTTTAAAATTCTACCGAAAATTTCACCAGTAACTCCCTTAAAAAAGGCGAAGAAAACAATACCCAGAGGAATAATAAAAGCGATATTGTAAACAAGGAGGTAGAACAAGGCAGAGGCGGATGAATCTCTGTTAATTAGATATGCCAGTGTCGGCATGTAAATCTGCCCTGTGCAGGCAAGTTCCACAAGAGAAACAATAAAACCCATTAAGAATGCAGCCAGTATCATTAATGGGCCCTTTGCCAATTTTCTAATAACATTATGTATTAGCTGTATTCTTTTTTTAGATAGCTTTAATGTCATATCAGGAAACTGTCCCTTTCTGGCCTTTAGGTAATCTTTAATAGTGAAGATAAAGAAAAATAATGCAGCTAAAGTAATTAAAATATTAATTATAAAACGGAGTAATACGGTATTGATAAGCGCTCTTAAAGCTGTTAGTAATCCCAAACCCAGTGCGAAATATGTAAGGAATACAGCTAATCCAAAACTCAATCCTATAAATAGAATTTGTTTTTTTTCTCTTCCTATCATAGATAAAAAGGAAATTAAAAATAGGAGAGTTGTAAATGCACAGGGATTTATTCCATCAAGTAATCCTGCAAGCAGAACAGGGAGAATAGCAATAGATAATAGCTGTTCCTCTTTAAATTCCTGCTCCGGAAGATATTTATTATTCTTTAAATAATATTCAATCTCCTTTGTGATATTCTCTTCGATTGCGGTATTTCCCTGATAAATATTATTACCTATTATTAATACCGGATAAACAGTAAATTCAATTCCTCTCTCTTGCAGTTTGGTTACACATAGTTCATAATCGCCAGGGTCAAGAATATCATAGCTGAGGAAATCCAGTTGTATATTGTATCTGCTTTCCAGTTCAGGTTTCTGGGAAAACTAGAAAAGATCACAGTGTTTACAGCCTGTTTCACCAAAATATTCTCCGGTTAGCATTACAGGATCAATTTGCTGTGAGAATATTTGGATGGTTTTTAAACATAATGTTAAGATTATTATTAGTATCTTTTTCTTCATATTAATAATGTAAATTATCATATAGGCAATTAAATATCCAGTATCTACTACATGCTTACCTGCAAAGTATTTTTAAAATACTTTGCATAGTTACCTCTTTTAAATAAATTTTATAACAGCCTAATTGACTATATATAACCCTCTAAACATTATTTGTAATGATGCAATGCCCTGCTTATTTTAAAGAATTATATAATTTATGATACCATTTTATACAAATAACATTCATAAACAGTTTCTAAAATTCAATTTAATTTCGCTATTACTACTATTCTAGTAACAATAATCCAAATAATAGCATTTTTTTTATTAGAATTACTTCCTAAGTAGTAAATTGTATTGACTTATTAAAAATCTTCTTTTATCATAACTCATAATCTTAATTATTAAGATACACATTTTCTTATTATATCTAAAGGGGGTATATATGAAATTAACAGCCAAAGTTTTTTTGGTACTAATCTTTACAATGGTGAGTACATTATTCGTATTTGCTGCTGGTGAGACAGAATCGCAAACTATTAAAATAGGTGTAGCAGGACCACATTCCGGAGATCTTGCATCTTATGGATTACCTACAATCAATGCTGCTGAATTAGTAGTTGCAAAATGGAATGCTAATGGTGGTATTGATGGTAAAATGATTGAGCTCGTTATAGAAGATGATGAATGTAAACCTGAAACTGCAACTGATGTTGCAAGTAACCTGCTTGGTAATGAGGTTACTGCAGTTATTGGACACATTTGTTCCGGCGCTACGAAATCCGCTTTAAGTATATATACGGATGCACAAACTATAGTAATCTCTCCATCAGCTACAAATCCTCCATTAACACAGAGCGGAGATTACCCTACCTTCTTTAGGACAATCGCTCCCGATGATGCACAGGCACAGCTTGATGTCGACTTTATTCTTAATACTTTAAGGCTTACAAAAATTGCAATACTGCATGATAAAGGTGATTATGGTAAAGGCTTTGCAGAATTTGTTCAGCTGTATTTTGAGGAAGATGGAACAGCGGATGTAGTTCTGTTTGATGGTATTACAGCCGGAGAAGCAGATTATTCCGCTATTATAAATCAAATTGAACAAAGCGGTGCAGAGGTATTGGTTTATGGCGGATATCATCCCGAAGCATCAAAATTAGTTACACAGATTAAAGACAAAGGGCTGGACATAGTTTTTGTTTCAGATGATGGTGTAAAAGATGCTACTTTTGTTGATGTAGCAAAAGAGTACGCAGAAGGCGTTTATGCTTCCGGACCACAGGATACATCTTCTAATCCATTAACAATCGAAGCAAATAATGCTCATGTTGCAGAATATGGCGATGAGCCCGGACCTTTCTTTATTAATGCTTATGCAGCAGCAGAAGCACTTTTTAGCGCAATCGAAATAGCTTCGGTAGGTGGTGAAATTACATCTGAAGCAATAAAAAATGCTTTACAGAATAATTATTTTGAGACACCTTTAGGATCAATTAGTTTTGATAGTAAAGGTGATGCTATTGGTGTTGGATTCTCTGTTTATCAGGTCCAGAATGGCGTATACGTTGAGTTAAAATAATTTTACAATTTATTAAGTGGGCCGGAAATTTATCCGGCCTTTTTTTAGAAATAAAACTGACTTTTCTAACACATCTGTTTTTATAAGTCAATCTATAAGTTATTCCAAAAAGGAGCATGTGAGATGGAATTAATTATAAAACAATTGATAAGTGGTTTGGTAAATGGAAGTATTTATGCTCTAATTGCTCTTGGATATACTATGGTATACGGCATAGTTAAACTGATTAACTTTGCTCATGGCGAAATATATATGCTCGGTGCTTTTGCTGCATTAATTTTTGCATTCTGGTTTCAATCTATGGGATGGCCTCCTCTTGCAATTTTTCTTACAAGTTTAGGATTGGCGATTCTGGTCTCTTCAGTTTATGCATTTACTTTAGATAAAATAGCATATGCGCCTATTAGAAAATCTCCAAGATTATCAGCATTAATAACTGCAATTGGGATGTCGCTTGTATTGCAGAATTTTGTACTTTTAAGCCAAACAGAAAAATTCCTACCATTTCCTTCTTTTATCCCAAATATTCCGAAAGATCTTGCAATTTCCGGATACATAAGATCAACTGATATTCTTATTTTTGCTACAACAATTGTTTTTATGATAATTTTATCTATTTTAATTAAATACACAAAACTAGGTAAGGCAATGAGAGCTACCAGTCAGGATCGCGTAATGGCAAAACTTTCCGGAGTTAATGTAAATAAAGTTATTTCAGCAACATTTGTTATAGGTGCTGTCGCTGCTGCAATCGGAGGTGTTTTAATTGCATCACATGTACGACAGATAAATTATTTCATGGGATTTATGGTTGGAATTAAAGCATTTATCGCAGCAGTACTCGGAGGAATTGGTAGCATACCCGGAGCTGTTCTTGGTGCTTTTATACTGGGAATTACAGAGAGTTTGGCAACTATTATATCCAGTGCTTATAAGGATGTAATTTCTTTTGTTATTTTAATAATTATTTTAACATTTTTACCAGCCGGAATACTTGGTAAATCAGAAAAGGAGAAGGTGTAATAATGGAAATCCCTATAAAAAAATTAGTAAGGAAGGCCTTATTGTCAACATTATGGATGACTGTAGTGCTTTTTCCACTAATGGTAATAAAAGCAGATACAATAAATGAAATTATTGAATTTCGGTGGGCAATGCTTCCGTTTATTATATTAGGCTGTTTAATTATGTCATCTTTATGGCATGTAGCTATTTATTTCCGGGATAATTCTTCTTCAAACATTGAAAAACTTACAATTACTCAGTTTATTACCGAAAAATTTAATAAAATATTTCCAAAAAAAAGCAGCAGGTTGATTTTTGGAATATCATTAATAGTTATTGCTCTTATTCTGCCATTCTTTCTTAAACTGAATCAGTTAACAATTATGAATAAAATTATGCGTTATCTACTTCTGGGATTGGGTCTGAATATTATCGTAGGAATGGGAGGAATTCTACATCTCGGCTATATTGCATTTTATGCAGTTGGAGCTTACACCTATGGAATTTTATATGAAATTATCGGGATCTCTTTCTGGATAGCCCTTCCACTTGGCGGTATTGTTGGCGGGATACTTGGAATTTTAACAGCCCTTCCCGTATTAAGACTTCGCGGTGATTATCTTGCTATTGTAACACTTGCCTTAGGCTTTATTGTGAAAATAATACTGGAGAATCTGGATATAACTCATGGAGCATCCGGAATTAGTCAAATCGGAAGGCCGGAATTTTTTGGCCTTGATATGAATATAACATCCTATTTTGTTCTGTTTTTTATTATTAATCTGTTCTTGATAATATTGGTTATTAAACTTATCAAAAACCTGGAGTGTTCCAGAATTGGCAGGGCCTTAGTAGCAATGCGTGAAGATGAAATTGCAACCCAGGCAATGGGAATAAATCTTTCTAAAATGAAAATAATAAGTTTTGCAATGGGCGGAGTTATTGCCGGAGTAGCAGGTGTTGTTATGGCCAGTTCAGGAACCTTTATTAGTCCCCGATCATTTGAATTATGGGAGTCTGTTATAGTTCTCTGTATTGTTGTTATTGGTGGAATCGGCTCTATTCCCGGTGTGGTTGTAGGCTCTGTTATAATTATTTACCTGCCGGAATTGTTACGTGTTTTTAAAATGTCTCAGTTTAGAATGCTTTTCTTTGGATTGTTATTGGTAGCAATGATGATTTTTAAACCGGATGGTTTTATCCCTGCTGTAAGAAAGAAGTATAAATTCAAAAAGACAAACATGAAGGAAGTGAAAAATGCATAAAGTCCTTAATATTGAAAATTTAATTATGGAATTCGGAGGACTTAAGGCTGTAAATAATGTAAACATTAATGTTACTAAGAGAGAGATTGTGGCGCTAATTGGTCCAAATGGAGCTGGTAAGACAACAATATTTAATTGTATTACAGGTGTGTATAAGCCAACAGCAGGTAATGTATATATATCTCCGGAAGAAACAAAAATAGAAAATATAACAAATAAAAAGCCTCATGTTGTCACATATAAAGGTATTGCAAGAACATTCCAGAATATCCGCCTGTTTCAAAAAATGACAGTTCTGGAAAATGTAATGATTGGACGGCATACAAGACTTAAATCCGGAATTTTATCCTCTTTGTTTCACACCCTGGCACATAAAAAAGAGGAAGCAGAAGTTATCGAAAAGAGTTACGAATACCTGGAAAAATTAGATTTAGAGAAATATGCTAACGAACTTGCAAAGAATCTTCCCTACGGTGCACAGCGAAGACTGGAGATAGCAAGAGCTCTAGCTACCGAGCCCTTCCTCCTTTTCCTTGATGAACCTGCAGCTGGAATGAATCCTCGGGAAACCAGAGAACTGGATAATTTAATTCTAAAAATCAGAGATTCGGAGGATATTTCAATTCTCTTAATTGAGCACGATATGAATCTTGTCATGAGTCTTTCAGAAAGAATATTTGTAATTGACTATGGAGTACTAATAGCAGAAGGGACACCGGATGAAATTAAAAATAACTCTACAGTTATTAAGGCTTATCTTGGGGAGGAATTTTAATGCTGTCGATTAAGAATTTACAAACATATTATGGTAATATTGCTGCTCTTAAGGGTATAAGTATAGAAGTTGAACAGGGAGAGATCATTACATTGATTGGTGCCAATGGTGCTGGAAAAACGACAACTCTAATGTCAATAAGCAGTATTGTTGAGGCAAGATCCGGTAAAATAGAGTATTTGGGCGAAAATATTACAAATTACAGCCCGGAAAAGATAGTAGCTATGGGTATATCACAGGTACCGGAAGGACGACGCATTTTTCCTGCTCTCTCTGTTAGTGAAAATCTTGATATGGGAGCATTTTTAAGGAATGACAAAAAGGAAATAGCAAAAGATAAGGATATGGTATACGATCTCTTTCCTTTATTGAGTGAAAGGCGAAATCAACGTGGAGGCACTTTAAGCGGCGGGGAACAACAGATGCTTGCAATTTCCCGGGCTTTAATGGCAAAACCCAAACTACTTTTACTGGATGAACCGTCATTAGGGCTTGCTCCATTAATTGTTCAACAGATATTTGATATCATTAAAAAGTTAAATAAAGAAAATAATGTCACAATCTTTCTTGTTGAACAGAATGCAAACCAGGCATTAAAAATTGCCCACCGTGGTTATGTCATGGAAACCGGAAGAATTACATTAACGGATACTGCAGAAAAATTATTATCTAACGACGACGTTCGAAAGGCATATCTCGGAGGGTAATAAGTTTATTGTTAGAGTAATATAATTAAGTTATTATTGGTTTTTATGTCAAGTCAAAGACATTATGGTCAACAATTTTAAATTTGGTTAGAAGCATTTTATATTTGTTGTACGCTATCAAAAAGGGAACACCGATTACTCCGATTTTTTAAGATTTCACAGATATATTTTGAGAAATCTGTAAATTTATCCTATAATAATTTTAATCTGTGCTAATCGGTGTAATCGGTGGTTTCATATTTATAATTCCTGAGCTTAGCTAATTTTTACTTGACAGTCTTTTTGATTTTAAATATATTATAGTTGACTAATGGTCAATAATAATTATGAATGCTGAATATAGAGCTGTAAATATTGAACAAAAAAAAGAAAGACGCCGGATTATATTAGAAGCAGCGAGAGCTCTGTTTGTTCAATCAGATTTAAATGAAATCAGCATGCAAGAAGTTGCTAAAAAAAGCGGTTTAGCAAAAGGTACCTTATTTTTCTATTTTAAAACTAAAGAAGGATTATTCTTAGCACTTGCAGAACAAGAACTCAGCAAATGGTATGAATCCTTTAACAAATACCTTCTTAAGTGTAAAACTCTTGGAAGTAAGGACATTGCTGCTATTTTGGATTTAATGTTTCAGAATAATTCTATGGTTGTTCGTTTTTTTTCACTTATGGCTTCAAAACTGGAAAGAAATATAGATTATAAAACTGCTTATAATTTTAAGAAATTTTTAAGAAATAATATAATAAAAAGCGGCAGCTTAATAGAAAAATGTATACCTTCTTTTAAACAGGGAGATGGAGCAAAGTATTTAATGTTTTTTTATATTTTAATTATCGGGATTTATCCAACAGCTAATCCGGGAGAAATTGTTAGTGAGGTTATAAAAGAGCCAGGGATGGAAATCTTTAAAGTCGATTTCAAACAAACATTTATAGAGATGATGAATATTTTCTTAAACGGAATAAATAAATTGTAATTTTCATTAAGGGTTATTTTTTTTGAATATAATTGACCAGTGGTCAATATAATAAATTATTAAGAGGCTTAAAGATGAAAAAAAAATGTGTATTTTTTTTAATCTATTTTATGATTACAGGATTATTATTTGCGGATTTTAATAAGAACCTGGAACAGGCAGATTTACTGGATGAACAGGATAAATTTTTAGAGGAAAAAGAGCTGCTTAATAGTATGCTTATTACTGCTGGCAATAATAAACAAAAAACGAAAAATACTGGCGGCTTTCCAGAGCAATTCTTAATATCGGAGATCAGTATGAACGGGATGGTTTAAGTGAATCTGAATTATTAGAAACATTTCAACAGGGAGTGGATTATGCAGATAAAGCCATTAAGTTTTCACCTTCAAATAACCTTGGTTTTTTCTGGAAGTCCTGTAATCTTGGAAGGTGGGGAGAAGTAAAAGGAATAATGGAATCACTGTTCAAAGCAGAAGAAGTGGTAGAATTATTGATTCAATCTATAGAACTTAATCCGATGCTGGAAAGATAATTCACATACATAGCAATATTCAAAATTATAATAAAATTATTTAAAATGCATCTTGCTGTTAATATTAATTTAATTAAAGTTATATTGTGGTTGAATATAGAGTCATTATTAATTAGTCTGAAATAAGATATTAATCTTAAGGAGAATCAAAGTGGGTAAAATAATCTTAAAGGCAGCAGATCTGGATGGATATTTAACAGAAGAGGATAATCTGAATCTTGAGAAACTGGAAAAATTATATACTAACATGCAGGGAATATTTCCACATTTTTCAAAACAGGCAGGATCTGTAAGTTACAATAAAAAAAAGGAAGAACTTATTCAGCATTATAACAGGATAGGTGATTTTTTATTTAGTATAATTAATAAGGAATCCAATTTACATGTTTACCCGTTTGAGACTCCGGAATCTACTCATGGTGAAGCCTCCCAGGTAATTGCGAAGTTACGCAATGTAGAAACAGAACAACCGGAGTTTGTCTATTATATACAGAGAGCCTATGAACTACTCTTTAATCTGGCCTATTCGGGAAAAGAAAGAAAAAAGAAAAATTACATCATAGTTAAAACTCCGGTAACAATTCCCAACCAGAATTATGCTCTACACAAGATACCTGATGTTGATAATAAAATTACCAATACGACTACTTGTGTTATGCTGCGGGGAGCCCTTTTGCCTTCAATCATCATGTCCAAAGAGTTTCAGGAGTATTCCAGCCAGAATTATATTACACCTTTTGCCCTGTTTAAGATTTACAGAAACGACAAAAAGGAAGAACACAATATGGAATATATACTGGATCTGGATAGATCATATTTTACAAAAGAAGAATTAGATGGAAAAGATCTCATCTTTGCAGATCCGATGAATGCTACAGGGGGAAGTCTTGTGACGATTGTTAATTATCTACTAAATCAGAACATAAAACCGAAATCAATAAAATTCTTTAATACAATATCTGCTATCAAAGGATCTTTACGTATAATCAGGACATTAAAAAATGTGGAAATCTATACCCTGTGGATGGATCCGGTGCTCAATTTCCAGGCATATATATTGCCTGGACTGGGAGATGCCGGTGACAGGATAAACGGAGAAGACAATGAAGCATATCCAAGAGATATTATTCAACTTATTGCAGATTTTGGTTCCAATATTACAGCTCTTTACCGTGATCAAATAAGGACGATAGAGCAGCTTGTATTAAGAAGGAGATAATATTTAATGAAGAATACCCCATAAAAATCTTGGAAGGTATTCTTCATTATAATTTTGTTTAATCCCTTAATTTTTTTAAATCTTATACTTTAGCTATCGTAACCAGCATCTGCTCTATTAGCCGGGACTTCTATCTTGCCAGCTATAATATCTTCCATTGCCTGTTCAACTGCATCCTTTATTTCCTGCGGAATGATAGAATCAAAGGAATGGAAAGGAGAAATTCCTGTGGCACCTTCTGTAAGACCAAATTCTAACAGTCCTCCACCTTCAAAGCTTCCATCTAAGACAGATTCTATAACTAGGAAAGTAGCTTGGGTAATCCCTTTAAAAGCCGATGTGACAACCGTATCCGGTGCAACATAATTCTGATCTACATCCACACCGATTGCCATTACATTTCTTTCTTCCGCAGCATTTATTGCTCCCAGTCCTGTAAGTCCCGCAATCTGGAATATAATGTCAGCTCCCTGTTCTATTAGGGTAATTCCTGCTTCTTTACCCTTAGCCTGATCTGTGAAAGAATCCGTAACGATGGACAATACTTCACAATCCGGATTAACAGATTTAACTCCGGCATAAAAACCGGCCTGAAATCTCTCAACAGGCGGTATATCCATTCCCAGCACCATACCAACAACATTTTGATCGTTTAACTTGGGAGAAATACTGGAATATTCCTTTGTTAAAAGCCCTGCTACAATACCCGCCAGATATCCTGATTCATGTTCTCTGAACAATATACCCAGGACATTCGAAGGCGCACTCGAGGGATCAATAAAGATGTCGATACCTGCAAAGCTTGTATCGGGGTAATTGTTAGCTACTTCGACTAGAGCATCTGCCATAAGAAATCCTACTGCAAATACTACCTTTGAACCGTCTTCGGCCAATCCGGATAAATTGGGTACATAATCGGTCATCTGTTTTGATTCAATAACCCTGGCTTCTACACCTAATTCGTCCTCGGCCTGTAATAAACCTGCATAACTGCCGTCATTAAATGATTTATCACCAAGACCGCCAACGTCCGTTGCCATGCTTGCTATTATTGCATCTTCTGTTGCAGTTTCTGTTGCAGTTTCTGTTGCAGTTTCTGTTTCAGTTTCTGTTTCAGTTTCT
>SDBV01002941.1_pt1 | contig 25422 bp, 18 predicted proteins | sample 2277081 | NCBI WGS metagenome assembly SDBV01 (sample SAMN10402039, study PRJNA504765) | marine sediment metagenome | isolation source: marine sediment core GS10_PC15, 223 cmbsf | place: Arctic Ocean: Southern Knipovich Ridge | collected 2010 | reverse complement strand
ACTAAGAAAACAGCCCTTCTTTTATAAAATGAACTATTATAGATGAGATTTTCATTTTCTTTCTATGAGTTGATGCCTAAGCATCAATCGATTAGAAAAAAATGGAAAGATCGCGATAAGAGTCATTTTTAATTTAGGTGTGTTTTCTTATTGACACTAAGTAGAAACTTCCTGTAAATCAAGGCATATTGTTTTTAAGACTGAATTACAGAACATTTTATAGATGATTTTTCAATACCCAATCCAAGGAATATGAATGACTTTAAGAACCGTTTCAATAAAGAAAAAGAATGGCAGCATGCCCTCTTGCGATTCGTTACAGGCATCTTACTTTTTGAAACCATCACAGGTCTGCTAATTTATTTTTTACCTTTCAGTTTATCAAACCAGGTAAATGTACTGTTGCACACCATCATAGGGTTAATATTCATTATTCCATTTGCCTACTACCTGGCCAGGCATTGGAATATTTACCGAAGCATGCCCATGAATCACTATAAGTTTACCGGTTATGTATTGTTGGCAATTTCCATTATCCTGATCGTTTCCGGTGTACTCCTCACCTACCAGGGAGCTTTTCAAACCAAAATCAGTAAGCTCTGGGATTTGATCCATATTATTGGAACGTTTGCCTTTATTGCCTTTTTGTTGCCGCATATCGTGCTCATCATGGCTCGAAACTACAAAACCAAATGGAGTGTAGCCGTGAAGCCGGTAATCAGGGCGCAATGGAATTATGCTGTAATAAGTCTTGTAATTTGCGCTGTTTTATTCGCTTTTGTTGGGCTTTGGACAAACATGTATCAACCCATCAAATGGAAAAATCAATTCCCTGAGGACTATAGCTACCTGTATGGTGAAGACCGGCCTTTCGCTCCAAGCCTGGCAAAAACGGATACAGAAGGAGCATTTGATCCCAGGTCGGTTGGTGGATCGGAAGGCTGTGGCAGCATTGGTTGTCATGAAGAAATATACAAAGAATGGGAAGTGAGCGCTCACAGATATTCTGCCATGGATGTGGCATTTCAAAAAGTACAAAGCGTGATGGGAGAACAAAATGGCCCCGAATCCACCAGGTATTGCGGCGGATGTCATGATCCTATCTCCCTTTTTTCAGGATCAAAAAATATTTATACCAGTAGTGATGATCTCACTAATGATATGGGATATCAGGAAGGCATCTCCTGTATTGGATGTCATGCAATTACTGCAACGGATATAAAGGGAAATGCAAATTACGTATTAACCCAGCCAAACAGGTATATGTATGAATTGAAGGATGGGAGTACATCAAAATTCCTGAGTGATTTTCTGATCAGATCATATCCAAAATACCATATAAAGACTTTGCAACATAAGCTGTTCAAAAGCCCTGAATTTTGTGCGGCTTGCCATAAGCAATTTATTGATGCAGAAGTTAATAATGTTGGCTGGGTGCAATTGCAAAACCAATATGATAAGTGGAAAAACAGTAAGTGGAACCACCCCGGTGATGCTTCCAAAACTATTGAATGCCGTGAATGTCATATGCCATTGGTGGATAAATCGAGTGAACCGGGCAGTGGAGATGATCTGGACTACAACAGAAGTGAAGATGACGGGAAACACAGAAGCCATCGCTTCCTTGGTGCAAATCAGTTTATGCCATTGGCGATGGATTTGCCCGGCGCTAAAGAGCATGTCGGGCTGACAGAAAAATGGTTGCGAGGTGATATTGAAATCCCTGAAATCGAAGATAAATGGGTACAAGGGCCTGCCGTTCCCATAGAGATCATTGCTCCCGAAAAGGTGATGCCCGGCGATGAAGTTACTATCACTACAGTGCTTACAAACAACAAACCCGGACACGATTTCCCCACCGGCCCAATAGATATCATTCAGGCATGGGTAGAAATTATCATTACGGATCAAAACGGAAACGAAGTGTATTCTTCCGGCAAAGTTGATAAAAACCATTTTATTGAACCGGGATCTTTTGTGTTTAAGGTTGAGCCGGTAGATCAATATGGAAATTTAATTGATAAACATAACCTGTGGGAAATGGTTGGCGTGAGGTTTAACAGATCTATGTTCCCTGGTTTTTCAGACCAGGCTGATTTTTCATTTTCCTGTCCTTCGGAAGTTAGCGCAAAAAAAATGGAACCGGTCGAAGAGCGCTCATTCAAATTTGAAGCCCCAAAGGATAAAATTACCCAACTCAATATCACAGCGAAATTGAAATACAGGAAAATTGATCAGTATTTAATCAATTACCTGTTTGGCGATGATTCGGGAATCACAACGCCAATTACCGTGGTTTCCGAAGATTCAACATCAATTGTTGTAGAACACAACATCACTGAAAGTTCAAAAAATCTTTCGAAAAATAATCCTACGGAAGTTAATGACCAATTCGCTAAGTCCAATGCTGTAACTGAAACTGCAAATTAATAATGGCAAAAAGAAAGACGAAGAGAAAAAGGAGATTGACTTTTACCATCATTTCAGGTACGGTTTTCATAGGTATTTTAGTAGGATTTTTTATGTATAAATCCGGCCCAAAAGAAACCTATACCCCAGGGGAAAAAATCGAAGGACTGACTTCTGATCTGAGCCGCGATCTCCCTGAGAATTATCCTGAAGTCACCTTCGCTGATGTGACGGAGGAAGTCGGCATTCAATTCAATCATTTTCCCGGAGAGCGGACCATTCAACTTCCGGAAGATATGGGATCTGGCGCCGCCTGGGGGGATTACGATAATGACGGATGGGAGGATCTTTATTTATCCAATTTTTCCAGTTCGCTGGAGCTTTCTGAAGAGGAGCTTCAAAACTCCACAGCTCATTCGCAATTATACCATAACAATCAGGACGGTACGTTCACTGAAGTCAGCGCTCAGGCAGGCCTTGATCTCAGAGCCTGGGCCAATGGGTGTGCATGGGGGGATTATAACAATGACGGAAGGTTAGATTTGTTTGTCTCCAGTTATGGGAAAATCTATTTATATCACAATAATGGGGATGGCACATTCAAAGATGCAGGTCAACAAGCAGGGATAAGCCATTACGATAATTATTGGGCGGGAGTGACATGGGGAGACTATGATTTAGATGGGAATTTGGATATTTATGTTTGCGGATATGTAGATTACCAAACTTCTGCAAACCGAGAAGTGACCTTGCAATACAATGCTGAAGTACCTACGAGCATCAATCCTTCTTCATTTAAACCCATCGGAAATTTACTGTTTCATAATAATGGAGATGGAACATTTTCTGAAGTGGCAACAAAAGCCGGTGTAATCAATGAAAACGGACGCAGCCTTTCTGCCGCCTGGTGCGATTTTGATGATGATGGATTGCCTGATTTGTACGTAGCTAATGATGTATCGGACAATGCATTGTTCAGGAATAATGGAGATGGGACATTTAAGGATGTAAGCTACACTTCTTTTGTTGCGGACTATCGTGGCGCTATGGGAATTGGCGCCGGAGACTGGGATAACGATGGCGATTTCGACATGTTTATCACACATTGGATGGCGCAAGAAAATGCCTTATATAACAACCTGATGGCACAGCTCAATACAAAAGACATCTCTGCCGCAAACAGGATAAAATTTATGGATGAAGCAGACCGCTATGGTTTAGGGCAAATAGCGCTGGGATTCATTGGATTTGGAACATTTTTCTTTGATTACGACAACGATACCAAACTGGATATTTTCATCACCAATGGCAGCACTTTTCAAAAACGTGACAATCCTAAAGAACTTATCCCCATGAAAGATCAGCTACTATGGAACCAGGGATCAAAGGAAGGATTTTTCGATCTATCAACAGTTAGTGGAAATTATTTTACTGAAAGCTATGTGGGCAGAGGTGCAGCATATGCTGACTATGACAATGATGGAGATTTAGATGTTTTGATTGTCAACAACCTTGGACCGGCTAAGCTGTTAAGAAATGACGGTGGGAATAAGCAAAATTGGATTAAACTAAAACTGGAAAAAAACCATAGCAATAGATTTGCTCTTGGCACAAAAATCAGATTGGTTTCCGGGCAAACGAAACAGGTCCGGCAGGTTGGATCTCAAGGTTCCTATTTCTCACAAAATAGTCTTATTCAACATTTTGGTCTCGGTGAGCTTTCCAAAATTGATACCCTTGAAATCACCTGGCCCGGCGGGAAAAGCCAAATGATGCATAACCTGGTCTCCAACCAATTGATTACTATAACTGAGGAATAAAAAGCATTTAGGTTCCATGAAATTCAACAAAATAATCCTACTTTTTTTTACTCTATGCTTCGCAATTATTAGTTCATGCGAACCAAAAAAGAAAACAGAAAGCGCCCCTGACAAAACAGATACCAGCCAGGTATCTATTGAAAAGCAGAAGATAAAAGCATTTTGGGATACCTATCGCTTAGCTCAGAAATACCGGGTCAAGGGCCAGTGGGAAGAGGCAGCGCTTAATTACGAAAAAGCGCTGGAATTGGATAATAACCATGAAGATGCAAGGTTTAATCTTGGGAATATGTACCTGGAATTAAACCAGTATGAAAAAGCCAAGCAATGCTGGCTAAGGATCATTGAGAAGAATCCCAAAAGCGCAAGGACGCATATGCAACTTGGACGATTATATTTTTCTTTTGAAAGATCTGAAACCTTTGATATCGATAAGGCAAAGAAAGAGTTTTTAATTACCTCTGAAATTAATAGAGTTGTTACAGGGCCATTAATGCTTCTTGGTCATGTCGCTTTAGTGGAGGGCGAAAACAAAACCGCCTTAGATTACTTTCAAGCTGTAGCAGGCTCAGATACAAAAAATGTAGAGGCTCATTTTTTATCGGGATACATCTATTGGAAAAACGGAAATTCCAGCAAATCCAGACAAATGCTGGAAAAAGCCATTGGATACTCAGTCCCTGAAAAAGCGGTAAAGGGAGTCCTTTCTGAAGGCGACACCAAAGATGGAGTTTCTTACCTGAGGCCAATAAATGAATCTATTTTTCATGAGTACTTTAAGAACCTCTACGAATTACAAAACAAGGACATTCAGCTAAAAAAAATTTATCAGGGTTTAGATCAGAAAATTAGCTTTATCAAAAAGGAAATTCAATCCTGACCTGCTTCAATCACCTTTCAATGCTTTCGTAGATAAGTTCTTACGCTCGGCAGGAAGCGATGTACAACCGTTTATTGGCTCCTTCCCACAGCAGGAAGGAATGTACAACCGTTTATTGGCCCCTGCCCACAGCAGGAAGCTATGTATGACCGTTTATTGACCCCTGCACCAATACAGGAAGCAATGTACGATTGTATATTGGCTCCTGCTCAGAGCAGGAAGCTTTGTACGGACGAGGATGGACTCATACGCAGAGGATGAATCCCGGTACTTAAACGGCTCCCCTTTAGCTATTGCCATTTTTAATCTTGTCCATCATTCAATCACAAAAATCATTGTGTGGACATTTTCCTGTTTATCCTTTAATTCTACAAATCCTGTTTCAGACATTTTTATATAAAAAAGAAGCTGCCAAATATTGACAGCTTCTTTTTTTATCAAAGTATATTTTAAATCGACTACAATTCTCTAGGTGACTTACCTTGTCTCCAATGTTCTTCAATTTTTTCTAATGACACACCTTTTGTTTCAGGAATGTATTTCATTCCCCAAATAATTCCTATTATCGCAATCCCTGCGTAAAGTAAAAATGCTCCGGCGGGATTGGGCATTGTCTCAATTATTTCATGTGTTACTTCATCCCATCTATAGTTTTTTGCATTATTCCCAAACTCAGTAGTAATATATTGTAAAGCTTCCGCTTTATCATTAATGATTTTTTGAGTTCCTTTTAAAATTCCAGAATCACTATCTGTAAACAACCAGGCAAGTTTTAAGAATGTAAATGCAACAATGCCATTAAAGAACCAATTAGAAAGCGCCCCAACGCTCATACCAACACCTCTGATTTTCAATGGGAAAATCTCTGAAATAATCAGCCAACCAAGAGGGCCTAAGCTTATAGCAAAGAAAACAATGTAAATTAACACGGTACCGACAATTACCCATCTAAGATTATCTCCAAGATCGTCTTTCATAAAGAAAAACATTCCCAAAGCTGCAAGAGAAATCATAATTCCGGTTACACCAATAAAATAAAGCTTTCTTCTGCCAATTTTATCAATTAAGAACATGGCCACTACTGTTGATCCCACATTAACAATTCCGACACTTATTGTGGCGATAATAGCCGCTCTTGCACCTTCAAATCCGGCAATTATGAAAAGGGTCGGCGCGTAATAAATCACGGTATTGATACCAACAAACTGCTGTACAAACATGATTCCAATTGCAATAAACAGAGGAGTTCTCCATGTTTTGCTGAACAATTCTTTAAATCCAACAGATTCCTGATCCTGAGCTATCTCTTCTTTTATTTTGGCGAATGCCTCCTCGACTAAGGCTGAATCTTCAACTTTTTCAAGAACCTTTTTTCCCTCCTCGTCCTTTCCTTTTCCAATTAAAAACCTTGGGGTTTCAGGCAAAAAGATCATTCCGACAAATAGAATTATTGCTGGAAAGACGCCAACATAAAACATCCATCTCCATGAAAACGGGTTTAATTCATCTGCAAAATACAGATCGCTAAAATAAGACGCGACAATCCCGATTGTTATCATTAATTGAAAAGAAGAAACCAATGCTCCACGAGCTTTCACTGGTGAAATCTCTGAAATATACAGTGGAACAGCAAAGGAAGAAATGCCAATGGCAATTCCTAATACTACTCTACTGGCTGCCAGAAACCACATCGACGATGCTGCCCCTGTAAGTATCGAACCAAGCGCAAAAATTATTGAACAAACTAAAATTACTTTTTTACGCCCAACAATATCTGTTATTCTACCAGAACCAAGAGCGCCTAATACAGCTCCAACCAATACTGCTGTTGTAATTATCTCTTGTTGTCCGGTGGTGAGGTCCCAACTTTCTTTAAGGAAGGGTAACGCTCCGGATATTACTCCCGTGTCAAATCCGAATAGCAGTCCTCCCGTTGAGGCAATAGCGGCAATTACTATTACTAAAGTTTTGTTTTGTTTTTTTTCTGACATTTTCTCCAGGTTTAAATTTTCTTATGATTCGTTGTTTTAAAAATTTTGGGTCAATGAATGTTTCATGCAAAATTGTTGAATTTTTATGCTCAATATCAACATCACATTTTAAAAAACGCATTCAATTGGCGGCTAAATATATAAAAAATTATACAAATGCGATTTTAATTAATTACCAGATTCATAATTATTTCTTTATATATAATATTTAGCGCTTTTTATGATGAAATTATTGATGAAATTATTTTATCTATCTGTCAAAACATTAAATTGCATAACTTTTTGTTTGAAGCATCTATTGAGGTAATCCAAAATTTTTCCTTTCAATATGATTGAGCGTTAGTTTGAGACAAATAAATATGATTCAAAAATGAAACGTAGAGACTTTTTAAAAACATCATCAGCGTTTGCAGCAACTAGTATGCTTGCATTTACACCAACATTTGCAGCTACCAAAAAATCAATTGGCGTACAATTGTATACAGTAAGAAAAGAAATCAACAAAGATCTTATTGGCACATTAAAAAAAGTAGCAGATATAGGGTATACATCCATTGAACCTGCCGGATATAGAAATGGGAAGTTTTATGGCTTATCCCCAAAGGAATTTAAAATCCTTGCAAATGATCTGGGACTGAAGGTAATAAGTTCTCACAATGGTATCAGTCCGGAACTCATTGAAAAGGTAGTTGAAGATAATGCGAGTTTAGGAGTAGAATATACGGTACTTCCATACTTGGGAAATACCCAGAGAAAAACACTGGACGATTATAAAAAACTAGCCGATACCTTCAACACCTATGGTGAAGTCTGCAAAAAAGCAGGAATCAAATTTGCCTATCACAATCATGCCTTTGAGTTTGATGTAATGGATGATAAAATCCCTTATGATGTATTGCTGGAAGGAACAGATCCTGATTTGGTGAGTTTTGAAATGGATTTGTACTGGCTTAAAAAAGCAGGCAAGGATCCATTGGATTATTTCGAAAAATATCCGGGTAGGTTTGCGATGTGGCATGTGAAAGATATGGATCCGGCATCCGGAAAGTATACAGAAGTTGGAAGTGGCAACATCAACTTTAAAGAAATATTTGATAATGTTTCAAAATCTGGAATGCAATATTTCTTTGTCGAATTGGACAATAGCGAGCGACCTGCTTTAGAAAGTATAAAAATTAGCTATGATTATTTGAACAGGTCTGAATTTGTGCAATAAATTTATAATTTTACATTAACTATTAAAACAGTTTTTTAATCTAATCAATATACAATTATGAAAAATAACAAAAAATCAATGAGTCGTAGAAAATTCATTGGAGGTTCAGCGCTAGCTGCTGCCAGCGTATCCATCGTGCCGAGGCACGTATTGGGTGGTGTAGGCTACAAGGCTCCTAGTGACAAATTAAATATCGCCGCTGTTGGTATTGGAGGTATGGGTGCCAGCAACCTGAGCAGAATGGATTCAGAAAACATCGTAGCGCTTTGTGATGTGGACTGGAAATATGCAAAAGGCACATTTGACAAATATCCAAATGCTAAGAAATTCTGGGATTGGAGAGAAATGTACGACAAAATGAGCAAAGAAATTGACGCCGTTTTGGTTGCAACTGCCGATCATTCCCACGCAATCGTTGCTGGTCATGGCATGACCTTAGGTAAGCATATCTATCTTCAAAAGCCATTAACGCACAGTGTATACGAATCAAGGTTAATGACTAAGCTTGCTGCAAAGCACAAAGTAGCAACTCAAATGGGAAATCAGGGCGCTTCAGGAGCAGGTGTTGCCGAAACGTGTGAATTGATCTGGAGTGGTGCTATAGGAGAAATCACAAAAGTAGAATCATTTACTGACCGACCAATTTGGCCACAAGGCCTCAACACTCCTGAATATTACAAGGTACCCCCAAAAACTTTAAACTGGGATTTATTTACAGGACCTGCTGAGTTAAAGCCATTTAGCGAATTATATCACCCATGGAACTGGAGAGGTTGGTGGGATTATGGTACTGGCGCTTTGGGTGATATGGCATGCCACATTGTCCACCCTGTATTCGAAGCATTGAAACTTGGATACCCAACCAAAGCGCAAGGTAGTTCAACATTATTATTGACTGAATGTGCTCCTTCTGCGCAAGCAGTAAAACTTACATTCCCGGAAAGACCAAAAGTAGGCGAATTAAAAATGCCGGAAGTAGAAGTTTCATGGTTCGATGGTGGTATTAAGCCAATGTTGCCAGATAACTGGCCGGCAGGAAAAAATCCAAATAAACAAGGAGGAGGAACTTTCTTCTATGGAACGAAGGGTATTCTTCATGCAGGATGTTATGGTGTGAGACCTGAGATTATTGGTGGAGAAACTCCAAAAGTTGCTCAAACTGAAAGAAGAGTAGAAAAAGAATTGGATTTAGCCTGGAACAGAGGCGCTCATGAGATGGACTGGGTAAGAGCTTGTAAAGAAAGCCCTGAAAACAGAAAGCCATGTACTTCCGATTTTGCAGAAGCAGGACCATTTAATGAAATGGTAGTAATGGGCGTACTTGGAGTAAGACTTCAGTCATTGAACCAAACACTTAATTGGGATGGTGAAAACATGAAATTCACAAACATTCCGAGTAGCGCAAAAATCAGAACAGTAATTAAAGATGGCTTTACCATTCATGATGGGCATCCATCATTTAAGAAAGATTGGACTGAGCCTGTAGATGCGAATGCATTTGCTGAGGAATTGATCCAGCACAACTATCGTGATGGTTGGAAATTGCCTGATATGCCTGCATAATTCAGGTATTAAATAGTAATTGTTGTAAAGTAATGGTTCTCCGGAGCCATTACTTTTTATAGTTAAAAAGTAAAATTATACTTAGGTCGTACTTTTGACCAAACGCAAAAAATAAAGAACATGAAACAGGCAATGCCTGAGATAATTATTGAGACTCATAAGAGACTGAATTTAATCTGAAAATCGCCACGTTTCTACAAATTATACACACATGAAAAAAATCAATTTAATATTAGTAGTCCTTATTGTGTTTTCAATGACTTCTTTTGCTAAAAAAGGAGGAGATAACACCTTATCAAAAAAGGAGAAAAAAGAAGGATATGTATTGCTCTTCGATGGCAAATCAACCGACCACTGGAGAGGGTATTTGAAAGAAGACTTTCCAAAAGGATGGATCATAGAAGACGGAGCAATAAAATGTAATGGGTCAGGCCGAGGTGAAGCAGGTGCTAAAGACGGTGGAGATATCGTTTCAGTAAAACAATATCAAAATTTTGAATTTACTTTAGAGTGGAAAATCTCTGAAGGTGGAAACAGTGGGATTTTCATTTTGGGACAGGAAGTAGAAGGGGATCCTATCTATATGTCATCTCCTGAAATGCAGGTATTGGACAATGACAAACATCCGGATGCGAAACTGGGAAAAGAGGGAAACCGAAAAGCAGGATCTCTTTATGATCTTATTCCTGCAACTCCTCAAAATGCCAAGCCGGTTGGGCAATGGAACAAAGTTGTGATCACCGTTTATAAAGGCACTGTAATCTACAATCAAAATGGGAAAAATGTTGTTGAGTACCACCTATGGACCGAAGAGTGGAAAACCATGGTCTCGAATAGTAAATTCAAAGATTGGCCAAATTTCATCGATCCAGCAACTAAGGGACTTCTTGGCCTGCAAGATCACGGCGATGATGTTTGGTACAAAAACATTAAGATCAAAGAATTATAATAGAAATTCAATTCGATGAGATATAAGTAGAGTGGTCATACAGCCACTCTATTTTTTTTACCCTGAAATCCAGGCTACGTTCATAATAATTGAATGTTTCCTGACCTATTTCCCAATTAAGATAGCGCCACCTTCATCATGCTCCTATTCATTCAATGAAAACAGAAGCCATCCTACTTATAGTAATTTTCACTATAAGTATTTCATATTTATTTCTGAATGTTTATATTTAAATGAAGTTTTTAAATGCCCGTGATTGGTGATGTCTATTATTAAAATGCGTACATTTTAGCGTTGAGTTTTTCTTCATTACTCAAAATAAAAAGTTTAATAGCCGTGAAACCACAAACACCCGGAGCGTATAATAATCTTTTTGATACTCTTTAATCAAACATTTAAGAATAGGATCAGCAAATTTATGCTTATAAAAATAGACAATTAAACTAAATACTAATTTTTAAAACTTAAACCTAGATTATGGAAAATGTGAATACAAAAAGACTGTTTATATCAAGTTGTGTGGCATTGATTGTAACCGCATTAACATTTGCTACCAGAGGAGGAATGATGGAACCCTGGATGCAGGAATTTGGTCTTACTGCAGGCCAGGTTGGGTGGATTGCCGGAACGGCATTCTGGGGTTTTACTGTCGCTATGGTTATTGGCGGCCCCCTTGTAGATGTAATTGGCATGAACAGGATTATAGCAATTGCCTTTGTGGGGCACGTAGTTGGGATTCTCCTGACAATTTTTGCTACCGGATTCTGGTCTTTGTACATTTCAACTTTAATCATTGGCATATCCAATGGTAGTGTCGAAGCTGCTTGCAATCCATTGATTGCAACCATATATCCGACTGACAAAACAAAAAAATTAAACCAATTCCATGTTTGGTTTCCCGGCGGTATCGTTATAGGAGGTCTTGCTGTTTATCTGTTATCAGATATTGGATGGCGGGTCCATATGGGAATTATGCTGATTCCAACACTTATTTATGGATTCATGTTCCTGGGACAGAAATTTCCAAAAACAGAACGTGTGCAAGCTGGTGTTTCGGCAAAAGCAATGTATAAAGCTGTCGTTTCTCCCTTGTTCCTTTTCATGGCATTTTGCATGATTTTAACTGCAGGCACTGAACTTGGAACAAACCAATGGATTGCTGCATTACTTGAAAATGTAGGCGTTCCTGCTATTCTATTGTTGGTATGGGTAAGTGGCATTATGGCTTTAGGAAGAGCGTTTGCCGGACCAATTGTGCATCGATTATCTGCAAGTGGCGTACTCTTCGTGTCAGCCATCCTTACAGCTCTTGGATTGGTTTTGTTAAGTTATTCTGCCGGAGCCATGGCCTTTGCTTCTGCGGCAGTATTTGCATTGGGGATCACTTACTTTTGGCCTACACTTCTGGGGTTTGTATCTGAAAGTGTCCCAAAAAGTGGGGCTTTAGGATTAGCTGTGATGGGAGGAATTGGTTTCCTTTCAGCTTCAATTGTAACCCCATTGTTAGGAATTGCCTTTGACATAGAAACTGTTAAAGCCATTCCTGAAGGATTTACAGCAGAGGCATTAGCCGCTGCCGCGGAAGGCACAAAAGAAGCAGCCATGTGGGCAGATGCTAAATTGACCGGAGGTACTACTTCACTGAGATATGTGGCATTTTTACCATTGATATTAGTTGCAGCCTTTGGCTATCTTTTTGCTACACGAAAAAGCAGAAAAATAGAAATCTTAGAAAATACTTCTGAATAGAGACTATAAATAGATTTTGTGAAATGCCGGTTAATCCCGGCATTTCTTTTTTATGGTCTTTCTACATAATTTCAATCTTTCAAAATTATGGATATGAAACTTAAATTTTGTTTAATAATTATTGCTACTATTTTTTTTCTTTCCTGCAATAAAAAAGAACGGAAATCAAAGAATCAAATAACAGCGACACACCTTATGATACATCGAGAAAATTTCAAAACCGACATTGACGGAAAAAGCGTTGACTTATACAACCTGAAAAATACAAATGGAGCTATTGTTCAGATCACCAATTACGGCGGAAAAATTGTCTCTATTATTGTTCCGGATCGGAATGGGAATTTTGATGATGTTGTAACCGGCTATGACAATATAGATGGGTATATTAATGGAGACAACTCCTTTGGAGCCACTATCGGCAGATACGGAAACCGAATAGCGAACGGAAAATTTGAGCTGGATGGAGTTGAGTATACCTTAGCTCAGAATAATGGGGAAAACCATCTTCATGGAGGCCTTAAAAATTTCAGTAATACAGTTTGGGATGTACAGGAAAATGAAACCAATGACCGGAAACTCACACTTCATTATGTTAGTAAAGACGGCGAGGAAGGATACCCCGGCAACCTGGAGGTACGCATCGTCTTTTCATTGACAGATAAAAATGAATTGATCATAGATTACTATGCAACAACGGATAAAACCACCATTATAAATCTTACCAATCACTCTTATTTCAATCTGGCCGGAGGTAACTTTGAACCCATTTATAAGCATGAATTGCAAATTTTAGCTCAGCAATTTGTGCCTGGCGCTGAAGACCTGATACCGCTCGGAGATTTATGGGATGTCGCAAATACGCCAATGGATTTCAACTCCCCTACCCCAATTGGCAAACGAATTAATGAGGAATACGAGCAGTTAAAGCATGGTGGTGGATATGACCATACCTATGTGCTCAACAATGAAAAAGGGGAATTAATAAAATATGCGGAAGTTTACGAGCCAACGTCTGGAAGATTGATGGAATGCCTGACTACCGAACCAGGTGTACAGCTCTATACTGCAAATCATTTTAATGGAAGTCAGGTTGGGAAAAATGGCATTAAATACAATAAACAATCCGCATTTTGCCTGGAGACACAACACTATCCCGATTCACCAAATCAACCACAATTTCCATCAACTGTACTAACTCCTGATGAAATGTACAAAACCACGACGATCTATAAATTCGGATCCAGATAACAGCATATTATGGAAATACTGATATGGGAAAACCTAAATTAAATCCTCCTCTAAGTTCAGTTGATATCATTATTGAAGCATTAGCTGCAATTTGCTTAATCTATATGGTGACACAGTTGATAGTCGAATATCCGGAATTGGATCAAAAAGTTCCGACTCACTTTGGGGCCAATGGACTACCCAATGACTGGGGCAGCAAATCCTCCTTACTTATTTTTCCAATAGTAGCAATTGTACTTTACGCAGGATTGACAGTTTTGAATCGTTTTCCTCATTTATTCAATTATCCTGTAACAATAACCGAGCAAAATGCCGAAAAACAATATCAATATGCAAAAACAATGTTAAGCTTTTTGAAGTTCACAACTTTAGGTCTTTTCCTTTATATTCAATTACAAAGCATCAATGTTGCGAAAGATATTCAGCTTGGTTTGAATACCCATTTTTTAATTGCACTTATCATCGTATTATTTATTCCAATCATTGTCTATTCTGTATTTGCAATCAGAAATAAATGAACAACATCAGCGGTGGCTATCAATACCCTCCATCATGCTGAGATAGCTCTCAAATCTTGACATAGCTATTTCTCCATTTTTTACAGATTCTATCACTGCACAATTTGGCTCGTGGATGTGTGTGCAATTATGAAATTTGCACTTCCCAAACAGGTCCCGCATTTCGGGGAAGAAATGACTAATCTCTTCATCATAAATGTCCATCAATCCAAGCTCTTTTATTCCCGGAGTATCAATCACATAGGTATCAATAGCAATCTCAAACATTTCGGCAAATGTTGTTGTATGTGTACCCTTGTTTGCAAAAGTAGATACCTCTGAGGTTTTCTGATTTATTATAGGCGAGAGCAGGTTCAAAATTGTTGATTTTCCTACGCCGGAGTGCCCGGCAATCAATGACTTTTTACCCTTAAGTTTTTGTTTGAAAACATCAATGTTATTTCCATCGATTGCAGAAACTTCCAGGAAATCAACGTTTATATTTTTGTATACAATTCGAAGCTCATGTGCATATTCTTTTTCCTGATCTCCCCACATATCCGTTTTATTAAATACAAGCAAAGATGGGATTCTAAATGACTCAGCCGCCACCAGAAAACGATCAATAAAACCTAAGGAAGTCCGGGGGAATGAGATGGTTGCGATAACCACTGCCATATCGATATTACTCGCCAATATATGCCCAAAAGCTGTCTTCCTGGTCGATCTTCTGATCAGGTAATTCGTCCTGGGTTTAATAGCATGAATGATCCCTTGTCCGCTATCTTCAAGGTCGTACAAAACAAAGTCGCCAACAGAAACAGGATTTGTCACCTTCAGTCCTTTTATTTTCAATTTTCCCCTTACCCGACACCGAATCACACTTCCATCTGATATTTTTACTTCATACCAGGATCCTGTGGATCTTATAACCAGGCCTTCCATCAAACTAAATAATCATTTAAAAAATCCATAACTTTTTTTGTGCCCCCTGCATTATTGTTTACATAATCGGCACATATTATTGAGGCATATTTCAGGCTATTTGTATCTTCTAAAATTCCATCCATTATCGTTTTGAATTCATCTGAATCAGACACTTCGAATGCCCCGCCAAGTTTTACCAAATCAACGGCTTCCTGATATTTACTATTATCCTTTCCTCTCCCAAAAATAATTGGCATTCCAAAAGTTGCCGCTTCGAGTATATTATGAAGTCCTTCTCCAAATGCGCCACCAATATAAGCAATGTCACCATATTGGTACAAAGAAGATAGCATGCCCATATTATCAATAATCAACACTTTACTGAGTTGAATGGTATCCTTCCTGGCTTGTGAAAATAGCTGAAAATCTGTGGTGATGCCATTGCACAATTTTTTGATTTTACTTTTTTCTATTTCATGTGGAGCAATGATAAATTTCAATTTTTGCTCCGAATCATTTATAATTGGCAATAATATCTCCATGTCTTCAGGCCAACTACTACCGACAACTATGACCTTTTCATCCCCTATAAATTGCTTTGCAAGCTCAATTTTATGTGGGTTACTACATATTTCCTTCACCCTGTCAAATCTTGTGTCTCCTGAAATTGTCACATTATTGTATCCCTGACCAACTAACAATTCTTTTGAAATTTTATTTTGAACAAAGAAATGGTCAAAACAGCTAAGCATTTTTCTGAAAAACTGTCCGTTCTTCTTGAAAAATTGTTGTTCAGGTCGAAAAATGGTCGAAACAGAAAAAGTTGGGATTTTATTATTTTTTAATTCAGACAAATAATAATACCAAAATTCATATTTAATGAAAATTGCTATGGAAGGATTGAGCAACTCAATAAACTTTCTGGCATTCTTTCTACTGTCAAAAGGTAAATAGCTAATGTAATCAGCCAAAGCATAATCTTTTTCTACTTCATATCCTGACGGAGAGAAAAAAGTAATGAAAACCCTATAATTCGGATAGTCCTTTTTAATCTGTTCGATCAATGGCCTCCCCTGCTCAAACTCCCCCAGGGATGCGCAGTGAAACCATACCTTCGGGGCGTCTGATGCTTTTCTTTTCAATTCAAGCTCCCAGTTATTTCTCCCTTCGATCATCAACCTGGCTTTGGTGTGGAAAGGCCTAATAATCCTTAACAATACCGGAAATAGAAAAAGAGCGATGTCGTAAAATATTTGTTTCAATTATTTTTTTATTTTCACAAAAATAAAAAACCCTCTGCAATGAGAGGGTCTATAATCAAAAAAAAATGATTCTTAATTAGTGAGTTGAAAGATACTCAGCAACACTATCTCTGGTTTCCTTCATTGTATCTTTTCCTTCTTCCCAGTTTGCAGGACAAACTTCACCATGCTCAACTGTAAACTGCCACGCATCAACAATACGCAAAGTATCCTTAATATTTCTTCCTAATGGCAGATAATTTATGTATTCATGGCGGACAATTCCTTCTTTATCGATAAGGAATGTTCCCCTGAATGCGATGGGTTCTCCTTCAAAAACCAAATCCCCTTTTTCGTTATAATCCCAATCACCGCCCAATACACCATAGTTTGATGCAATGGTTTTAGAAGTATCAGCAACCAATGGATAAGTGACGCCCTGGATTCCTCCTTGCTTTTTCGGAGTATATAACCATGCAAGGTGAGTTTCTTCCGTATCTGTAGAAATACCAATTACTGCCACGTTTCTTTTCTCAAATTCAGGCAATAATTCTTGAAATGATAAAATTTCAGTTGGGCAAACGAATGTAAAATCTTTCGGATAAAAGAACAGTACAATTTCTTGTTTCCCAATTAAGCTCTCCAGAGAAAAATCTTCAACGATTTCATTGCCGTTTATTACGGCAGGAGCTGTAAATAATGGAGCTTTTTTAGCTACTAATGACATAATTTTTAAAGTTTAATTTTACGATTTATGTTACGGATATTCCTTTGTTAGGATTAATTATTTCGCCTTTTATTTGAAGCCTGAAATCTATTATATTCAAATTACTAAATTTCTTCTTATTCAGATAATTTATAAGAATATTTCTCAATTCTTCATCTTCATAGTCCAGAATCTCATTTGTATTCGAAACATATATGTGATTGTGATGCTCTGTCCGCGCATCATATCTCATAGTTCCTTGTGGAGTTGATACTTTATTTATCAATCTATTCTCAACAAAAGTTTCAAGGGTCTTATATACCGTAGCTAAGGATATTGAAGGATTTTTCTCCTTCAAATCATCATAGATTTTCTCAGCTGTAGGGTGCTTATCCGTACATCGAATGACCTGATACACAACAATTCTCTGATGAGTAATTTTCAAGCCCTTTTCGGCAATTGATTTTGTTACGATATCTAAATCTTTTTGATCCAAATAAGAATTATTATTACTTAGTAATTATTATCATGCAATAATAGTTATCATTAATTGATTTTGCAAACAATTGTTATGAAAAAGTTTTTAATTTAGTAATGCACTTGAATTGACGTGTTTAGTTTGTTAAATTGTTTTGATTTTCAATTTTGATTTACCAATATTCATATTTGTTGTTATAAATTGATAAAACATGCTTCCACACATCAAAAAGACCCGCACCATCCTATTGTCCATTTTATGTATGACCCTCATTATTTTTGAAAGTAAAGCACAGGATGGGGATTTCTCTTCATTTCTAGGTGCAGGCCCAGATGATGCTTCTACCCTAATAGAACACTTTCTGGAACCTATCGTTGTAGGATTTTCATATGGCATGTCAAATTCATGGTACAATACAGCCAAACCACACAAGTCACTTGGCTTTGATTTAACAATAACAGCGAATTTAACAACAGTACCTTCATCCAAAGAATTTTTCACCTTTGACCCATCAGAATATTCAAATGTCACCAGCACAGGAACAACAAATCAAATCCCTACCATAATGGGGCCCAGAGATGAAAACGGCGCTGTACTTACCTTTACATATGACGATGGAAACGTAGGTCAACCAATTAGTGGATCATACAGACCAGTTGGCGTAGGAATAAAAGAAACAGTTGGGCTAAATGTAGTGCCATCACCAATGATTCAATTGGGCATAGGAACATTCAAAAGCACTGATCTTATTATCAGATATGTTCCTTCCTTAACCTTTGGTGATTTCACGACGAGTGCATTTGGATTGGGCGTAAAGCATGATATCAAGCAGTGGATACCAGGCCTTAAAGAAGTCCCTATAGACATTTCAGTTTTAGGCGCTTTTAGTGGGTTTAAAAATACTTTTGATATGTCCAACCAGGAATTGGCTGGAGAAAACCAGGAAGCCTCATTTGACCTTAACAACTGGACCATACAAGCATTGGTCTCCAAAAAAATATCTGTTCTTACGCTTTATGGGGCAATTGGATACAGCGATATTAATTCATCAATAAAAATGAGTGGAACATATATTATTGAAGATTCAATTGATCCTACAGATACCTTCATATTGACGGATCCTATTGATTTTTCTTATAAAGAAAACTCGATGAGAGGCACTCTTGGTTTAAGACTAAAATTTGGCTTTTTTACTATACATACTGATTACACTTTTCAAAAATATAATATTGCATCTGCCGGTATCGGAATAAATATCAATTAACAGTGTTTCAGAAAAACACTCTGAATACACCAACTGCTTGTTTTACCATATAAAGGAACGATATAATTATTTCATTTCAATTTTCAATGTAGCATTCTCAAGGAACTCACTTTCTCAAAAGCTTATAATTACTATTAAAAAATAAAAAATGATACTTGTCATGATTTGTGAAATCTTAATATATTTGCGCTTCAAGAATATTTGAAGATTCACTAAATTCTAAACATAGTCCGATGGCATTTGATATTGAAGTAATAAAAGGAGTTTACGCTCGTATGGAGCAACGCATTGAAGCTGCTAGAAAAATATTAAAAAAACCTCTTACACTTACCGAAAAGATACTTTACAATCATTTATTTGATCAAAATTCTTTAGTTGACTTTCAGCGGGGGGAATCTTATGTTGATTTCGCGCCAGATCGTGTCGCTATGCAAGATGCAACTGCCCAGATGGCGCTTTTGCAATTTATGCAAGCAGGAAAGTCAAAGGTCGCCGTTCCGAGCACCGTGCATGCTGATCACTTGATTTTAGCTAAACTTGGCGCAAATCAAGACCTTCAAGATTCCATAAACCGGAACAATGAAGTATTTAGTTTCCTTTCGACGGTTTCCAATAAATATGGCATAGGCTTCTGGAAACCAGGCGCCGGGATCATCCACCAGGTTGTGCTGGAAAATTATGCCTTTCCAGGTGGATTGATGATTGGTACTGATTCACATACAGTGAATGCCGGCGGTTTAGGGATGGTCGCTATAGGAGTTGGAGGCGCTGACGCTGTTGATGTAATGGCTAATATGCCATGGGAATTAAAATTCCCAAAATTAATTGGCATCAAGCTTAGCGGAAAATTGAATGGTTGGGCTTCGGCCAAAGATGTCATCCTGAAGGTAGCAGGTATTTTGACTGTCAAAGGGGGTACGGGTTGTATCGTTGAGTATTTTGGAGAGGGAGCAAAATCGCTGTCGTGTACCGGAAAAGGAACTATCTGTAATATGGGAGCAGAAATCGGAGCGACGACTTCGACATTTGGATACGATGATTCCATGGAAAGATATTTACGTTCTACAGGAAGAGATGATGTGGCCGATGCAGCTAACAAGGTTGCTAAACAATTGACTGCAGATGAGGAAGTCTATGAAAATCCTGAGAAATATTTTGATCAGGTACTAGAAATTAACCTTTCAGAATTAGAGCCTCACCTGAATGGCCCATTCACTCCAGACCGTGCCACTCCTATTTCAAAAATGGCTGAGGAGGCCAAGAAAAATGGCTGGCCAACCAAAATCGAAGTTGGATTAATCGGTTCTTGCACAAACTCATCGTACGAAGATATATCCAGAGCTTCATCACTAGCCGAACAGGCGGTGAATAAAAATCTTAAGACCAAGGCAAAATTCACCATCACTCCTGGCTCAGAACAAGTACGATATACCATTGAAAGAGATGGGTTTATAGATACATTCGATAAAATTGGCGCCAGTGTATTTGCCAATGCGTGTGGACCATGCATCGGTCAGTGGGATCGTCCGGGCGCAGATAAAGGCGAGAAAAATACCATTGTGCATTCTTTCAATAGAAATTTTGCTAAAAGAGCTGACGGCAACCCAAATACCTATGCATTTGTCGGCTCTCCTGAACTTGTTACCGCACTGGCAATTGCCGGAGATCTAAGCTTTAATCCATTAAAAGATACCTTAACAAATGAAAATGGAGAGGAGGTAATGCTCGATCCACCAAGCGGAATTGAGCTGCCGGAAAAAGGATTTGCAGTTGAAGATGCCGGATATCAGGCTCCTGCACAAGATGGTAGCAATATAGAGATAGTTGTAAATTCGGATTCAGAACGATTACAATTATTATCTCCATTCAAGCCATGGGATGGGAAAGATTTAACTGGATTAAGGTTATTGATTAAAGCCAAAGGGAAATGCACTACGGACCACATTTCGATGGCAGGTCCATGGTTAAGGTTTAGAGGGCATCTTGATAATATTTCAAATAATATGCTGATTGGTGCGGTTAACTTTTTCAACGATGCCACGGATAAAGTTAAAAACCAACTCACCGGTGAATACGGAAACGTCCCTCAGGTTCAAAGAGACTATAAGGCGAACGGGATTAGTACTATTGTGGTCGGAGATCATAACTATGGAGAGGGAAGCTCAAGGGAACACGCTGCCATGGAGCCAAGGCATCTGGGCGTAAAGGTGGTCATCACCAAATCATTTGCAAGGATCCATGAGACCAATCTCAAGAAACAAGGCATGCTAGGATTGACTTTTGACGAGGAATCTGATTATGATAAAGTTCAGGAAAATGATTCTATTGATATTATAGGTTTAGAAAATTTTGCATCCGGCAAGCAATTAACGCTTGTTTTAAATCATGCTGATGGTTCGGCAGATAAAATTATTGCAAATCATACGTATAATGAAAATCAGATAGAATGGTTCAAAGCCGGATCAGCTCTCAATCTGATAAAACAACAGAAATAAAGTTAGAGTGGATATATAAACTAAGAATCTTAAGCGCCAGATTATCAGTTTGCACACATGTATACATTAGCCTTCAGGGCATTGACTAACAATGCCCTGAAAGCTATTTCAACTTTTTTTAGGCATGTTTTAACTAATTGATCTTGTAAAAGTAATATGACCCAAGGTATTTTTGACCTTCGAGATTCAACACCTTGTATCCTTCCTTTTTCAAATATTTTTTAATATACTTATTTAAAAATCCATGTGAAAAAAGCATTACCTTACCATCATTCTCTGCCTTATCATTTAAGAAATAGGCGGCTCTTCTGGCCCTGTCTTTCGCCTGGGAAAATGATTCGATTCCTTTTTTATTAAACCCTGAAATCCAAACGACTCTCGTTGTAACTGTCCAAAATTGAGTTGGAAGTTTGATATTTGGAAATTGAATAATTTTTCTCTCAAATTCATCAAAAAGCTCGTGCGATTCAATTGGCATAGAATTATTGAACACTTTTTCTGCTGTATTGATAGCCCTGGGCAAATTGCTCGTGTAAACAACATTAATATCAGCTTCTCTTAGGTAAACAGGATTCTGTTCAAGATCATATATTCCAACAGAATCATACATTTCAGTATATCTGACAACCTCTTTGCGGTTTTTCCAACCTTTCTTATTCATCGCAGGTTCTCCATGGCGAAAAATTAAAATTTGCTGAATGCTCCCTCCCTCAATACCCTTCAAATCACCATCTCTTATGAAATCAAGGCCAGTGCCTTCCTGATGTCTCTTTAGCTGAATACGTTTAATTTCGCTCTGAATTTGTTTCTGCGCAACAGCGTTAGACAAAATAGCACATAGTGCAACTGTTATAAGTTTTTGATACATATGTTGTCTAAACTCATCTGATCCGGATAAAGTTAGATTTATAATTATTTTGAGGTGGATAAAATCGACAACACAAGCATCAACTGTGTGCAAAGAAAAATCACTTGTAAACACAAAAAATTCGCTCTAACAATCGCATTTTTAGTTTTGTCGGAATAATTTTTAGAAGTCCGCAAATCCACCAGTTCATTTTGCCCGGATTGATAACCGTCTTGCCTTTAAGCATATTTTTTACTGCAATTTTGGCAACCTGATCAGGCGCAAGCAAAAGCAATTTCACTTTTTTCCCCTGAGATTTTACCCGATTCAAACATCCTTTGTCGGTCAAAACAGGCCCGGGGCAAAGAACACTTACCTTTACTCCAAACCTCCTAACCTCTTCATTGAGTGCCAATGAATATGCATATATAAAATGTTTTGTTCCTGTATACACAGCTTTGTAGGGCAAAGGCAAGGTAGCCTCCATACTACTCGTGTTCATGATGTGGCTCTTCTCTAATTTCTTCATATCAGGAAGAAATTTATGAATTAGAGATACATAGGCTTTATTGTTAAGATCGATCATCTTGCAGTATCTTTCAAGAGGGATATCTTCGAAATATCCTCCTTCTCCAAAGCCTGCATTGTTGATTAGTATGGTAACATTGTATTGGTTTTTTATACACCAATCATAAATAAGCTGCTGGGCATCAGGATTGGTTAGGTCTATGCCAAATGAGTCAACTTGAGTGGTGTAATTTCTGGATATAAAATTTTCTATTTCTTTTAAATCAGGAGTATCTAAAGCGACTAAAAGAGTATTGAAATTCCTTTTTGAAAGCTCCTTTGCAATTTCCTTCCCGATACCCAAACTCGCACCGGTAACCAATGCATAATCCTTTTCAGAATTCATAAAAAATCAATATTTATTAACAATATAATAAATATATAATGCGAAAGTGACAGTTGGAAATGAAAATAAAAAAAAGCCTGAATAAGTTTACCCAGGCTTCAATTACACTCAAAAATTAATTATTTTTTATATTTTGTTTAAGTCGATAATCCGAACTTCCACTCGACGACCTTCTTCCTTACTAACTCCTTCATTTTCTACCGAACCAAAACCTTTGGCAATAATCCTTCTTCTCACTATTCCCCGGTGGTTCAAATAATCCAGTACAGAGATGGCACGTTGATTGGATAATTTTTCATTGAGTTCCTCATCTCCTTCCGAAGAAGCATACCCAGCTATTTCTATCCCCAGATTCTCATATTTCTTCAATTCCTTCAAGATCGCATCCAGCTTTTCTTCATACTTCTTGTCAAATTCACTTTTCCCTGCATTGAAATATATTTTCAATACATTAGACAATAATTTTTTATCGAGATCGGTCGTGATTTTCTTTGAAGATGACTTCTGCTCCAGCGCTTCTTTAGTTACAAACATTGTCGGTAGTGAATAGATGATTTCATTGCCTACTATTTTCTTCTCAAATTTGCTCTCATCACTCTCATCATAATAATACACCCGTTTTGCAGATTGAAGGCTTTCATTTTCTTCCTCAAAATTGATATTATCTATAGGATTCTCAATCAATATTAGCTCCAGCAAATAGTCAATCCCTGCCTGATCGCCTGCTTCGATCAAATCACTCATCAAGCCATAGGCATCAATACTATCAAGTTCAATTAAGGCCGCCTCATAATTTTTCCTTATATTTTCCTCACTTTCTTCAAGTGTTTGGTGAAATGCATTATTTACTTGAACCTCCTGACCTACAATAACATCAAAATGCTTTATGGTCTTTAAGTATATTTTTTGATACAGTTCATAGAATTCTTTCTGATTTGGCACATCAATATTGAGCGTATAAGGCAAGAATCCTTCTGATTTAATGATCATGTCATAGCTTTTATTAGGAGGTAGAATGACTAAATAATCTCCGGTCTCTTTGTTTGGATGATAGACATAATCTATTTTTTCTTTTGTTTCTGTATCGATCATATATATTTCTGTAGACAAAGGTTTTCCCGAATCAGCATCCAAGATTCTACCTTTTATCATCGTAAGTGGTATTGTTTCGTAATCTTCAGGCATATCCATGCTATAGATATCCTGGCCTCCAAATCCACCTTTTCGATCGGAAGAAAAATAACCACGTGTTCCATCAGCAATCAATGTGAAATAATTATCATTTGCCGTGGTATTTATGGGGTATCCCATATTTTTCGGCTTAAGCCATTTCCCATCTTTAATTTCGGTTTTATAAATATCGTTTCCACCCATACCATTATGTCCATCGGTAGTGAAAAATAACAGGCTTTTATTCGGATGAATAAATGGCGAATCTTCATTGTCTTTAGTATTGATAGTATGGCCAAGGTTTTCAGCCTTCCCCCAGGTGCCATTGGCTCCTAGATCTGATTTGTAAATATCCAGGCCTCCATAACCTCCTGGCCTGTTACTGGCAAAATAGATCGTTTTATTATCTGAAGTCATACTGGCTGTACTCTCAAGATATTTTGATTGTATATTGTTGCCAAACGGTTTTGGCGCACCCCAAACATCTCCATCTTTCTCGATTTGGTAAATGGATCCACTCGATTGATCACCGATGAAAACAAGCATTTTCTGTCCATCTGAAGAAATACCAGCAGTTCCATAATTATTTTGAGTTTTTATTTCAACTTTGGTAGGTACACTCCAGGAACCTGATTCATTATATGAAATATTAATTTCTTCAGCAACACGTTCACCTGTTTTACTTTTTGTTGGTCGTAAAGCCGTAAACGCCATGATACTTTCGTCTGCCGAAAGCACTGGATTATACTCCGTGTATTCCGAATTTATCCCATTCCCCATATTTTCTATAACCACATTTTTTGGTATGCGCATGATGCTATACGCATTTTTGGCCTGGGAGATTTTTTTCTCTATAATGCTCACTGCATTTCTGTCATTTTTCACCAATTCCAGATGTTTGTTATACATTCCCAGAGCTTGTTCTATTTGCTCGTTATCAGAATAAGCATCCCCAAAATCCATATAAAAATCATGAGGCATATTTTTAAATAGCATGATATCGATCCTTTCAAAATAAGTTAATGACTTTACACGATCATTTATTTTATTTGATTCTTT
>SDBV01002940.1_pt1 | contig 25425 bp, 23 predicted proteins | sample 2277081 | NCBI WGS metagenome assembly SDBV01 (sample SAMN10402039, study PRJNA504765) | marine sediment metagenome | isolation source: marine sediment core GS10_PC15, 223 cmbsf | place: Arctic Ocean: Southern Knipovich Ridge | collected 2010 | reverse complement strand
GGTGTTATCCTCTGATATCGCAATTCTCCTGCAACCTGATGATGTAAACGCTTGGGTGGCAGCTCTTCATGAATTATCTGGCGATCCCTTACGCCGGAAGGACCTGGCTATAAGAGCCCAGAGAGCAGCAGGAGATTATTCCTGGGAAAACCGGGTAAGGCAAATTTTATCCGGTATTCAAGAAGGATATCCTGAGTAGAGACAGGTATTTCCTGAACAATTGCAGCAATTTACTTATGATAGATAGATTACCTTCAATTAATAGAGATTTGAGACTTGGGTGGTTCATAGGGGTGGGGATAGTTCTAATTGGGCTCTCAATATTCTTAGCCTGGGTCTCAAGTGGTTTTGAAGATATACAGGCTTGGGGTATATTTTTAGTAATTGATCTTTTAGCAGGCGGGATAATGCTGGTGGGATGGTTGGGGGTAAAAGCCGATAAATCATTTGATTTGCCGAAATGGTTGGGATGGTTGATGATAGGGGCAGCGGTAATAAGGTTATTAGCTGCGGTAATCTGGTATGCGGGTTTGCCGAGTTGGGGATATGGAACAGAGGTTGAGCGGGCTGGATATATCATGGCCGATGCCCATGCGAGGGATACTGCAGCCTGGAAACTGGCCCAATCCGATAAACCACTTTTGACTGCGTTCGGCGCATATCGCCAAGTAGATCAATATGGCGGAATGATGTATCTGAGTGGGTTAGTTTACAGAACCCTGGGAGGTGTTCAACATTTCCCCATACAAATTAGCGTCTTGACAGCCTCGTTTTCAGCCTTAGCAGTATTGTTTACCTGGGCATTCGCTAGGCGGTTATGGGGAGAGAAAGTGGCTCTTCTGGCAGCGTGGATTCTGGCATTATTCCCAGATGCCATCATTCTGGGAAGTTCCCAGATGCGGGAAGCCTTCTTGATGACCTTAGTCGCTGCCGCGCTTTACGGCTTGGTTCGATATATCCAAGATAAAACCTGGTCTGGTCTGGCTTGGCTGGTTTCCAGTCTCTTGTTGATGTTACCATTTTCCCCACCCATCGCTGGGATTTTCCTGGTGATGATCATTATCATCGCCTTATCGATGGAGGGGTTGCAGGTTTTCCGCCAGCCGCGATTTTGGGTTATTCTGGTTGGGATCGCCTTGGCGGCGGTATTAGGGATCTGGTTTGCCTGGGGGCGCATCGCTCCCGAGGGGATAAATAATCCTGTGGCATTGGTGAACTGGTGGTTCTGGGAGTCGGCGCGCTGGCAGGCATACTTTGTTAAACACTCTTCGCCTTTGATCAGGAGAATATTTAATACAACTCCTGATTGGATCCATACCCCAATTTTGTTAGGGTATGGTGTGCTCCAGCCATTTCTCCCTGGTGCGTTGTTGGACCAAGGTGCCCCGATTTGGAAAGGGATTGCCATCTGGCGATCACTTGGATGGACCACCCTGCTGCCTTTCTTATTGGTTGCTCCAATCTTGCTTTGGGGATGGAAAGAAAAACGAAGATTAGCGATAGGGTTGTTAATTGCAATGTGGATGGGGATCCTGATCGCTGCATTAAGGAGCGGTGGCGATCTTTGGGACAATCCCAGATATCGGGTTGTTTTTATTTGTATACAAGTTGTATTGGTGGCGTGGGTATGGTCTTCACAAAGGGAAAGCAAGAACCCCTGGTTGTGGCGCACGGTCATTGGACTTGGGATCATCCTGGCCTGGTTTGTTCCCTGGTATCTGCAACGCAGTAGTCAGATAATTTGGCCAATCAACAATGTATTCGTAACGCTTGGATTTGGTTTGGCAAGTGTAGTAATCTTTCTCTTGTGGCTGTACTTGAGGGGGAGAAACAGGGGAGAGAATGAACGTTTTCAAATGGATTCTCCTGCGGATAAGAACTGATAATTTAATTTTAAAAGTGCAATTTGTAGAAACCCTCCTTTGGCAGCTTGATTCTATTCGAAATAGGGTTATAATTCAGCCGTTGAATTTTAGATTTGGGAGGTTGCAGATGCCAACAGCAATTATCACCGGGATTACCGGTCAGGATGGCTCCTATCTTGCTGAGTTTTTATTGGCTCAAGGATATGATGTGGTGGGTATGGTTCGTAGATCAAGCACTGTGACATTTCAGCGGATCAAACATATCCAGGACGATATCACCATAATCCAGGGAGATTTGCACGATCAAAGCTCCCTCGTGGACGTCATCGAGAGGCATCGACCCGATGAAGTATACAATTTAGCTGCGCAATCTTTTGTTCCTACTTCTTGGAACCAGCCTGTACTCACTGGGGAAGTGACAGCCTTGGGAGTAACGCGTCTTTTGGAAGCAATCCGGTTGATCAATCCACAGACCCGGTTTTACCAGGCTTCTTCCAGTGAAATGTTTGGGAAGGTCCGCGAAGTCCCCCAGAATGAAAGCACTCCCTTCTATCCACGAAGCCCTTACGGTGTGGCAAAAGTCTACGCGCATTGGATCACTGTGAACTATCGCGAATCGTATGATTTATATGCTGTCTCTGGGATTTTGTTCAATCATGAAAGTCCGCGGAGAGGTTTGGAATTCGTCACGCGTAAAATTAGTTATGGTGTTGCCAGAATTAAACTTGGCCTGACCAATGAACTGCGTTTGGGCAATCTTGAATCCCGGCGTGATTGGGGTTTTGCTGGCGATTATGTTGAGGGGATGTGGTTGATGCTGCAGCAGGGAACACCTGAAGATTTTGTCATCGGTACAGGTGTCACACAATCTGTGCGGGATTTGTGTGATCTCGCCTTCAGTCATGTTGGCCTGGATTACAACGATTTTGTTGTCCAGGACCCTCGTTTCTATCGCCCCGCGGAAGTTGATCTCCTGGTTGCCGATCCAAATAAAGCTGTACAGGATTTAGAATGGCAGCCAAAAATCGGATTTGAAGAATTAATTCATTTGATGGTTGATGAGGATCTAAAGCGCTTGGCTCTTGAAATTGATTAATCTGAGCAGGATAGAATTCCCCAAATTTCCGATTTACCACGAACTATGATTTTTTAATTCTTCTTATGCGATAGATTGAATGTCAATCCAGGTAAACATCCAGCACTAAAAAAGGTAGGAGTATAACGGAATTCAGCTTTATAATATGCCGGTTAAACGAAGATAGTCAGTCAACCTGAAACATGCGAAAATTAGCTGTCATTCATGAAATCCCGCAGGTGTAAGCCCTTGACCTGGGACAGACAAGAGTTATAATTCAGCCATTGAATTTTGGAAATCACTATGGAAACATCACCTGATCCTAACCGGGAAATGGTTCTGCTCGAGAGAATAGAGTATGACCCAGATATCAACCAAGCCACGCTGGCGGCACATTTGGGAGTTGCTGTAGGCACTGTCAACTGGCATTTGAAGCGATTCGTTGAGAAAGGCTATGTGAAAGTAAAACGTGCCCAAAGACGAAAATTGCGCTATATCATCACACCGGAAGGAATAGCGTTCCGGGCACGCTTGACCATGAACTACATCGAACAATCAATGCGCCTGTACAGGTTGGTTCGTGAACGCGTGCGCGAGGCCCTGATTGATCTCAAGATGGCTGGTTTCAACACTGTGCGCATCCAGGGCGATGGCGATATCGCTGATATTTGCCATTTAACTTGTATTGAGCAAGGGATAACGATAACTGAATCGCCTGAAGCCCCGCTGCTTGAGCTCCGTGACCTGAAAGTGATTTTACATCTCGGACAATCGCCAGAGGAGAAGTTCATGGTCGGTGACGGTCAGGACAAATAGATGGTTCAAGTGAGTGCGGGTAAACACGTCTTGATTACTGGAGGAGCAGGATATTTAGGTTCCCTTCTCTGTGGACACTTGCTGCGACTTGGGTATTCGGTCACAGTGGTGGATGATTTGCTTTACGGCGGAGAATCCCTCCTGGCATATTTTTCCCACCCTCGCTTCCATTTTGTCAGGGCGAATGTGTGTGAGCCACGCACGATACGCACCGCAATCGATCCCAATCTGCCTGTTCCTGAAGCAATTCTTCACCTGGCAGGGATAGTTGGTTTCCCAGCCTGCCAGGCAGTGGGAAGGCATGTCGCTTGGAGGTACAACGTGGAAGCCGCCGAACAGGTTTTTGATCAGGCGGTTGGGTTGGGAGTCGAACGCTTCATATTTGCCTCAACCTATAGTAATTATGCTACGTCTCGGAAAGATGATCCCGCTACCGAGGAATCATCATTAAATCCACAATCTTTGTATGCTGAAACAATGGTTGGCGTTGAGAAATTCCTCATCGCCCAATCCGAATCACCCTGTGCACCATTAGTTTTTCGAATGGCGCAATTATATGGTCTTTCACCGCGACCTCGATTTGATATGATCGTCAACCAGTTTGTCTGGGAAGCATACAGTAAGCAAGATCTCCTGATCTACCAGCGAGGGTATGCGCGATCCTTCATGCACGTGAGCGATGCTGTGCGCGGCTTCGTTCTTGGTTTACAAAGCGAAAAGAAAAAAGTTCGCGGCCAGATCTTTAACCTTGGTTCTGCAACTGGCAATCTTTCTAAGGATAAAATTGTGGAGGTCATCCTCAAACGCTTGCCTGAGACAACAGTGCGCTATAAAGACCTTACCTTTGGCGGTGACATGCGAGATTTTCATATTTCTTATAATAAAATCCGGGAGATTTTGGGATTTGAGACTCACTTTACTGTTGAAGATGGGGTCCGGGAGGTTCTCAATGCGCTGCGAACCGGCATAATCGATAACCCAAAGGACCAGCGGTACAGGAACGCGAAATTTATTGTTTCATGAGAAATTGATATTATGCAATCTGAAATGAAATCTTTTTCTGGGCAAGAATCATCTTTCTGGGTTGATCAGAAAGTGATTGTTACCGGAGGGGCAGGCTTTTTGGGAACCTACGTGGTTGACAAGCTCAGACGACGAGGAGCCAAAGAAATCATCATTCCGCGCATCGAAAAATACGATTTAACTGATATCCAATCGATCAACCAGCTGTTTGACGATCATGGCATACCAAAATTAGAAAAAGTGATATCCGAAAAACCTGCTCCTGAGAATAAAGTGATCGTCATCCATTTGGCTGCTCTTGTTGGCGGGATCGAGGCGAACCGTCGCAGACCTGCAGAATATTTTTATACGAATCTGATGATGGGAACCCAGCTGATGCATGAAGCCTGGCGGCGAGGCGTGGATAAATTTGTGGCGATTGGGACGATTTGTGCATATCCCAAATTCACCCCCTTGCCATTTAAAGAAGAAAACTTATGGGATGGTTATCCCGAGGAGACCAATGCCCCTTATGGGTTAGCGAAAAAGATGTTGTTAGTCCAGGCTCAGGCTTACCGTCAGCAATATGGTTTCAATGGACTCCATTTATTGCCAGTAAATTTGTATGGGCCAGGAGATAACTTTGATTTGCAAACCTCACACGTGATTCCAGCATTAATCCGCAAGTGCATTGAAGCGCAAGAGCGTGGTGAAAAACACATTGTTGTCTGGGGAGATGGTTCTCCAACGCGTGAATTCCTCTTTATAGAGGATGCTGCAGAAGGGATCCTCCTGGCAAGTGAGAACTACAACGATTCCGAGCCAGTCAATCTTGGTTCAGGGCAAGAGATCAGTATCAAGGATCTGGTTCAAACAATAACTCGTTTGACGGGTTTTTCAGGAGAATTGGTCTGGGATACTTCAAAACCGAAGGGTCAACCGCGCAGGATCTTGGATACAAGCCGAGCTGAAGAACACTTTGGTTTCCGAGCCCAAACGAATTTTGAAGATGGACTACGGAAGACAATCGAATGGTATCGTGATTATCGAGAAGAATGAAATGATCTATGTAGAGATGGCAAACAGAAATAATAGGTTTAGCAATTCTCATGATTGAACCATCTATTACCGAGCAGCATGATGAGGAAATAATCTTCATCAAACCAACCAAAGGCTGGGGTTCTCTCAATCTGCGTGAGCTTTGGCTGTATCGCGAGCTAATTTATTTTCTCACCTGGCGTGATCTCAAGGTCCGCTACAAACAGACTGTGCTGGGCGCCGGGTGGGCGATTTTGCAGCCTGTACTTTCAATGATTGTTTTCAGCATTTTCTTTGGTAGTCTTCTTAACGTCCCATCTGAGGGAGTACCATATCCAATCTTTTCCTATGCTGCCCTCTTGCCTTGGGGTGTATTTGCAAAAGCTCTCAACGATACAGGTCGCTCATTAGTTTCAAATCGAGCGATGCTGACAAAAATATATTTCCCACGGATGGTCATTCCCCTGGCATCGGTGTTTTCTAGTTTAGCAGATTTTCTTATCGCATTTATCGTCATGCTGGGATTGATGTTGTACTATCGCATTGCTCCAACTTCAAATATCTGGACTTTACCATTCTTCTTGCTTCTTGCTGTGATAACAGCATTAGGGGTGGGATTATGGCTATCTGCTATGAACGTACTTTACCGAGACATCGGTTATATGATTCCCTATATAACCCAGTTATGGTTTTACCTCACCCCGATCGTATATTCCTCCAGCGAAGTTCCTGAAGAATGGCGATTTTTTTACGCTTTGAATCCAATGGTGGGGGTGGTAGAGGGTTTTCGATGGGCATTATTAGGTACAGTCGATGCACCTGATCCGATGATCGCAGTATCAGCAACTATTTCGGTAGTGATTTTTATTAGCGGCATGTTTTATTTTCGACGAATGGAACGGACTTTTGCAGATATGGTTTGATTGACTATATGGTAAATAGGTAGAGGAAAGAGGTGATTTTTTCATAAACCCTGACCCTGTTATCAAATATTATGGATAATATTGCTATTCGAGTAAAAAATTTAGGAAAACAGTATCGCATTGGATTAACTCCGATGCGTTACCGAACTCTGCGGGAATCTTTAGTAGAGTCGATGAGTCTCAACGCGCGATCGAAACGGGCTGCAATCAAAGAGGAAATAGGGACGATTTGGGCTCTGCGTGATGTCTCATTTGATGTCTACAAAGGCCAGGTTTTAGGCATTATCGGTCGTAATGGTGCTGGGAAGAGCACTTTGCTCAAGATTCTCTCCCGGATTACTGAACCTACTGAAGGATATGCTGAAATCCATGGAAAAGTCGGTTCATTGCTCGAAGTCGGTACTGGTTTCCATCCAGAATTATCGGGGCGAGAGAATATCTTTCTCAATGGAGCCATCCTTGGTATGAGGCGGGAAGAGATTGGTCGGAAATTTGACGAGATAGTAGCTTTCTCAGAGGTGGAAAAATTCATTGACACTCCGGTAAAACGCTTTTCTAGCGGCATGTACCTGCGCCTGGCTTTCGCCGTAGCTGCTCATTTAGAACCCCAGATTTTGGTTGTTGATGAAGTCCTTGCGGTGGGAGATGCTGAGTTCCAACGAAAATGCTTGGGGAAGATGAATGATGTGGCTAAAGAAGGACGAACAGTGATCTTTGTCAGCCATAATATGTCCGCCATTCTTCGATTAACAGAGGAGGCCATCCTTCTCGATCAAGGTCGTATCGTCCTGCGTGCACCCACCCCTCAAGCAGTGGATCACTACATGGCTTCCGGATTTTCTCAGTCAGGGGAACGCACTTGGGATATTGATGAGATTCCCACTAAGGCAGCCCCATTTCGGCCGATTGCTTTGCGTGTCAGCGACCATAACCAACGCAGATTGGATAGGGTTCGTTCTACCGATCCGATATGTATTGAGGTGGAATATGCCTTGGATGCACCGATCAAGGGTTTACGAGTAGGGATATATGTGCAGACTACGCGAGGCGAATTTGTTTTGACTTCATTTGATACAGATTCAACTCAGCAATATGAACGCTATAGTGTGCGTTCTAAAGGACACTATATTAGCAAATGCACACTACCTCCCGATTTCTTGAATGAGGGGCAATATGTTCTGGGAATTAATGCTAGTTCTTACAAGGTGAAACGCTATTTCCAAGATGAAAACGCTCTAGTTTTTACTGTGGATGGTGCTGGTGCTCCGGGGAAGCAGTGGCCTGAAAGACGGCTTGGACCAGTTCGACCACGCCTTGAATGGAATATAGATGTAAAATGAAATCAAAAGCTGCCGCAAAAAAAATTCTGGGTGAATTGCCTCTTACTGCTGATATCTATTGGTTGATCCAGCAGTCGGAGGAACCTCCGACAAAAAATTATTATCTGAATAAGCTGGAGGATGCTCTGCCGCGCTGGGTCGATCAGGTTACCAGTTCTGATCATCACTCAAAAAAAGATGGAAAGAGAGTATTGATTTTCGCTGCACTCCATTATTGGATTTCACATATTGCATTGGTAGGGACGACCTTATCTGGGTTAGGTCACGATGTAGTTTTGATGTACCTACCTTACGCAAGGTGGGAAGAGCCAATAAATCGATTTGATTTGCGTCGTCAAGATTTATATACTCGGCGTGTCTTACAAAAAGCAAACCTGATTTTGAAAGCGGTCTCCTTATTAGATGTGAAAGGACTAAAAGATCCGCTACCTGAACCGTTGAAACAAGCTGTTGATGAGATATCACTGCGTGACACCCAATATACTACACAACTAGAAAAAGTTGACCGAGACAGCGATCTCTATAAACTTAGATTGGCGCGTAATACAGAAGCTGCACTTAAAGCTATAAATTGGCTGATGACACACTCTCCGGATGTTGTAATTATCCCCAATGGAAGCATCCTGGAAATGGGAATTTTTTATCAAGTAGCGAATTATCTCGATATCCCAACAATAACATACGAATTCGGTGAACAACGCAACCGAATCTGGTTGGCTCTGAATAAGGAAGTCATGCGGCAAGAGACTGATGATTTATGGGCTGCATTCAGAGACCGCCCGATAACCAATAACGAGTTGGAGAAAGTTCGAGACTTATTCGGTTCTCGTCAAAAAGCTGATTTGTGGAAAAATTTTTCCCGTCGTTGGCAGATCTTACCCGGTCAAGGTGGTGAACAAGTACGCCAGTCTCTTGGATTGGATGATCGTCCTGTAGCACTTCTCGCGGCGAATGTAATTGGAGATAGCCTGACCTTGGGTCGACAAATGTTTAGCAGCAATATGACGGAATGGCTTGAGCGTACTGTGAAATATATTGCAGAACGATCAGATCTCCAGCTCGTGGTGCGCATCCATCCCGGCGAACGATACACAAAGGGCCCTTCTGTCGCTGAGGTTGTCAACCAAGCGCTCCGAACTATTCCCGAGAATATCCGCCTGATCAGTGCAGATGATCAGATCAATACTTACGACTTGCTGGAGATTGCAAATCTAGGATTGGTATACACAACAACCGTTGGTTTGGAAATGGCAATGAGTGGTGTACCAGTTCTCGTGGTCGGTCAAACTCACTACCGTGAGAAGGGATTTACCTTCGATCCAAAATCATGGGAGGATTATTTCTCTCTGTTGGAGAGATTTGCACAAAATCAACAATCCTTCCAGCTAACCTCTGAACAAGTGGATCTCGCTTGGCAATATGCTTACAACTTCTTCTTTGAATATCCAGCACCTTTTCCCTGGCCCATGCCGCGTTTCTGGAAGGAATTGGAAGATTGGCCGATTGAAAGAGTACTTTCGGCAGAAGGTTTAGCTGAATATGGTGACACCTTTCGTTACTTAGTTGGAGAGCCGCGGAAATGGACAACCTCATAGATGCTAATTTTTTTGGACTATGCGGTGAACTCTAAGATGGAAAAAATTAGGCATAAATATCATTAAATGTTTGAATTTCGAATGAACGATAAAAAATCTCTACGCGATCATCCCATCTTTATTTGTGGTCACCCGAAATCGGGAACTACATTGCTGGTATCTTTATTAGAATCTCACCCCCAATTGATCGTTTACCCGAATGAGACTTTTTTCTTCCGTGGTTTCATACCCGAGATGAGAAAACGCGATCTTGATGAGAAAATTACACTTGCTCAACGCTATTTGCTTCATTTTTTTGACCGGGGATTGAGCTACCCGGTTAACCAAGAACCAATGATATCATTGCAAGATCAGTATTTTATGGATTATGCAAAAACTTGTCAGGCAATGCTCCAGGAAGTTGATGCAAATGGTGTTCGACATGATGGCGATTTGCTCAACGCTGCGATTATCGCTTACGGACGGGTACATAGAAAGATTTCCCCGGAAACGATCTATTGGATCGAGAAAACACCATATAATGAGCATTTTTCTGAGAGGATATTTAGGTGGTGGCCTGAGGCACGTTGCATCCATATCGTGCGCGATCCTCGTGATAATTACCTGACTTACCAGCGGAAGCATAGGGGATTATCAGCAGAAGATTTTGCCGTAGGATGGAACTCAAGTTTAAGTGCGGGAATTCAGAATCGAAAGTACTATGGAGATGATCGCTACCTCATTCTGCGCTATGAAGATTTGACGAATGAGCCGGAAAAAAGTTTACAGGAGCTAATCGTATTCCTTGGAATCACGGACGATAAGATATTACGCATTCCAACGAATGACGGCATACCCTGGGAAGGCAATTCTCAGTTCGGTGATAAATTTCAAGGAATCAGCAATAAGCCAGTCGGTAGGTGGAAGCGAGAGCTTGATGATAGAGATGTCGATATTATTGAATCGATTTGTGCGGATTATATGAAAATCGAAAGATATGAATTTCAAAAGAGATCTCAACTGAAATCGAAATTCATTCTATGGAGCTGGAGAATCAAGCAAGTCCCAGCTTTGCGAGGCGATTTCTCTAAAATGATGAAACAGAGATTTGGTATGCTGCCGCATTAAATATTTTATCTCCTGGGAACAAAAGGTGGATTTGAATTTCTTGTTTGAATGATCCTCATTCCAGCTTGACCAGAAATGATTTTGTTCGACGTTTAGAAATTGTTATGAATAAGAAGAAATCGTTAAGTCATCTTAAAAGGCGTAGCATCCTGTGGATATCAAAACACTACCGTGAATTGACATCCCATGATCGTATATTACCCAATTACATTATCATTGGTGTTCAAAAAGGTGGTACGTCGTCTCTATATAAGTACTTACTGCAACACCCAAATATTGTTCCTGGATACAAAAAAGAAGTTAAATTTTTCGATGGAAATTACCACAAAGGTCTTGATTGGTACCGTTTTAATTTTCCGTTTAAGACACAGATGAGCGATCCCACTGCACAGACCGGGGAAGCTAGTCCGAGTTATGTTTTTCATCCACTTGTTCCACAGAGGATAAAAGAAGCACTACCTAATGTCAAACTGGTTTTACTGCTCCGGGACCCAGTTACGAGAGCATATTCCCACTACCAGGGGAACTTGAGGAAAGGTCAAGAAAAATTTGTCTTTGAAGAAGCGATAGAACAGGAGAACAGTAGGCTGGAAGGAGAGAAGGAGTCCATTATCGCAGATCAACATTATCCAATGTATAAGTATCTCGTCTTTTCCTATCTTGCCAGGGGAATTTATATTGAGCAGGTCAGGAATTGGTTGAAATTCTTCCCTCGTGAGCAAGTTCTTATCCAGAGAAGCGAGGATTTGTTTCATAATCCACAAGATGTCTATGTGCGGGTATTAACATTTTTAGGATTGCCCGATTGGAAGTTGGATGACTATGAAATTTTCAACTATGGTCGTTACGCTTTGATGGATCCTAAAACTGAGAAAAGGTTGAGAGAGTATTTCAATCCATATAATCAAGAATTATATGAATACTTAGGATTCGATTTCGGTTGGGAGACTTAATAGAAGGCCTGAGCAGACTCAATGATAAATGACTGTAATGTCAGAAAAGGTTATATATGGAAATGATAAACACATTTGGACTCGGTGGAGAAAAGTGGTTTTAATCGCACTAATCATGATTGTAAATGGCCAAAGACCAAGCCATTTAAACGGATCAGTAAATAATACATGAACACGAATTCTGATACCCAGATAAAGCAACAAGTCCGCCAGTTTTACGATGATATTGGCTGGCAGGAAATTGGAGAGGGAGTTTTCCAGAACGCTCGTTACGAAGATTTACGCCCGGTATCATGGGAGTACATCCATCGATGCCACCTGCGGGTTCGGCGATATCTGAGCCCCAATGGTCGATTTCTACTAGATGCTGGCTCAGGTCCAATTCAATATCCGGAGTATCTGGAATATTCGCGTGGATACCAGGCAAGAGTCTGCGCCGATATTTCTATCGTTGCCTTGGCGAAAGCTCGCCAAAAGATAGGTGATCGAAGTTCTAATGGGCGGGGTCTGTTTGTAGTGGCGGATGTGGCTAATCTGCCTTTTCGGAGAGATGTATTTGATGGGGTTGTCTCCTTGCACACAATCCACCATCTTCCGATTGAAGAGCACAGTCTTGCGTATCAGGAGTTATTTCGGGTGCTTGCACCATCAAAATCAGCGGTGATTGTCAACGGATGGCAAGATTCCTCAATAATGCGAATGTTCGTTAAACCGATCAAGTGGAAAAACCAAACGCGCAAGAGAATCAGGAAAAAACTAAATAATTATCGTGGTAAGCAATCAAAATCCCCGAAGGATACTTCCAAGGGTACATTCGTTATCAAGCATAATGCTGATTGGTTAAAGAAAGAAGTAGGATCACAAATACATTTGGAAATTTATGTCTGGCGAAGTGTAAGTGTTCGTTTTCTACGAGCGTATATATTCCCGAATCTGGGCGGCAAGTGGTTGCTCCGCCAATTATACGATCTGGAGGAGCGCTTCCCACATTTTATGGGCGAACAAGGCCAATACCCTTTGATCGTCCTAAAGAAGGATTAATGGTGATTATATGGATTCGGTAATGGATTGGAAAAATCAAGTCGTTCTCGTGACTGGAGGAACTGGCTCCTTCGGAAAAAAATTCATTGAGACAATGCTTAGAGATTATCACCCTCGAAAGATTATCGTCTTCAGTCGTGATGAATTAAAACAGCACGAGATGAGGATCAGCGGCTTTGAACACCCTGATTTGCGCTACTTTATCGGTGATGTTCGTGACCTTAATCGGCTGCGTAGAGCGCTGCAGGGAGTCGATATCGTTGTCCATACCGCAGCGCTCAAACAGGTTCCAGCCTGTGAGTACAATCCAATGGAAGCGATCAAAACGAATGTTCTCGGCAGCAGCAATGTGATTGAGGCTGCGTTGGATGCAGGTGTGAGTAAGGTTATGGCACTCAGCACAGATAAAGCCGTCAACCCGATCAATCTGTATGGCGCGACAAAGCTTGCCGCCGAAAAACTTTTTGTACAAAGTAATGCCTATGCAGGAGGCACAGCTACCCGCTACAGCAGCGTTCGCTATGGGAATGTAGTTGGCAGTCGTGGGAGTGTTATCCCAGTATTTTTAAACCAGAAGAACAAAGAGAAACTCACCATCACGGATGTACGAATGACTCGCTTCTGGATCACACTGGATCAAGGAATAAGTTTCGTCATCCGCTGCATTGAACAAATGCAGGGAGGCGAGGTGTTCGTACCCAAAATCCCCAGCATGAAAGTCGTCGATCTCGCCAAGGTGATCGCCCCGGACGCAGAGCTGGAAGCAATCGGCATCAGACCTGGGGAGAAGCTGCATGAGGTATTAATCCACGAAGATGAAGCACGGCTCACGATCGAACTTGAAGACATGTTCGTTGTGCAACCCTCAGAAGCCTTGTGGTTTGGGCATGCTTGGCAAGATATTGGACAACCTTTACCAGATGGATTTCGATTTGCCAGTGATAGCAATTCGGACTGGTTGAGTATTGATCAAATTAAAGAGATTGTTTCACAGATTGAAGCGGAAAAGATTGAGAGTCAAGTGGTGTAAGAAAAACGAATGAGAACTTGTTGGAGTTCGCCGGTGGCAGGACCGCATCCCATTTGGGAACACCTGGTTTCAAGTAGATAGGATGCGAATCCTGGTAACCGGAGCCAGTGGCTTACTTGGCCTGAACATGGCTCTCGAAGCCAGCCAACAGCATGAGGTTTTCGGTAGTGCAAACAGCAATGTAATTCAAACCACAGCCTTTACCGTAATTCAGTCAGATTTGACTGTTCCAGGCGCTCTTGAAAAGCTGATAGATGAGAGCCAACCTGAGTGGGTGATAAACTGTGCCGCGCTGGCAAACCTCGAAGCCTGTGAGGCCAATCCGGCCCTGGCGGAAAAATTGAATAGTGAATTACCTGAAAAATTGGCAAATTATGTCGCCAAGGGCGGAGCGCGCCTGGTGCACATCTCGACGGATGCGGTTTTTGACGGAATGCGTGGAGGATACACCGAAGAAGACCAGCCAAATCCACTCAGCTTGTATGCCAGGACAAAACTTAAGGGTGAACAGGTTGTACTGGCAGCCAATCCCCAGGCCCTTGTGGCGCGGGTCAATTTATTTGGTTGGAGTTTGAGTGGCAGCCGCAGCCTTACGGAGTGGTTTTTCAACAACCTCTCGGCAGGGAACAGCATTATGGGTTTCACGGATGTTTACTTCTGTCCCTTGTTAGCCAACGATCTGGCGAAAATATTGCTGAAAATGCTTGATATTGGTGCACAAGGTCTTTTTCACGTTGTTTCGAGTGAATGCTCAAGTAAATATGATTTTGGTGTTCGCCTAGCACGATTATTTGATTTCGATGAAACTTTGATCAGACCTGCTTTAGTTTCAGAGGCTGGATTAGCAGCGGTCCGATCTCCCAACCTCACATTAAATTCTGACAAACTCAGTACAGAACTTGGTGAATTCCCGCCGGATTTGAAAGCTGGTCTTGAGCACTTTCATGCCCAATACCAAAGTGGATACCCGGAGTTTATTCGCCAAATGGGGGAATAATTCATTTGATTCGGAGAAAGCTATGGAAATAAAAATTGGCGCAAACTCTATCGGTGAAGACCACCCGACATACTTTATCGCAGACATTTCAGCCAACCATGACGGTGATTTGGAACGCGCCAAGCTGCTCATCCGCCTGGCTGCTGAAGCTGGGGCAGATGCAGTTAAATTTCAAAATTTTCGGGCGGCAGAGATCGTCTCCGACTTTGGTTTTCAATCAATGCAGAGGCAGGTTTCTCACCAATCTGGTTGGGAGAAGAGTGTCTTCGAGGTTTACCAGGATGCTTCAATCCCTTTTGAGTGGACACCAATTCTCAAGGGTGAATGTGATCGAGTCGGCATTGATTATTTTTCCTCGCCATATGATTTTAAAGCGATTGATATGCTATATCAATATGTCCTGGCTTACAAGGTTGGTTCAGGCGATATCACCTGGCTTGAGGCATTAGAGTATATGGCGAAAAAAGGAAAACCGGTGATCTTGGCCTCAGGTGCCTCGGATATTGGGGATGTCCAACGTGCAGTGCACACAATTCTGGCGATCAATAACCAGTTGGTGTTGATGCAGTGCAACACAAATTACACTGCCAGTCTGGAAAACTACGACCACATTCATTTACGTGTATTAAATACCTATCGCACGATGTTCCCAGATCTGATTCTCGGGCTGTCAGACCATACATTTGGACATGCTACAGTTCTTGGGGCGGTGGCGTTGGGTGCCAGGGTGATTGAAAAACATTTTACCGATGATAATTCCCGAATTGGCCCCGATCACCCCTTCTCGATGACTCCACTAACCTGGCGGGATATGGTCGATAGAACCCGTGAACTTGAACGAGCGCTGGGTTCCGCCGATAAACGTGTTGGGGAGAATGAACAGGAAACCGTCATCATTCAACGACGCTGTCTGCGAGCAGGACGGGATATAAATAAGGGAGAAATTCTTTCCCGGGAAGACATCGCAGTCTTGCGACCAGCAACGCCTGGGGCGATTTACCCGTATGAGATTGGTCAGGTGATCGGTACGCAGGCAATAGTAGACATTACCGGCGGTAAAGAGCTGCGCTGGACGGATTTAGGCAGTTAAGCTGAAATACCTATTCCAGTGACTCGCGTAATTTACTTCTCACGTGACTATACAAATCACGATCTTCGCTTTCTTTCCGCGTTGGCAGGCACTGAATATGAAGTTTATTATCTTAGATTAGAACGCAGGCGTGAACAACTTGAAGATCGTCCTCTGCCTGTCGAAATCCACCAGGTTAACTGGGTTGGGGGAACTCGAACTGTCAGTATCCTGGATGGTCCCAATTTACTGTTCGATTTACGGAAAGTAATCAAGAGAATAAAACCCAACTTGATCCATGCAGGACCGATACAGCGCAGTGCATTTTTAGTGGCTTTGTTGGGGTTTAAGCCGCTGGTCAGTGTGTCTTGGGGATACGATCTCTTGCATGATGCAAACCGCAATAGGTTTTGGCGTTTTGCAACCAAATTTACTTTGCAGCGCAGCGAAATTTTGATCGGTGATTGCGACACGGTCCGCAAACAGGCAGTCGAACTCGGAATGCCCGACGATAAGATAGTGACTTTCCCCTGGGGAATAGATTTAAATTCCTTCACACCAGGTAAAATTCCCTCCAAAGGAAGAAATCAGTTCACATTGTTATCCACCCGTAATTGGGAACCGATATATGGAGTGGAAATCCTAGCGAGGGCATTTGTCAAAGCTGCGAATCAATTTGAGGGGTTGAAATTAATCCTTTTGGGAAATGGTTCCCAGGCAAGCTACCTGCGGCAGATATTCACTCGTGGAGGTGTCCTGGATCGAGTAATTTTTCCAGGACATGTAACGCACACGGATTTACCAAATTTTTATAAAATGTCAGATTTGTACGTTAGCGCATCTCGTACAGATGGGAGTTCAATATCTCTTCTGGAAGCATTAGCGAGTGGCAGACCAGTAATTGTTTCCGATATTCCCGGAAATCGTGAGTGGGTTGAACCTGGTATTCATGGTTGGTGGTTCAAAGATGGAGATGAAGAGGACCTGGCGAGGGTTATTTTAGAAGCTGTTGACCAACGCCAGCAATTATCCAAGATGAGCCGGGCAGCACGCCAACTTGCAGAAAAACGGGCTGATTGGGATAAAAATTTCCCTAATCTCTTGCATGCTTATAAGGCGGCATTAAAACAAACATAATGGGAACTCACAAACCAGTGTCCAATAAAGTTGTCGCCATAATCCAGGCCAGGATGAGTGCTTCCAGACTACCTGGGAAGGTGCTTTTAGATATCGCTGGAGAACCGATGCTGGCACGAGTTGTGGAACGCACCCGCCGCTCGCAGGGTGTGGACCAGGTGCTGGTTGCCACCAGCCTGGAGCAAGCGGATGATCCGATCGCAGAATATTGCGATCATCGTGGCTATACCTTTTATCGCGGCAGTTTGCATGATGTGCTTGATCGCTACTATCAAGCGGCCAAATCTCTCTCAGCAGGGATCGTTGTTCGCATCACGGCCGATTGCCCATTAATCGATCCGCTGGTCATTGATCAAACCTTGGCTGCGTTTTATGGTCATGGGCCTGACCTGATAACAGAAACTGAAACAGAATGGCCCCAGATCAAACCTGAACTGATTCCGGCCTGGGATTTTACCGCGAATCGATTGCCACCCCCCTGGCAGCGGACATTCCCAATCGGCCTGGACACAGAAGTGTGTACATTTTCAGCTCTGGAGATTGCCTGGCGAGAAGCGAGCCAACCTCACCAACGAGAACACGTCATGCCATTCCTCTATGCGCAGAATAATCGATTCAAGATCTTGCTGGTCAATCACCACCCCGACTACGGCATTTTACGCTGGACTGTTGATACTCCGCAGGATCTCGAACTGCTGCGACTGATTTATGATCGGTTTGGTGGCCGTGATGATTTTTCCTGGCGGGATGTGCTTGAATTATTTAAACATGAGCCGGAACTGGCAGGGATCAATGCTGGAGTCCTGCATAAAGATCACCTGGATGTCGAAAAGCTCGACTAATGGGTGAGTGCTCAAGGTAGTAATCTTGAGGCTTCAAGTAAAGCAAGATCCCAATGCCGGACAAGTTTACCTGATGAAACTTCTCAAACTCAGTGAACATCGACCAGACATCGGAACGCGATTCGGAGACGGACTGAATGACATTTTTGACGGTTTTTACCGCACCTAAACCTTTTACCAATCCGCACATCACCACCATCCAACGAAATGCGATCCAATCTTGGATACACCTTGGATCTGATGTAGAAGTCTTCCTGATGGGAGACGAGCAGGGCATGGCCAAAGTTGCCAGTGAATTCCAGATCAGGCATTTTCCAGAAGTAAAGTGCAGTGAAAAAGGCACTCCATATATTAGTTCAATGTTTGAGATGGCGAGAGCAGCAAGTGAGGCCCCTTATCTGGCAATATTAAATGCCGATATCATGCTCATGCCTGATTTTGTGGAAGCAGCAAGGCAGGTTGCTGCCCAGGCGGATGAATTTCTCTTTCTGGGGAGAAGGTATGACCTGGATGTTGAACAAGAACTGGAGTTTAATCCGGGCTGGGATTTGCGTTTGCGGGAAGAGGTAAAAGAGACTGGCATGTTGCACGGACCCGTAGGTAGCGATTATTTCCTGATCCCCAGGGGCTTGCTTGCGGATATGCCTGATTTTACAATTGGGCGCTCAGGTTGGGATAATTGGACTATCTACCATGCGGTTAAGTCGGGTTGGCAGGTGGTGGATGTTACCCGCTCAGCAATGATAGTGCACCAAAACCATGATTACAGCCATCTGCCGGGCAACAAACCACCCTATGATCTGCCAGAGACGAAGAAGAATATCATTATCGCAGGCGGATTGAAGACCATGTACACCATATTAGAAGCTAACAAGATTTTGGTTGATGGGAAACTCAAGCCAGCTCCGATGAGTGTACCGCGCATGCTCCATAGTTTAGAACTAATGATCACAAACGATGATCTGCATGGTCCTCGGAAATCTATCGTACGCTGGTTAAAAAAGAACCGGCGGCAATACGAAAATCGATTGTAAAGCCACACATCAAATAAGATAAACATTAGCTCTATGCCAGTAACCGTCACCCGCTGCCCGCTGTGCGAAGACAATCGAAGTACTACATTCGACCAGCGAGACTTTCGTGGATACCAGGTCGTCAACAAACTGTGCAGAAATTGTGGTCTTGTTTACCAATCACCACGAATGACCGAATCTGAGCTGGAGATTTTTTACCGGGGTGAGTACAGGCAGGTTTACCAGGGTAGCGAAGGCCCAGCCAAGAAAGACCTGACAGTGCAAAAAGCTAGGGCAGAAATACTAACAAATGTGCTCAAATCGGGAGGTGTTGGGAAGATCCGCCGTTTTGCCGATATCGGTAGTTCTTCGGGTTTACTCTTAGAAAAAATCCGTGATGATTACCAATGCCAGGTCATTGGGATCGAGCCCGGAGAAGCTTATCGGGATTATTCGGATAACAAAGGATTGAAGATCTATGGTTCGTTGGAATCTGTCCGACGCGCAGGCGAAGCAGCTTTTGATCTGATCTCAATGATCCATGTTTTAGAGCACATTTCAGATCCGGTGGAGTATCTCAAGCAGCTGCGGAAAACATTATTATCTTCGGACGGTAAAATATTGATCGAGGTGCCAAATTTATACGCACATGATTGTTTTGAGGTAGCTCATTTGACCTCCTTCAGTCGACACACACTCCATGAGGTAATGGAGAAGGCTGGCTACTCAACACTTTTTCTGCAAATACATGGTCAACCGCGCTCAAACATAATCCCTTTATATATCACATTAATTGCGGCTCCATTAGCTCAAGAATCTGATGATTTCAAGGTTAATATAGAGCGCTGGATTCGGTTGAAACGACGTGCCGGGATGATGCATAGGAGAATATTACAACGATTATTCCCAAACCAAGCATGGCTGCCTGAGTATCGAGGTTAGCATACTTTAAACAAAAAGTGATTCATCGGATAAGTAATCTAAAAATTTGGAGAAAATGAATTGACGTCAAAAAAATCACCAATGATAATTTGCGGTCTTTTATTATTAATCGTTACGATCGCTGCCTGTACATCTTCAACTCCCCCTCAATTGGTTAACACACCCCCACCGCCCACCAATACCAGTGTTCCTCTGACTGATACCCCATTGCCACCCACAATAACTGCAACCGCTACTGAAACGAATACCCCAACGGCTACAGCGACTGCAACTCGAACAAGTACACCTACCTCAACCTCTACACCAACTCCAGATCCTACTTCTACTCCTACAGAAACACCCACGGAACGCGTTCAAGTAGGTCTTCCCCAGGGAATAATTGTCAAGTACTTAGTCCACCAAGGCACCGGTGGCTCAAGTGGTTGCGGAGATAGTCTCGTCCCGGTGAGCGCAGATTTCCTTCGCACTGGTGATGTAAAAGAAGATGTAAAAATAGCCCTAACGAGCTTATTCTCAACCGGTACTAAATACGCAGGAGTTCTCTATAACCCTCTCTTCCAGTCAAAGCTGAGGGTTAGCGATGTGAGTTTTAAGAAAAATTCCGGGAATGTGACTGTTCACCTTACTGGTTCGTTTACAAAACCCAAAGAGGATTGCGATAAGCTTCTCTTCAGAGCACAGGTATGGGATACAGCCAGACAATTCCCCGAAGTTAAACTAGCTACTATCTGGATGAACCAGTATTTATTAGGGGATTTGCTCGTTGTGGGAGACAATTAACTACCCGGATCACCATTTCTAGCCTCGATGTTGTTTGGGAAAAGGGAGCACCTCTTGCTACTCCAGCCGGTAATGACAGAATTGCTAATGCCTGCTCATTTATTTGTTCGCTGACCACAAGAATATCTAATGCGTGTGGGTCAAAATCCAGCAAAATCGATTGAATACGTTGCTCAACCCAAGAAAGTTACTGTGGCAACAGCAACGTACATTCCACATTTAAAAGGATATTACGCTGAGAGTCTTGAAGTATTGAAATCTTGTCTTGACAGCCTTTGGAAGAATACCAGCCTACCTTATGATTTATTGGTATTTGATAATGACAGCTGCACTGAGGTGCAAGAATTTCTGGTGGATGCCAAAGAGAAAGGATTAATCCAATATCTCTTGTTATCTGATAAGAATGTTGGGAAGGGTGGAGCATGGAATTTCATTTTTCAAGGCTCTCAAGGAGAGGTTATTGCATACTTTGATAGCGATGTATTGTTTTACCCTGGTTGGTTAGAGCATTCGATGGAAATTCTGGATACATTTCCTAATGTGGGTATGGTGACTGCGCGGCCGTTGAGATCACCTGAAGAGTATTATTCAAAAACTTTGGAGTGGGCTCAAACTCAACCTGATGTAACACTAGAGAATGGAAAGTTTATTCCCTGGGATATTTTCCGTGAACATATACTCAGTTTGGGGATCTCTGAGGTGCAAGCTCGTGAATGGTTCGATTCGAAGAGTGAGTGGCGATTGACTTATAAGGGCGTATCCGCTTTTATAAGTGCAGCCCACTTCCAATTCGTCACGCAAAAATCGACCATCCAGCAATTTCTGCCGCTTGAAATGGATCGTCCCATGGGACAGGTGCGCTCGTTAGATCAAATGATCAATCAAGCGGGGTATTTACGGTTGGCAACTTGCGAACCATACGTAAAACATCTTGGAAATAGGATTGGGGGTAACCAGGGTGTTGATGTCAGTGGGGAAATATCTAATAAATCGAAAGAGGCAAATCGATTATTGGATATACCGGTGATAAAGCATTCTCTGCTTGGCATTTACGATTTTATCTTCAAGCTGTATTACGAGAAGTGATATTTATCCGCATATCGTTTTGTTAATATATAAGGTGTGTGAGTTTGTATGAGGACAGGTCAGAATCCCTCTAAATCTGGTATTCCGGCTTATAACCCTAAACAATTAGGGATCGCTCTGCTGGTCTACATACCATTTATGGAAGGATATTTCAAGCATTCGTTAGATATTCTTAAATTCCAAATTGCGAGTTTATACCAAAATACAGAACAGCAATTTGACTTATTGGTGTTCGATAATGGGAGCTGTTCCGAGGTGATCGATGCACTCGGTGATCTCCACGATGATCGTTATATCGAATGGCTTGTATTATCAAAAAACAACCTTGGGAAGGTTGGGGCATGGAATTGGATCTTTGGAAGCATGCCAAACGAGTTAATCTGTTATGCTGATTCGGATGTATTTTTCCGCCGAGACTGGTTAGAGGCTAGCTTAGAGATTATCCAGGCTTTTCCGAAGGCAGGTATGGTAAGTGCCCAACCAACTTTCCATGACGTTCTGGATGGGAGAGGAAAAGCCCATCTTTCATTAGATGGGGATCGAGATTTCCGGATTGGTGAGTACAATCCGGAGTTTGAAATCGTCCAAGAATATTGTCTGGGAATTGGGGCGGATGATGATTTAGCTGCCCATTTTCATAAAATGACTTTACAAACCATCACCGATCTCCGGGATAACATCAGCGCAGTGATCGGAGCCACACACATGCAATTCATTATCCCAAAAGAAGTTGCCCGGCAAATGACGCCATTACCTGTAAGCAAAGGCCTTTATCGGGCAGAGACCATTGCTCTGGATCGTAAGATTGATGAACTAGGTTATTTGCATCTTTCTGCCCTAAAAAATCATGTGATGCATATGGGCAATACGCTCCATGAACATCTATTGGCAGATGTGCAAGAGTTGAATGGAGATTCGAGATCCGATGGAGCCCCCGATAAATTAGTCTTAAGCAAGAAATCGGTTCTTTTTAGTGTGATATTAAGACTCTCGGAAATTCCTTCATTTAATCAATTCTTTCTACGAATTTATGATTTTCTCTATCGAGTTTTGTATGTCGAGAGGCAGTAGGATTTACGATTGAGATGGCTTTCGTAGCACTAAGAATTTACTCTTGTCAAGGTGAGGAATTCACTCAATTTAGCTCGGTCATCAATCATTATCTTGAACAAACCTCATCTATCTAGGGATTACATCTAAATATATTAATCACCCCCAGGGAGTTTTAACTAAGGAATGACATCTAAACGTGTATTTATCATCGCTGATCACGGTTTGGCAATTTTCTATTTCTTACAAAGCGACGTCCTGCCAACCTTATTAGATCGAGGTGTTAAAGTAGTTCTCTTGACTGATGATAAATCTGTAGATCCGATTAGAAAGCGGTTCAATTTCCCTGGCCTGACAATTGAGGGATTGCATTTAGATAGAGTAGATGATTATGTTACAAACACCCTACCGATGGTACAGTGGTGGTTGGATTTTCTGCGTAGAGCAGGAGCAGCAGGTGGGACAAACTTAGCTGTTGTTGAAAGTTTTATTCAGCAGGTAAAGCGCGAAGCTCATACCCGCCGTAAGCGTTTGTTCCCGATAATGGAATCATTAGTAAAAGTGTTGCGTCACTCTCGCTTGGCGCGCCGATCATTGGCAAAATTCCAGAATCGCTTTACACCAAGTTTTTATGATGATTTGTTTAATGAGTATCAACCTGATTTAGTCATCGCAAGTTCGCCAGGATTCCGTCAGGATCGATATTTATTGCGCGCGGCCACAAAACATAATACCCCTACCGCTGCTGCGATTTTCAGTTGGGACAGCACCAGCAGCTATGGTCTATCTGGGGCTGAAGTGGATTGGATTACCTGTTGGTCTGAAATTCAAAAAGGGGAGCTGATTGGCGGAGCGGATTGGTCACCTGAAAAGGTGAATGTTGGTGGAATGCCACCTTATGATGGTTATGTTCGCAAGCAGTGGGTTATGGAGCGTGGGGAGTATTTCAACATCCATGGACTCGATCCGAACCGCAAGCTGCTTTCATACGCCAGTAGTTTTGTCAACCTGTCGCCAAATATTCAGAACATTCAAGCTTTGGTGAACCTTGTGAACTCAGACCGGTTGAATGCACCTAGCCAATTGTTGATCCGTTTGCATCCGATTCACATGATCGGCCGTTTTGTTGAAGAAGCAGATCAAATCCGTCAAATTGCTAAAGAACAACCCCATGTCCATGTGGTGGAACCAAAGCTGCTTGGAGAACTAGATTATTACTCGGTTGACGATTTAATTGATAAAACTTCTATGATGGCGCACGCGGATATTTTCTTAACCGTGTATTCCACGATGTGTGTGGAGGCATCGTTCCAGGAGCGACCCATCATCAGTGTATGTATTGATTCAAACACTGGTTATCCCGGGAAGTATTGGCTGCCGATGTCAAAAATTGGTATCTGGCCCACTCATTCACGTTTCCGCGCCTCTGGGGCTGGGCGAGTTGCGACAAATGAAACGGAGTTGTGTACAGCAATTAATGATTACTATACTTTCCCCCGAGCAAACCTTTTAGCACAAAAGGAATTCGTAAATCAGGAATGCACCTACACAGATGGAAGTGCTGGAAGGAGAACTGGGGAGTTTCTGCTTTCGTTGCTGGAGAAGAGCAATGGTAGCTAAAATCCTTCGACGTATAAACTTGGCTTATCAAGCTTTGCGTTATGGAAAATTAACTTCTGGTACACGGAGTGCAATACCAGCGATCACCATGGAAGAGGTTGCTGAAGCGAAGCTTTTCTTCCCGATGGAAAAATTCTTTATCTTCGGTCATGCCCGTTCCGGAACAACCCTCTTAACTCGCCTTGTACGTATGCACCCGGATGTGCATTGTAATTATCAAGCGCATTTCTTCACCCGCCCTCCTTTACTTCAAAATCTCGTAGCAGATATCGAAGTTGGAAAGTGGTTTACCCGAAGTAGTAATCGCTGGAACCGTGAACGAGACTTATCTCCGGTGGTAATGCGAGCCATCAGTGATTTCATCCTCGAACGAGATGCACGCCAAGCTGGGAAAAATATTGTCGGAGATAAAAGTCCTAATAGTTTAATGAATGGAGAAGCCGTTAAATTATTGTTCAACATTTACCCAGAGGCAAGCCTGGTCTTCATTGTAAGAGATGGCAGAGATGCGGTATTATCACACCGTTTCCAATCTTTCATTGATAATCCACAACATTTATCCAAAGAAGATAAGCACATTTTTGAGTCATTTATCCAAAACCCTCAGCCGTTTTTAGACGGCAAACGATCTCTATTTACCCTAACGAGCATAAGACAAGCCGCAGAAGGGTGGGTTCATAATGTTGTTGAGACTGATAATTGGGGTCGACGACTATTTGGAAAGCGCTATCTCGCATTGAGGTTTGAGGATTTAATAGAGCAACCTTGGGATGAAATGGACCGCCTGTGGTCATTTCTTGGTGCAAAGACGGATATCACCGGGTTGGATGGTGCGGTAAATGATGAATTAACTCGTAATCCTGATGCAGACTGGCAGCAATATAAAGCTGGTGATATCGCACAGATCGTCCAAAAAGGGAAGCATGGCTCTTGGCGAGAATTGTTCACAATAAGAGATATTCAAATCTTCGAAAAGATTGCTGGAGAAACGCAATTGGAATGGGGTTACGAGGCAAGCATAGGACAAGAAGGAATTCTTAGCAGCGTATGAAATTTCTAATTGCAGGACTTGGATCAATAGGTCGTCGACATATGCACAATCTC